>Ga0209544_1001806_pt1 | contig 21552 bp, 25 predicted proteins | sample MesohylPK_FD_187297 | JGI IMG/M metagenome (GOLD analysis project Ga0209544, IMG submission 187297) | Host-associated microbial community of the marine sponge Aplysina aerophoba from Gulf of Piran - sponge mesohyl, lysed by proteinase K... | ecosystem: Host-associated > Porifera > Sponge >...
GATGTCCCGCCGATCGGCCGTGTAGGAAGCCTCAGCGGCCATGTAGTGCACAGTTCCGTCGTCGGCTTCGCACTGCATCACCAGGTCGGCCTGGTAGAAACTGTTTCTCCAGGTCCGCTCGATCTCGGGTGCCTTGGGTCTCAGCATGGCTATCAGATTCGACCTGGAAAGAATGGAGAGGGGATGCAGGTTCAGTACCTGTTCCACGATCCTCTCAGCATTGTCACGTGTGGCTCGGACCGCCACATTGCCCTTGAGCATGCCTATGTCGTCGGCGATGCCCTGCAAGCGTTTCTCCACGCGAGCGTTGGTTTCCCGCTGCTCGGCGTTGAATGCCCGCAACTCGGCGTTGGTTTCCCGCTGCTCGGCGTTGAATGCCCGCAACTCGGCATTGACTGTCCGTTGTTCGGTGATGAACTCGTCCACGCGACTGGCGAAGACGGCAAACCGCTCCGGCAACTCAATCAGCTCCTGGCTCAGGATGCGTTGGCGCACCTGCTGCCGAAACTCGGCATTCTCGTCCAACAACCGCAGGAACTCTTCCTGGGTGGCAGTGAACACTGCCATGGTTCGCACCCCCTGTTAACCGCCGCCGGCCATTGGGCAGCAGCATTTTCCCCGAGCCTGGGCATCGCCCCCTGGCCGGGACCGTCCTGGTTTCCAAGACACCCCAAGCTTCAGGCCATGTGTTAGGCATGGGGCTTCACTACGGCCACTCCATGTCACCCCGTGGCACCACACGATTGTACTACCTGTGATTCCACAGAACGGGCGAATGATTTCAGTGGGGCAGGTCTTGGGTGGGGACCCGTCGTTCCAGGCCCCTTCTACCTGGGACGCCTACCCTGACAGCACCCAGAAAGCCATCCAGGATGTGTTCCTTGACAGCATTGGCGACGGGTTTGAGGGAAACCCTGAGTACATTCCCAAAGGGGAATCAACCTGTTCGCGTAAAGCCGAACTACGCATCTTGCCTGCGTTCCGGGATGGGTTAGTCCCATACCTGACACCGACGAACAACGCCTTGGCCGTAGGCGTCGGGTGAGCGTGTGCCCGACAGCCTCGCCTACACCGTACTCCAGCACCCGTCCATGGAACACCGGGGGCAACGGGGCTGGGAGTCTGATTCACTGCTGGTCCGCGTCCAGTCCGCAGTTCCGGTCCAGCCCCGTTGAAGACGGAACACTGGTGGGGCAACCCCGCTGGACGGTGGGATGCCCTTTGTCAACTTTGCGAAATACGCCCCTCTCAATTGATGTTTTCCCAGTGTAGCGATGGGTTTTGGCCTCCCAACACGCCGAACCTGCCCACAAGCAGCACAACCCCAACTTGAATGCGATTGCCCTAATCCAGTCCCAGCCGTACCGCGGCACACCCGCGCCGGATCCGCTTGTCACGCCTTCAGGATCGGTTCCAGGGCATCCACTTGAGCCTGCCGGGTGGATACACCATTCCCTCAATGGCCCGCCGCGGTTCCCGGAACGCCTCCGGGCCATCCTCCACGGCACCGCCTGAACACAACCGCAACCGGGATGCGGCCGGGATCCCCGCATCCCCAACCTACCGCCCGCCTGGGCAGACAGGGGATCGCTTTAGTACAAAGTCCCGCCAAGGCCGCAACACGGTTCTGCAGCCGACGGTTCCCAACCTGCTACTTGAGCACCGTGAATTCAGTGACAATCAACGTGCCGGTGGTGACGTCCGTGGGGTTCAGGTAGTCCTGGAACCCGGTCGTGGCGGAAAGGTTGACCGTCCTTGCGAGCGGGTGCAGTTTGAGCGTTGCCACCGGACTGATGACTTCGTCGTCTTCGTTGACGGCCTAGGCCGTGATGGTGTAGGTCTCGTCACTCATCAACGTATCGACCGGAAAATCGCGATGCTCATCCGGCGGATGGGCGAACAGCTGACCCGGGTCTCGGTATTGGGATTCGCCATCGCCAGTCGTGCCGACCTTGACAATCGAAATCGAAGCCGGAGTCACCTTTCTGGTTGACTCCCGGACAAGAACGTTCTCAGGGAGGGCGTGTGCCCCCACGTTTATCCTGGCACCGTCCACGACGCGCATGTTGGTCAGGGTGATGCCACTGTCCCAGTGAGTGCCTGTCACGAATGTGAAATTCGTTGCGTGATCCAGGGCCGTTCCGTCCGCGTTCCTGATGATCGTGCCGGTGGCGGAGAAGGTCGGATAGTTCGGATACTGCATGTCGTGAACGAACAGCTTGTTGAGTGTCTCTTGTGTTTCATCACTCTGGCTGTTGCGTCCCAACCCGTAGTTTGACTCGATCGTCGCCATGTCGTCGCCTTCAGCCACCACATCGCCGTCAGCGTCAGCAATGCGAATGATGTAGGCATCGAAGTCAACGTCGTCACGCTCGCCATCGGTCTCGTTGGCGGAGTGGGCCAGACCGATTCTCAACCGCGGGGTCGCAGGCTTGTGCGTGTATACGGCCGTCCCCTTCCGGTAGTTCGCGAAGTTCTCGTTGTAGCCGACGTAGTACATCATGCCGCCGGCGATCTGTCTGGTGTCGTATTGATGTCCGGCTTGGTCCAGATCAACATCGTTTGTAACGTCATTCGATCCCGGTGTGCCTTCAACGAGTTGATGCCACCGGCCGCCGAAGGAGGGCTCCGTCAGGCTCTGGTTGACGCTCGTCTCCAGAATGTCGCTGACGACGTAGTCGCCATCCGACGTAGCAACCACGATCGCCAGCTGCACCGTCACCGCGGTACCGGTTTTGACCTCGTCGAAGGTGACCTTCCTCGAACCGAGAGACAGCGTCTGGGCCACAGGGTTACCGTGGTTGTCGTCGAGGATCGCCACGAGGGACGCGCTATAGGTGTTGGGGCCCAGACCCCAAGTCGCAGGATCGGTGATCGCCCACGCGACGTTGATTTCATCCGCCTCATCGGAGACGCGGGCTACTGTCAAGTCTGCAATCTGGCCGTCCCGCAAACGGGTGCCGACGGGACAGTCCGAGTAGTCGGCATCGAACAGGTCGCCACCTGCCCAGCTGCCTCCACTGATTACAGCCAATGCCAGAAGCGCCAGCAAGGCGCTCCCCAGCAAGCGGGATTCTTTGGTCACGGTGTATTTCCCCGTGTTGCAGTTCACATAGATGCGCTTCGACGCCTCTCTCTAAAACGTAGCGCGTTTGTGCCTCACTGCCAACTGAACCGGCGAAACAGTCGAATTCTGTTTTTAAGTCGAAGACAAGCAAAAAATGAATTAAGTGACCATGAGTGCAACAATCGGACACTGAATTCGATAACTAAACAAGCCAATCAGCCAACATCCTTCTGCACAGGATGCATCGCACAACGTCATAAATGCAGGTGATCGGCCCCATCGGGATAACAGAGAGAAACTCCCGAAACCGGTGCGGCGAGTGGGGCATCAGGCTCGATGGGGACCGGATACAGGCCCACGACGAGGGCCTGGCCGGGGGTGGGTGAGATGACACCAAGGAGGGGCCCTGCGGCCCTGCCCGGGCACAGACCCCAGGCCACGACAACGGCCGCAGGCTCGGCTCCGGGCTACCACGTACCATGCAGACAGGACTTCCAGCAGGCAGGCCCCGACTCTGCGCACACAGGCCCGGACGCGCTTGGCCGCAATGACCTCCGAGGGGATGTGTTCCCGGCTCCGAGGGCCAGTTCCGGCTTTTCGAAGACCTGTTCTGTACCCAGGTGCCACGCCTCCAGTCAGAATGGCGATTGCCCTGACTGAACCGGCGGGAGGGGAGATGAGCAAAGCGTCGCAATTCATCTTCGCCTTGCCCGCACCCTGGTGTGGCGCGCGGGGTACTTCACAACGGCGCGCTCCAGTGCCGACGGCGGATCTCCCGTCCCCCAACCTCCGCCCAGCCATCAAGGTTCCCGATTCCCGTCCGTTTCAGGCAAGACAACCCCGGAATTCAGCATTGCCCAGCGTCCTTCCCAACTGCTCGTCCTGCACTTGCGCTGCACCATAAGGCCAACAGCCTGCGTTACCACCTCGTGACTCGGGGTACCGATCGCCAACGGCCGGGAGCGGTATCGGGATCGCAACGTCGCGGAACGGGCCATCGACTGGCTGAAGCAGGACCGCCGCGTCGCCACGCGCTACGAGAGGCGTATGGCCAGCCACCAGGGGTTCGTCCTGTGCACCTCGGTCCGCACTGGCTGCACAACTCGTTCCAGATCCCAGGGCAATCGCAAGATTGCGTTACAGGGGAACTCATCCAGGATCGCGGCACCCTGTTGATACCATGAAGTTCCCGTCATGGCCCCTTGCCCGGCCTTGTCCCCGCGGATCTGTCCGGAGGCGTGTCCGAGCCCCCCGGTATCCAAGCGCGCAGACACCCACTCACGTCCATCCTCTGCCCGGCACCGAGCCGTCAGCAGCAGCACCGACACTCGGGGGGAGGTGGGCCATCGTGACTGGTTCGAGCAGTGACTGCATCTGCCGCATGGCATTCCCTCCCACGATACCTTTGGACAGGTCTTTGTTTCTTCTCGACCCGGAGCTGTTGGAGGCGGGGCTTGCGCACTGGGTACAGGCCCCACACGGCCTGGTGGCCAGTCGGGTAGTGGCCTTGAACGGCCAGACCATCCGGTATTCGCACCACCGAAGCCACGGCCCATCGGCCCTGCACACGGTCAGTGCCTACACCAGTGAGAGCCGGCCGGTGCCAGCGCAGCCGGCCTTGGACGGCCAGTCCAAGAAACCAACGGCCATTCCCGAGATACCGGCTCTGTTGAACCCGGCGATGCCACTGTCACCATCGATGCCCTCGGCTGCCTGAAGGAACCGGCCCAGCACATCCTGCCGCAGCAGGCCGACCATGTGCCGACCGTCAAGGAGAACCAGCCCACACTGCGGGCCGCCCTGGCGGGTATTTCCCCGGACTATGTGCCAGGGACTTGACTTTCAACGCAGTTGCCGTCAGCCGCGCATCCCCGGGGCCGGGTTTGTTAGGTCCCATCCCGATCGCCGCAGGCATCTGTCCCGAAGCAGTCCCGTTGGCACGGTAGCCGCGGGGATCGGGTCATGCCGAATGCTTCCCAACCACCATCCCGGCACCGTTGGTTTCGAAGTCGCAAGTTCCGCTGCATGGCCACTGAGCGATCAAGCCACATCCGGAGCCAATCACCGATCCCGGGACGGGACGCTGTGGAACCAACCGGCAACGGGCCACGGTGTGGCACACGGACAGGGCATGGAGCAGGCTCCGGCTCAACCCCGTCAATCTGATGCACCATGCGCCCCGTTGGCTGCCGGCGGCGCCAGTTCCCGGTACCGGACTTCATCCACGCCGGTAAGTTGCTCGATGACCTGCCAGTCCATCCCCTGGTCCAGCATCCTGGACACGATGGCATACTCGGATTGGTTGGTGCCCCGTTCGATGCCCTCGCGCCGGGCATCCTCCAAGGCATTTGTCAGCTTGGGGCCGAACTTCTGCTTGGCCCCATCGAGCAGGAACAGGTCGTAGGGATTCGTACCGTCGAGCAGGCTCAGGTCAATGTCCCCAACCGCCTGTTTGTATTCTTCCACCATGTCCTCCGTACCCGTCAAGTGGTGATAGTTGCCAACAAACCCGCGATAGTTGTCGGGAGCCTCCTGCGGGGGCAGCTGTTCCAGGAGCTGTCGCAACAGCGGCAGTGCTTCCCGCACATGCCAGCCGAAGGCTATGGCCAGGGATAGTTCCATGATCCGGCCCCGGTGCCCGCCCCGCACCTCGGCAGGGGAAATCCCCGCCTGATCCACCAGCACATGCGTGAATCTGGGTGTCGTTGCCCAACGACGCACCTGCTCCGGAAACAGGGTCTCGAAACTCGTCTCCGCACTCCACTTCCGCCTGCCCTGGTGAAATACGACCGGCACGATGGGCGTGAGGTTGCCTTCAGGCTGCCGATTGGCAGCCTCCCGCTCCCAGATGCGGAGACAGTACCGCAATATTCTCAACACCATCAGCCGCTGCACGTCCGTCTGGTGCTCCACGAGCACATAGAGCGACAGCCGTTCCTCGCCATTGTACTGAACATCGAACAGGGCATCCACGGAGCCGTACCGCAGTTCCTCGTCCACATAGGTCTCATTGCGGAAGGACAGCGTCGACCAGTCGATCCTGGATGCCAAGTCACTGGGAAGCCTGGCCTCTAGCCAAGCCGCGGCAGCCACCTTCACCTCCATGGTCTTCAGAAAGAGAGCGTCATGGAATGTAGCGATCTTGCGCGCGGGCGGCATGCAGGTTTCCTTGACAGCTTGCGATTTGGTTCCAGACACAGGAACGGCACCGACATGGACGGAACCACTACGGATGCCAAAGGACCTGCACTTCGCCAGAGGCGGACATAGTACACATAGGCGCAATTCCGGTGCCGTTCATGCACCATGATCCAGTCCCTGGGCGTCTTTCCCATGGCCGACAGCGCCCCCATGCCCCTGGTTTCGCTGCTCTCCGAGAGCGACGATCCGCGTCGGCCCCAGGCCCGGCTTAATACCTGAAGGACATTCTCCTGATCACGGCCGTCGTACACCTGCGGCTGGACACCGCACTCTCGACGACCGGGACAGCGAGGGCGCATCCCCGGTGCCAGGAGGCCCGCCAACCCTCACTGCGCTAACAGCTGGCCGATCCGCGTGCGCCGGTACGACGGCCAGCGCAAGTCCCTGGAATACGCTCCAACACGACGCTCCGGAGCCGGCCCGGCCAGCGTCCGAGCACCCATTGCCCTGCCCTGTACCTGCCCGCAGCGCCCGCCCCATACGATCATGGCCTGGTTCCTGCGATGCTGGCGAATCGAGGCTGCGTTCCAAGCCGTGTGCACCCACCTGGGCGGGGAGACGCAGCACCGGTGGTCGGTCCCGGCCATCGCCCGCACCGACCCCGCCCTGCCGGGACTCTTCAGTTGAGGCGCCGTGACCGCACACGTGCTGCTGCAGGGCCGGCACCTGCAGCAGCGCCGAACCGCCTGGCATGGAACCCTGCGCACCCACGGTCACGGATGCCCCCATCCCTCGTGCAGACCACCCTCCGGACCGGCGAATCCCCTTGTGCGCGGTCCCGCCCACTCCCGACATGCCAACACCGCCGCCGCTGTTCCCGGAACGCCTCCGGGCTCCACTGCACCGCGAGACCACTGCCAAGGGCGGTATCGCCGCCAAGCGCAAGCAGGCCGGCTGGAACGACGGATACCTGCTCAGGGTCCTGTCAAATTAGCATGCGATTGCCCTGCCCCAAGGACACGCTTTTCAGATTCATATTGGCCCCAGTGGCACACTCAGGCTTCGGACGCCCAGGGCCGCGTTCGGTCCTTGGCACATCTTCCACGAAATTGGGCAGCTCCCAGAGTGCCAGCCAGCCAAAGCCACCAGGCGTTCGGGACCGGAAGCGTCCTTGACAAAGGTATTTGCACAAGGTTTCGCACAATCAAAAGGCTTGTGTTGAACCCACACATCGTTCCTTATCGATGCCCTGTCTTGGGGCACGCCGAACCCGAAATGGCCGCCAACTGGGGCAGGACCGCTCCGGATCCCAAGACTGTCCGTGCTCACCCGACACGCCAAGAGGCCGTTGGACCTCCAATGAAGCCCATGGTATCGACACTTCCATATTTGAAAATATGTACTGATAAACTTGCCAAACCCCATCGTCGAATGGTACGATGATCTCATATTCCTCGGCTTATCAGGATAATAATCGGCCATGTCGCAATCACAGTCCAACCGGTGCACATCCGACGCGACGGCTCCCACCGCGGTGCCGCCCCCGGACCCGGCTTGTCCGAAGTGCGGGGGCCAGACACACCGGGAGGAGACTATCCGCACCACCGGCGACGACTGGAGCCGCTTCCTCGACATGCAACGTTTCCGGTTCCGCGCCCGCATCTGCGAACAGTGCGGATACACGGAACTGTACAGCCGGGAGAGCAACTGGGGGGACAATGCCTGGGATCTTCTGTTCGGGGGCTGAGATGGAACCCAACGATCAGCCGCCTGACCGCCCAGGCCTGCGAATTCTGCACGGGAGCGGGATCCTGGCAGCGGCCGCCACGGGCCTGGCCGCCGCGATGGTCTGGACGGACGGTTTCCTGCTGCTGGCGCCGCTGACCCTGGGCCTGCTGGCCTGCGCCGTCGTGCGCGCGCCGCGCAAGGGCCGGGCGCTGGGGTGGGTCGCCGCAGCCCTGGCCGCGGGTCCACTGGTGGCCTTGGGGACGTGGCTGGTGCAGGCCGTGGCGGAGATGCCGCTCGACCCCTAAACGACGGACGGTGTTGTGCCCGTCACGGCGGGACCAGCCGGCCAAACACCGGAACCAGGTCGTCGTACGCCCGGTCGAAGGGGTCCAGGAAGCAGCCGTCGGCGTTGACCGGACAGAGGGCGTGGGGTGGCAGAAACAGGACCAGCGGCTCGCCGCGTCCGGTCCTTGGTACATCTTCCACGAAATCGGGCAGTTCCCGGGGCACCAGCCGACCAAGGCCGCCAAGCGTTTGGGGTCGTGGGCGTCCAGCCGGCAGCCGGCTGCCGGCTGGCACAGCCGCCACCGCGCATGCAGCCGGGAACCGGTGGCCGAGATCGTGCCGCCCACCTCCGAGGTCCGGGACCTGGAGGACAAGCCGGCACGGTATGCGGCCCTGGGCATTGTCGAGTACCTGGCCTGCCATCCCGGGGACCTGCCCGACCCCGAGGCGGACGATCCCGGTTCGCCCGCGAAACTCCGGCTCTTCCGGCTGCAGCCGGACGGGACGTATCGACAGGCGATGGACGCGGCGGCCGGCTTCAGCCGCGTGTGCGGCACGCAGGTGCGCCTGTGGCAGCCGAATGTGCGGAGGATGGCGCACTTCCAGTGGTGGGACAAAGCCCGGGGCCGCTGGCGCGAAGCCGAGCACACGCGAGAGGTCGAACGGGACCGGCACGCGCGGGAACTGCAGGAAACCCGAACGGCAAGTCTGAAGGAAGGCGAGGCGAAGATGGCTGTGGCCGCACTGCACAGCCTCCTGCCCGCACTGCCCACACGGAATCGCGACCAGGTTGCCGCCCACTGGTACAGGCACGGTCCGCCGGCGGTCCCTGCCGATGCCGGATACACCCGTCGGGCCCGATGACAACGGCCGGTAGGCCACTGCATTCCGGAACCGCCGGGGCAACGCGGATCCGAACTGCCGCTTCGCAGAATGTCCGACCGGGACAGTCCGGGAGGACAGCCGGGTTTTGTGGCGCGTGCAGGAGGCCTGGACCACGAAGACCCGCTCCCGATCCGACGAAACCGTACCCCGCACGGGGCCGGAAGACACTTGCCGGAAACGGACGGCACAGCCTCGGCCCGAAACATCAATCGCCCGCGCGGGATCCTTCCTTGACCGCGGCAGACATACAGCGGCTGCCCACGCAGCCGACAAAGTGGGCAGTGTCCCCAATGGTGCGAACAGTTTTTGAGATATACGTTGGCAGAAGCGGTCGCTCCGGCGGGATTGGACCGGGGTCGCGGATGCCGGAAACGGGTGGGCCGCGGCGAATCAGGTAGGTTGGGGCTCGATGGGGCCGGTTCCGAGCAGGGCCAGCAGGGCCTCCGGGTATTTCTGCAGGGTCGGCGCAGCCCGGCCCAGGCCCAAAGCCGGTTCCACACCGGTTCCAGGAAGACTTGGAGGTCGAACCTCATTCACGGGGTCATCTCGATATCCGTTGGTTCAGCCACCATACAGCGACTTGGCTATAAGGTCCAAGTTGTCCACTCCCATCCATATATTTGTCCCGCTTCCGAATCAGGCGGTCTCGTGGCACAGATGTTTTAAGTCGGTTCCTCTCAGCTTTCCACCAGCCCAGTACGCCATCAAGCAGACTCTTGCGCTGTTGTTTAAGCAACGGAAGATTGAGATTCAGAACATCATTGAGTTGACAATCGAATTCGGGATCGTTTCCAAGAATCGAGCCATCAACCGCATATCGAATGTGTGCTTCGACTTGATGCGCCGACTCAGCAGGGTTCAACCGCAGATCGCGGTTCCCCTTCCGAGTGTCGCAGTGCTGATGCCTGTCGCGCTGTCCTTCACCACCCTTGCAGGCACCGAGAAGGTTCCTGTATCTCAATTGCTCATCAGGATAGTTGGCTTGGCATCGCCAATGTTCGATTTTCATCGATTCACTCGATGGACGTATTCGACCCATGCAGTAGCAGCAAAGCCCTCGTTGCTCGGCAACCAGCGCTTCCCTCAAAAGATCCTTATCCTCGAAGTTGTCAAAGTTGCTGTGTTGCGCCTGTCGGTGCTGCAGCAGACTCACAGGTTCGCTTCCCTTCACGATCGACTTCATTCCGTATCCTCCAAGAAATCCAGGAGTGTCTGAATTCGAGTGACTTCAGGGTCGATCTCTCCCAACAAATCAGAGATGCTCACTACCAGGTCTCGAGCTTCATTGTAATTCTGCTTACCGATTGCAGAAGACACCTGCAAGAGCAAGTCCCGTACGTCTACTGTGCGTGACTCGGCATCCATAACCTCTTCGAGCAACCTGCTTGAATCCACGCCAAATGAATGTGTAGGCGAATAAACTCCTTCGTTGGTCATTATGTGGATGTGCTTATGGTCGACTTCGCCGATCACCTGAGGCGAATGTGTGGTGGCAATGAACTGACAGCGGGGAAACATGGATTCCAGATTGCTAACGATGGATCGTTGCCATGACGGATGTAGGTGCAGCTCGATCTCATCGATCAAAACCACGGCTTCCGCTTCTGCAGTTGGATCATCCATTTCGGGATTGGCCTGGACAAGACGTCGCGTTAGATCAAGCACAAGTGCCAAAATACCACGTTCGCCATCGGACATATGCCAGACCTTGACCGTGTTGTCTTCCCGGTCAATGAGCAGCTCTCTTCCTCCAATGTCTACACGGAGGTCAGTGTACCCTTCCAAAAATCGACGAACTGTGTTCTCCAACGTCACAAGCACCGTGGCGGCCGAAGGGTATTCAGACATTAGAGATCCCTGCGCACGCATCCAAGCCGCAATTTCCCCGAGGCGCAACTCCCGGCTGGAGAGCGCATCCCCAAATGCAGCACCCGGGCCTCCAGCTGCACTGCGCTTGCTCGGTGCTCGCCTTGAAGGGACAGCCCGATTGGTGGAGAACAGCACAGCGAGTGGACGGCCTTCGAGCTCATTACCCGTTGCCGCTTGAGGCCGATCCCCCCAAAATGCCGACTGCGAAAACGTGTCATACACTTGTTCGCGAGGCAATCCGTCCCGTTCCTGTTGTGGTACACTGGTTTCGCGGGGGATGTGGATCAAGTAGCGGTACTCCTTGAAACCGATCTGTGAAACACACTCCACGCTCAGAACATTCGCTCCGATCCGAATGTCGTCAGGGGAAAATCCACTTTTTTTCCGCACGCGCAACCCGTTCGCTTCCTTTACGTAAGCCGACAGGCATACGCTCAGTGCATCCAACACGCTGGACTTCCCGACTCCGTTTACTCCAACTATCAGGTTGAAACCGGGTTGAAATCTAAACACTGCCGAACTGATTGGACGGAGATTGGTGAGTTGCAAGGAGGAAACTTTCATGCATCCCTCCCCAAGTCTGCTTGCCCAGTGACAGCAACGAAAATGAGGGCGGAGCGACGCTCCTTGAGGAGAGCTATGCTCCTCTCGGTCGCGCTTTGCAGATGAGACAGCTTGCTGGTTTCGTATCGGATCTGAGCGACAATTTCCTCCTGTTCGTGTAGCGGTGGCACAGGAAGTGAAATCTCGAACAGACCTTCAGGGTAGAGCCGCAATCTTGACGACCATGCACCTTTGGAATACCGTTTAACCTCTTGGACAAAAGCAGGCATGCGCACCAGAGCATCTATGTAACCAGACAATAGACGCGGTCCGGGGATATAAACGTTATATGCCGGGCTCACCATGCCATCAACCGGAGACACACCCATTGCGCCCATCCATGCCCAAAGGGTGTTGACTACCAAATCACCTGAATGACATAGCTTGTATCTCATAGTCGTTGCCTCCTCAAACATGTTGACGTCACTATCAGAACGGGAAGTCACACCAGTAATGTGCGAGACCATTAGGAGTTCCTCATCTCCAGTCTCGGAGCGCTCCGCACGCTCAGACAATAGCCACTTCACGCGTTCAACCTTCCAGTGTGCAGGGATATTGCCGAGCCAAGAGACCTGGGAGGCGCGGAGCTGCGCGTCCGAATCAACGCCCCGCGTGACAGCGTAGGTGACGAGCGCCCGGTGTCGTTCAGCCAGTAAGTCAAGCACGCGCTCCTTGGCGACAACAAGCGCATCAAGCCGTGCTGTCTCGCGGTCGAGGTAGTCGCCGATGGCGCGCTGCTGTGGCAGAGGAGGCACACTTATTCGGATGTCTGCAAGGAAATCCCCATTTACGTGGAGAAGATACATTCCCTCAGTTTGCGCACGAACTCGGTCTTCCTGGCCTTTGCATGCCCAATAGAAGTAAGTGGAATCAACAGATCTCGGAGTGACCAGTGCCGAGGTAGAAGAAACAACACCCGGTTTAGCACGCAAGAACTCACCGGCATTCGCCCCGTCCCAAAGGAGCAGAATGGAGTCGTCGCCGGCCACGACTGATCTTTCGTTGAGAGGAACAAGAGTTGGTTCACTACTCTCTCCACGCAAATACTCCATGGTCAAATAAGGAACTCGCGCCATATCAAGGCGCGTATCGGTCACGGGCGATGGCAAGCAACCCTTTTGAACGTCTGCCAGATAGCGGAAGCGTACATCCACCCAATTATGTCTAGCTGCAATGTTTGCGATCATTCCACAACCATCCGCATTAGCCGCTCTATCTCGACCTCCACCTGCTTCAGTTCCGCGTCGATTGCCTCCAAAGTACGCGGTGGCGTATATTTGTAGAAATGTCGATTGAAGTTGATCTCGTAGCCGATTTTGTCCTTGGTCCGGTCCATCCACCCGTCCGGTACATAGGGATGGACCTCACGCTCGAAGTAGGCATCGATATCATCCTTGAGGGAAACGTTCTCAAAGTCGCGGAGGGCCGGGTCGGGTTCGTAGCTGCCGTCGTGGGCACCTGAGGAGACCGGCTCACCATTTGGGTCTTTCTGTGTGAAGACGCTGCGAAAGAGGCGTCGCTCCGCCGCTTTCCAGTACGACCCATTCGCACACAATACGTCTTCGATGTGCGCCCACACTGTGTTCCAGTCACGTATTGGGTCCCGTCCGAGTGCCTCGTCAATGGCTTGAACGTCGTCGAGCAGATGCGGGCACGCGTCGAGGAAGCGAGCTTTGTCATTGGTAGTCATCTGGTAGCGCAGGCGCAGCGGTCGTTCCACGGCCACGCGGGTAAATCCAAATTCAGCGTTGTCGAAGATCTTCGAGCGGTCGCTGTCCACAAATCGGACGTAAAGGCGCATGATCTCATCAATCTGCGAATCGGCGAGGTGGCGGCGCTTGCCACCCAAGCTACGCTTGTTCTCGGCGCTACTGCCAGCAGACCACACATCACGAGCGTCGACAAGTTGTATCTTGCCTTTGCGTCGCGCTTCCTTGCGATTGGTTACGATCCACACAAAGGTTCCAATGCCAGTGTTATAGAACATCTGCTCCGGCAATGCGACGACAGCTTCGAGCCAGTCGTTTTCGAGCAGCCACCGGCGAATGTTGCTCTCACCTGAGCCGGCACCACCTGTAAAAAGCGGCGAACCACTGAACACGATTGCAAGGCGGGAACCGTACTTGCGGTTCTTCGGCTGAACCGACTCGCGCTTGTGCCACATGTGCTGAAGAAAAAGTAGCGAACTGTCGTTCACGCGTGGCAACCCGGCGCCAAACCGCCCATCGAAACCGAGTTGGTCATGTTCTTGGCGGACCTCCTTTTGCTGCCCTTTCCAACTCACACCAAAGGATGGGTTGGTCAAGAAATAATCGAATGTCTCACCCACGAACTTATCCTCGGTCAAACTGTTGCCGTACCGGACATTGGTGTCCATGCCATTGTAGTCTACCTGCTTTATCAGCATGTCCAAGGCGGCAGTGGCAAAGGCGCGGAGGTTGTAGTCCTGGCCATAGACGAAAAGCCGTGCCGAGGGATGGTGTTCGCGCAGGTAGTTCTGCGCCTCCGCGAGCATCCCGCCAGTGCCGCAGGCGGGGTCCAGCAGCTTACGCACTGTGCCTGGAGCAGCGAGCAGCCTGTCGTCCTCAATGAACAAGAGGCTCACCATCAGGCGAATGATTTCGTGCGGTGTAAAGTGGTCGCCAGCGGTTTCGTTGGCCAGCTCGTTGAAGCGACGGATCAGATTCTCGAATATGAGCCCCATTTGCTCGTTCGGCACAGTCTCCGGGTACAGGTTCACTCCAGAGAATTGGGAGACGACCAAGTGGAGAATGTTCGACTCATTCATCCGCTCAATTTCAGTCCCGAATTCGAAGAAATCAAAGAGGTCGCGCACGTTCTCTGAGAATCCCTCGATGTAACTGACCAAGTGATGGTTGATGTTGTCAGGATCCCCCTTTAACCGCTCGAAATCCAGCCCTGAATGGTTGTGGAAGCGTTGGCCGGCTATTCGATTCAAGAGAGCATCCAGAGCTTCGCATCCCATACTGTCCTTGCGTCGCTCGTACTCTGCTTGAACCTCAGCCTTCGTCGGCGCGAGCACGCAGTCGAAACGTCGCAGCACGGTCATGGGCAACATAACACGTTCATACTGCCATGGCCGATACGGACCCCGGAGTAGATCGGCAATTTTCCAGATCAGGTTTGCGAAGGTGCTATGGTCAGGCATCGCGCATTTCTATAGCATTCTGCGCCTAGCATCAACGTGGGCAAATTCGAATCGATAGGCTTGCACCAATCCAGGTTGTACGTCACGTTGCTGGCGAAGACCGATCGACGCTCCAATGCAGTTCGAATGGTTACGCACCAATGATAGCGAAGTCTCTCGAAGAATGCAGCCTACCCGGCGCTTGCCATGATACGACACCCTAGAAGTCCAAACGAAAAGGGGGTATTGGGAAGCTTGCCCAGTGTTGCCAGGGACTCTTGGCTGGTCCGGTTGACGTCGGGCTGTGCTCACCGGCCGGCATCGGTTCAGCAGTCCGGGACGGTCGGCTGCGGACGTTTGGGAGCCGCGTGCAAGGCGCCGGCTCAGTGGGGACCTGATACCGGTCACCATGACCCCAAGCAGAGGGCCCTCCCTCTCAGGTGGCGGCCCATAGCAGGCTGCTGAAGAATAGGTTTGGGATGCCGTCGGTACTCCCAAAGGTGCGCGGACGCGGTGTATAGGCGGTCCGGGGGACCCTGAAACCCCCGGCGCGGCCCCACGCGCGGGCTTCGCGGGTCCCGCAGGCCCCGTGGCACCCCTGGAGGGCGCGCAGAGCCCACGGCGGGTCACCCGGACGGCATGGCCGTGGCCTCCGGCTCCGGTGGCAGGTTGGCCATGCGCACCAGGTTGTAGGCCGTGGCCACCAGGTAGCCGGCCAGGCCCGTGCGTGCCACGCCCCGGTAGCGCGTGCGCCGCAAGCCGCCCACCGTCTTCATCCAGCCGAAGACCTCCTCCACCCGCTTGCGGATGCGCAGACTCACGGCATAGCCGGCATGCCGCGTCGTGCGACCGTCGATGGCCGAGTGCTTCTTCCGGGCCACATGCGGGGTCACCTTTCGGGTACGGATGTCCCGCACACAGTCCCTGGTGTCGTAGCCGCGGTCGGCCCCCAGCGTGCGCGGACGGTAGCCCCGTTCCCGGACTCCGTCCAGGAGCTCCGGCACCGCATCCCGCTCGGCCGTGCCGGTGGCTTGACTGACCGTGAAGTCCATCAGCAGGCCGTGGCGGTTCTCCATCAGGGCATGGCCCAGGAACGCCAGCCGGGCTTCCTGGCCCTTCCCCTTGCGCAGCAGACGCGCCTCGGGGTCCGTGGTGCTGGCATGCGTCTCGTTGCGCCGGCGTTCCCCCCGGAAATCCACCGACGGGTTGCCCGGATCGTCGTCCGACGGTGGCGGCGGTCCCTCCTTGGGCCGGAAGCTCTTGAGACTGGCCGCGGCCTCGATCAGGGTCCCGTCCACGCTGAAGTGCTCGTCCGACAGCAGCCCCTCCGCGTCGGCCGCCCACACCACCTCGTCGAACAGGGCCCGGCCCGCGTCGTGCGCCAGCAGCCGGGGCCGGTTCTTGGTGAAGACCGTGGCATCAAAGCTGCGCTCCATCAGATCCATGTCCAGGAACCAGCGGTAGAGCAGGTTGTACTCGAGCTCCTCGCAGAAGGCGCGCTCGCTGCGCACCGAGTACAGGGCGATCAGCAGCGAGGCCTTCAACAGCCGCTCGGGCGGCACCGAGGCCCGGCCCACCGAGGCGTACATGCGGTCGAATGCCGGCGACAACCGTTCCAGGGCCGCATCGGCCACGGCCTTAATCCGCCGCAAGGGATGGTCCCGGGGGATCCGCTCCTCCAGGTCCACGATGGCCAGCATGCTGCGTTGGGGATTGGGACGACCGCGCATCAGAAATTCCTCCGTTGCCAGGGAGTCCTATCCTAACCGGCCGCGTTTTTCAGCAGCCTGATAGACGGGTGAGATGGGCCACGGTCGCCGCCGGCAGGAGCTGGGCTTCGGTCTTGCGGCGTCCGCGATAGCGCGCCTGGCGCAGGGCCCGGTAGGGTGCGAAGGCCGCACTGTCCTGAAAGGCCCGGGCCTCCTGCAGCAAGTCCTCCTGGGGATGCAGGCTGACCGAGCGACCACGACCGGGTTGGGCTTCACACACTGTGGTCGCAGGCGACAGCCGTCACAGACCGCGCCGGCGAAGACAAAGGCCTGCCGCGGGATCCGCTTCCCGTGCCCTTCGCGGTCGCGCCCCTGGCTGTGGAGACGGGTCGTAACTGCTCCGGCCGGACAGCAGCCTCCGGATCGATGTGGAAATCCTGCTTGGTGAAATACGCGCCCCGGGGTGGTTTGGGCCCCTTGGCGATCAGGGTCCGGTCGGCCTCGGCGAATTGCCGGCGGGTCTCGCCGTCCCCGTAGGCCGCGTCGGCCACGGTCTCGCACACCCGGCCCCCCGTGTGGTGCTCACTCTCGGCCACCAGGGCCAGAGCCCCTTGGTTGTCGGGAGCGTTGCCGGGCAGCACGGCCACGGTCGTGATCAGTTGGCTCCCGGCCTCCACGGCCACGGACGCCTTGTGACCGTCGAACCGGTGGTGGCTGCTCTTGCGGCCATGGCGCATCTCCGGGTCGTGCACCGAGACGATGCGTTCCTGGCTCACCCCCTCCCGCACCGCCACCCCGTCCGGCCGGCGTTCAATATCCTGCAACAGCAGCTTACACAGCAGCGCGGAGGCTTCCATGATCCGCGGTCGGGCCGGGTCCGCGCGGTCGGCCGCTTGCGGCGAGGTCAGGGCCTGGCCCGACCACCGTTCGGCGTCGGCCACGATCGCCGCCAGAAAACCGCGCCGCGCCTCGGGGTCGCTCCCGTCCACCTCGGCGCTCACCTTGTCGTGGGCCTGCAGCCGCAGTGCCGTAGCCAGCAGACGGGGCGGCACCGAGGGCCGCCCGTTGTCGAGACTGTAGAGATCCGCAAAGTCCTCATCCCGGAACAGCCGCTCCCGGGCTTGGCCCAACTGCCAAGGGAAACTGTCCTCGCCCACCAGCTCCTTGAAGTGGTATTCGGCATCGAACAGGCATCGTTGCGACGACCGTTGGCCCAACATGCCTTGCGCTCCCTGATGGCACTCCCATGACACTCATGATTGCCCCCCAGTCAACCCCAGCCGGGAGTTTCCGTTTGGACTTCTAGTTCGGGATGGGGTGCGGTTGGGGGCGGATTGTCGGCCGGGAAGGTTCCGTACAGGTCCCGGTGGTGGTGCCACAGCAGTTGCCACATGGTCTGCACCAGCCAGTTGCGATCGTCCTGCGGCACGCGTATCCGCAAGACAACACCGTCTTCCAACCACACGCGAACCCACCGGGTGCGACCGGGGGACGCTGCAATCACGTCCCGCCATGGCACAGTCCGCGGCCCGTCGGGCGCCGCGTAGTAAAGCCCGTTCAGATCAAGCACCAAGGCTTGCCGCCGCATCGACACTTGCCCCGTCAGTTCCATCCCGTAATACAACAGGAAGACAGCACCCAACACATTGCTCAAAGTCGGGATACCTTGAACGATGTGTCCCAGCCAAGGGACGGAACCAACGGGAACCAGCACGAGTTCCAACAGGCTTATGACCATTGTCCACACCCCAACCAGATTGACTTCCATGAACCCGATCAAGGTTCCAAGGACTGCCAGGGCCCCGATGGCCTTGATCATGGAGAGGGGGCCCAGAAACACCTGCCGCGCCTTGTTGTAGCCCACCACAAGTTTCACGAACGGCCGCGTGTTCGGCCAGGGATCCCACAAGAGCCCGGGTGGAACACTGTCCAGCCGACCCGTGCAGAGATGGCGCAGTAGTTCCCGTCGGCGTTTCTCTTCGCCGGTACGCCCCTGTCCTGCACTATGCGCTTCCCGCCACCGGTTGGTCATCACCCCTCCCCCAATACCAAGGAACAGCAGCCCCGTCAGGAGCCAGGAACGAAAGTGTCCCCGGAGCTACCCGTTGGCAACGATGCCGGCACCCAATCCCAGCATCGCGCATGCCAAGCTTCATATTGCCGGAACAGCCGCTCACAGTACCGCCGGCGGCAGCGGGAATGGGCGCAGCGGGCCGTGGCGTTGCGCGCCCGACGGTAGCCCACCATAGCTATGGCGCGGTCGGTCAGAGAACCGGTGCGGGGTAGGACCGTATCCACCAGCAGACAAGTCTGGGGCCCGGTCAGGCCGGGCTGTTTTTTGAGCCGCAGCACCTCCCGTATCACGAAGAAGTGGGCCAGCATGACGAGCATGGCGTGGTGGCACCAGCCCCCTCATAGTCACCCAGGCTGAAGAGCTGCTGGCCGTCCCGAAAGCACTGCTCGCTCAGCCAGCCACACCAGCCGGTCCGGCGGCGAGCACCGCCTGTGGGCCCTTGCCTCCCGCAGGACGAAGGGGCACCAGGCCGCTGGCGGGAGCTCGTCGGCCACGGCGCCGACCGTCTGCAAGGGGGCCGAGAAGACCGGACGCGAAGGAGACCCGCCCTGCTCCGGGCGCGCGGTCCAGACAGGGATGGTGCGGACCATCTCGGCCAGGGAGGCAACACCGTCGAGGAAGGCGGGGCTGCAGCCGAAGCCCTCGGCCACCAGGTCGGTCAGCATCCCGAGGCCAGTTGCGCCTGGGTGTGGCAGGGTGTGTGCGTCGGCATCGCACCGGGGTGCCGACGCACCGCATGGCTCGCGCCCGCAACCCAGTCCTGAGACAGGTACAGCCGCGGAGCCACCAAGGCCGCGAAGTCCGCGGCCTAGCAGTTGGCGCGCGTGCCCAATTGGCCGCAGTACTGCCGCGCCCCTCCCACCGACTTGGCCCCGTCCTTGGGGATATCGGTGTCGCCCCGGCACAGGACTATGTGCTCAATCGACTTGCGCAACTTATTGCAGAGCAGGCCTTCCAAGTAGTCGAGGCTGTGCGCCTGCGGCTCAATGGATCCGGTGTGCGGTTCAGAACCCTTTACAGAACCACCGTGCAATGTTTCTCCTGACAACGACATACACAAGCGCACCCCACAGCAAGGGTGAGCCAAGAGCAGCCTTGAAGCCGGGCATAAGGGCTTGGATGAGATCGAACTCCATGTCATTACTCCCCAAACGTAATAAGCCTCGGCCCACTCGCCGGGGCCTTCCCATAGCCTAGCACGTAATTATCAAATTACACTAATGCCCATTGTGGCGTAGCAGGGCGATTGCAGGTTTGGGATCGAGGCTGATCAGTTGGCACAGGCAGTCCTTGTTCCAGGCCGCCGCCAGCCGCTTGTGGGAGATGAGCCGGGGATGGCCATGTTGTGGGCGGCATGGCCCGTGCGGATGCGGCTGTCGTCCTCGTCCAAGACGACATCCATGACTCTGTGGTGAGCGTTTTCGATGCCCGGTACCAATACACCGTCTGCAGCAGGGGCCGGGCCCTTGGAGGGCAGGCTGGAAAGGAAGATGCGGACATCGGTCGCGACCCGGTCCCCGCAGCGGCGTTCGGACTCAACCCAGACCCCACTGGCCCAGTCGCGCCGCTCGCGGTCGGGGTCGACAGGGACGAGAAGAGCGGAGTCGCCCGTTGTCCAGCAGCGGCGGCTTGCGATGCGGCCATGGCCCTTCCCGACCGTGTCCGCGTAGTCGTGGGGACAGCCGGCAAAGTGCCCGGCCCGCTCCAGGGCGAACGCATCCTCCAGGCAATTGTGGAGACCTTTGTGTTGGGGATTATAAGGAGGGGTTGTCAAGGGTAGCCGGGGGCCATGGGTCCGGCCGGCGACAGGCTGTGTGTGCAGGTGTGAAGCGGTTCTGCGATACGGGCGGTCGCCTCCCGCCGAGTTGGGGGACGTGCACAAGGCAGCGGCGTGGTGTGGGACTGCCGTCAGGTCCCGTGGCACATCACCGGGGATGTCTCCTTGGTGGCCGCCCACAGGCGGGTGAGATGGGCCACGGTCTCCGCCAGCAGGAGCTGGGCTTCGGTCTTGAGGCACCCACGATAGCGCGCAAGGCGCAAGGCCCGATAGGATGCGAAGGCCTCACTGGCCTGAAGGTTTCGGGCCTCCGGCAGCAGGCCTTCCCGGGGATGCAGGCTGACGCGGCAGCCGCGACCGGGTGCGGTAGCAGGGCACAGCCGTCGCAGACCGCACCCTCAAACACAAAGGCCTGTCGCGGAACCCGTCTCCTATACCCCTCGCGGTCGTGGCCCTGGCTGTGGAGACGGGTCGTGACCGCTCCCGCCGGACAGGTGCAGTTGCCGGCCTTCAGGTCGATGTGGATGGAAGTCCTGCTTGGGGAAACGCGCGCTGCGGGGCGGTTTTGGCACCTTGGCAATCCGGGTCCGTTCGGCCTCGGCGAACTACCGGCGGGCGTCGCCGTCCCCATAGGCTGCATCCGCCACGGTCTCGGCCACCTGGCCATCGGGGGGACGCTCACTCTCGGTCTCCCCTATTGATCAGGACCCCGCCGCGGAAACGTCTCAAGAATCTGCCGAACAATCGCCTCAGGCGCGTGTGGATACAGCTCTTTGACAGTTGCAGGCTCCACCTTCCTTAAGCTGCCAACGTGTCCGCGCAGCCGTCGACCGAGCCTCACGACATCGTCGTCTACGTCGACTGCCAATCGCACGGCCCGCTTATAGTTCTCGGAAAGTTCGCAGCGGTCCAGTCCAGTACGGCCGAACTGCTTCTCTACCACCTTCAAACTGAATGCGACCGCAACAGCCTCCTCAAGGAAGGTTGCTCCATTGTTACAGGGGTTGAGGCAGTGCACCGCTTCGTGTCCCGCCTCGAATACGTAACCGACCCGTGAGCAACATGCGGTGAGATGGATGCACACCTTGCCGGGGCCGACCACGACGGTTTCAGGGTAGGGCGGGGTTTCTCTCAACTCGACCATGTATTCCCAACCTGCCTCCAGCGCACCGAAGGCCTCTCCGGCCAGGGCAAACGCAAAGTCGCGGGACGGGGGTGAATCGGGGTCGTGCGGGGCCGGTTCCGGGTGTTGTCCGCGAGCGAACG
>Ga0209544_1001808_pt1 | contig 21531 bp, 24 predicted proteins | sample MesohylPK_FD_187297 | JGI IMG/M metagenome (GOLD analysis project Ga0209544, IMG submission 187297) | Host-associated microbial community of the marine sponge Aplysina aerophoba from Gulf of Piran - sponge mesohyl, lysed by proteinase K... | ecosystem: Host-associated > Porifera > Sponge >...
GAGCCAGTCGCGGGGGTCGGGGATGTGCTCGGGGAGGGGGAGGCCGAGGGCCTCCGCGGCCTGCTCGGGGGGGAAGTCGTGGAGGGCAGTGAGGAACTGGCCGATCTCGCGGGCGATGTTTCCGCCCCCGGGGCCGAAGAGCGTGAGGCGGCGGAGACCCTGACCCTCGATCACCGGATAGCCGGCGAAGGGGCGCCCGTCCCACTCGCCCACCCACTCGGGGACGGGGACGGGCGCGGGGAGGTGGGGGGCGAGGACGGGTAGGAGGCGCATCTCTCCTTCGAGCAGGCGCGCGTCGTTGGGGGTGCGGGGGAAGCGGAAGACGCGGTCACCGTGGGCGAAGGTCCAGTGCGACCAGCCGTGATCGAGCGGCCGGACGGGCGCCTCGTCGAGATCGGGGAAGGCGGTGTGGATGGCTTCGGCGGCTTCGCGCGCTTCCATGTGATTCGACTGCCTAGAATACGGCGTGCCCCTCTTACTCGGCGTCACCGGCTCGATCGCGGCGGGCAAGAGCCTGCTCTGCACGCACCTTGCGGAGGCGCACGGCGCCCTGCACGTGGACGCGGACCGCGAGGTGCATCGCATGTATGCGCCGGACACGCCCGGATTCGAGCGAGTGGTGTCGGAGTTCGGCGAGGAGATCGTGGGCGAGGACGGGGTCATCGACCGGCGGGTGCTCGGGGGGATGGTGTTCGGTAAGCCGGAGCGGATGGAGGCCCTGCGAACGGCGATCGGGGACATCCCGGCATACTTCATGGCGCTGCTCGACCGGTGGCGCGAGGAGCTCCCGGAGGACGGCATCGCGGTGCTGGAGGCGGTGAACCTGCTCGAGAACGCCTACATGACGAAGGCGGACGCGGCCTGGCTGGTGGTGACGCAGGACGAGACGGCGGTCACGCGGCTGATGGAGACGCGCTCGCTCTCGCGGGAGGAGGCGGAGCAGCGGCTGGCCTCGGCGCGGGACTGGCGCGAACGCGCACCCGCGGCGGACCGCATCTTCCACAACAACGGCACCGAGGAGGCGTATCTGGCAGCCGTCGACGAAGCGATCGCGGAGACGGTCTCGGCCTTCCGCGCGGGCACACTGCCGCGCCCACGCTGGTACGAGGCGCAGGGGTCGGAGCGATGAGGCTGTGCCTGCGCCCAACAGGAGGCCGTCAATGACGTTCCCCTGGTGGGACTGGGGAGGCAGGACCATTGCGAAGCTCCCCCGGGGGCGGAGAGCCGTCGACCCCTCCGGCTGGCTGATCAACGTCGCGATCATTGCGGTGCTGGGCCTCGCGACCTTGCTATTCGAGTGGTTGGTGGGTTGGGGTGGATGATGCCCGATTCCCAGTCAGATGCATGTGAGCTATTCCGGAAGTCAGGCCCCTCGTGGGAGAGTCCTCTGGCGGTGGGTTGAACCAATCGCAGCGGCAGCGCATGAAGCACGACGGCCACCGCCCCCCGAAGGGACCCAGGGGCGCACGCTTCGGCCTGCTCCGCCGGATCCTAGGGTTGGTCGGCAACGCGGGTCCTTCTCTGGTACGCCATGACCCGTAGAGAACCCGGGGATCCGGTCGATGGATGGGGTAGGGCTCAGCCGAGGCGCTGGAGCAAGGGCTTGACGGCCTTGCCGCGGTGGCCGAGGCGCTCGCGGTCGGCGTCGTCGAGCTCGGCCAGGGTCTGGCCGTTCAGGATCTGGGTGACGGCGTCGAGGCCGTAGCCACCTTCGCCCCGCGGTTCCATGGGGATCTCGCACTCGATGATGGAGACGGAGACCGCGACATTGGGGTCGCCGGGGGTGGCGAGGGCGGCGGCCGCGCGCCCGACCGTGATGCGCTGGCCAACGGGCGTCTGGGCGAGGCGCTGGAGCAGGGCCTGGCAGCGCTCCGCATCGGAGAGGCCGGCGTGGAAGGTCTCGGTGAGGGCGCCCGGCTGCAGGTCCATGGGGTAGACCTCGAGGCCGGCGCAGAGGGCGATGGCCATCTCCCCGGTGGCCTCGGCGGTGGTGCGGGCGCGGTGGGTGGCGCGGGCGGTGTAGTCGCCGCCGCGCGGCTCATCGGGGGGCGTCTCGGGGTCGACGCACTCGACGGGGGCGTCGGCGAGGAAGGCGCGGAGGTCGGCGCGCTCGTCGGGGTCGGCGGAGGCGAGGATGAGGCGGGGCAGGTCAGTCATGCGCGCATCGTGAGGGGGCAACGGGGATCGCGCAACGGCCGTCGGGGAGGGGTGTTCGTTTGCCGCTCACCCACCCCGCGCCGATTATGGCCGGATGGCAACGCGCGGATCGGGGACGGGGGAGGCGATACCGGGGAGAGGGATCGGGCTCGCGAAGCGGGCCTCTTTCATCTCGCTCGTGGTCCTGGCGGCGTGCCTTGGCGCGCTCGCGGTGCTGCTGTTCGACCGGTCGATGAACGGCGACGAGGGAGCGCCACAGCCGGCAGCCGCGACCGAGTCGCCCACCGCAGCCAGCGAGACGACACCGGCGACGCCCGCCTCCGCAGATACGCCCACGGCGACCCCCACGGAGGCGGCGATGCCGCCGAAGGTGCTGTACTCCGGAGAGCTGCCGGCTGAGGTCGAAGGCGTGACCTTCGAGCCGGCGACCGACGCCACCGACCTCGCCTTCCTGCCGGAGGGCGGGGAGGTGTACCACGTGGTGAGTCGCTACTGGGTGCCGGTGGCGGCGATGGGCGTGGGCGTGGACGCGCTCAGCCTGACGCAGATGCAGGACCTTTCGCGGGGGGCGATCACGGACTGGGCGGAGGTCGGGGGGATCGCGGGGCCGGTGCGGCCGTTCGCGCTCGCGCCGGCCGCGGAGGACGAGGCGGGGGCCACGTTCGCACCCTTCTCCCCGGTGCAGACGTTCGCAACCTACGAGGAGCTGCTGGCGGCGATGACGCTCGACTCTGGGGCTTGGGCGTTCGTGCCGATCGAGATGGTGGGTCCGACGGTGACGGCGATCGCGGTGAGCGGGATCGACCTCGTTCGGGGGCGGGGCGATGCGCGCGAGTGGCCGTTCGTGGAGGGGGCGACGATGGTGGCGCTCACGGAGGAGGGGCGGATGGCGGCGGAGGCGCTCGTGGCCGAGCACTCGGTGGCGCTGCCGGAACCAGTCACGGTGATCGCGACCGGCGACATCCTCCAATCGCGCTGTTCGTTGACGCAGATCCGGGCGACAGGGGACTGGGGGGCGGCGCTGCGGGGGCCGGTGGGCGAGTACCTCGCCTCGGCGGACCTGACGCTGGGGTCGGTGGACGGCAGCATCCAGGACATCGCGGAACCGCTGGGCTGCTTCCCGCACGTGAACCTGAGCTCGCCGCCGGAAGTGATCGAGGCGCTGACGCTCTCGGGGTTCGACGAGGTGACGGTCGCGACGAACCACGTGTTCGACTGCGGGGAGGCGCCGTGCGGGGCGGATGCGTTCCTGCGCACGATCGAGCTGCTGGAGGAGGCGGGGATCGCGGTCGTGGGGGGTGGCGAGAACCTGGAGGAGGCGCTGGCGCCGGCCATCTTCACGGTGGGGGAGACGACGTTCGGCATCCTTGGCTTCGACGACGTGGCGGCCTACTTCCTCGAGGCGGGCGAAAACCGTCCGGGCACGGCCCCGCTGGACGACGACTACAGCGAGGAGAATGCAGCGGGCGAGCCCGCCTTCTTCCGGCCCGCCTCGGAGCTGGGGCTGGATCGCTTCCGGGCGCGCATCAACGCGCTGGCGGCGGAGGTCGACGTGGTGATCGTGCAGGTGCAATCGGGCACGGAGGACACGCACGACCCGAGCCCGCGCAGCATCAAGGCGCTGCGGGCGGCGGTGGAGGCGGGGGCGACCCTGGTGGTGGGGAACCAGGCGCATCACGTCCAGGCGGTAGAGCCGGGGGCGGAGGCGTTCGTCGCGTATGCGCTGGGGAACTTCATCTACGACCAGAACCGGCTGGAGGGCCACATGCAGGGCTACCTGCTGGAAGCGACGTTCTGGGGAGAGCGGCTGGTGAACCTGCGCTTCGCGCCGTACGTGATCGAGAACCTCTACCGGCCCGTCTTCGCCGAAGGTGAGGTACGCACCAAGATCCTCAACGATGTCTTTGAGGCATCGATCCGGCTGGCGGAGGGGCGATAGCCCTGTGGGGTGCTCAGGGGTCGTGCCAAGCGGAAGGCCGGGGGGCGATCCGGCTGGCGGAGGGGCGGTAACGGGCGGTTAACGGCCTGATCGCGGAGAATCGACGGCCATGCGCATCTTCTTCGACGTCGACGACACCATCATCACGTGGGACGTGCGGCTGCGGCCGGGCGTGATCGAGGTGTTCGAACGGCTGCGCGAGGAGGGGCACGAGGTGTACCTCTGGAGCGGGAACGGGCCGCGCTGGGAGATCGTGCGGCGCTTCGACCTGCACGAGCACATCATCGACTGCTACTGGAAGCCGCTCTACCGCCACCACGAGCGGCTCGAAGAGTGTGGCGTGCCCTTCACCCCGGACTACGTGATCGATGACCACCAGGAGGTCATCGACGCCTTCCCGGGCGTGCGTATCGCCCCTCCCTCGTATCCGCTGGAGAAGGACGGGGAGCTGTGGCGGGTGTACGACGCCATCCAGGAGTACGTGGGGAGCGTGGCCGAGGGGGCGGAGTAGCCCTCAGCCGCCCAGCCGTTCGACCAGGTTCGTGAGACCGCCGGAGAGGCGCACGGGGTAGACCCCCGCGGGCGCTTCGAGATCCCTGGCGGACTCGGGGAGGCGCGCGACAGCCGCGGCGCGGCGCTCCTGCATCGTCCCCAGGGGTTCCGGGGGCGCGAGGCGGCGGCCCGCGGCCATGACCTGCTCCAGCAGGGGACGGCCGGTGGGGGCGGGCTCCCCGGCGAGGGCGATCGTGTCGGCGATGGACCTGCCGTCGCGTTCCTCGCGGTAGACCTGCTTCACGCCGGGGAGGCTGGCCTTGCCGGCGGAGCGCTTCATGACGGGACCGCGCGGGCCCGCGACCAGCTTGTAGACGCCGCCGAGGGAGGGGGCGTCGGCGCTGGTGCCGAGACGCGTGCCCACGCCGAAGGCGTCGATGGGCGCGCCCTCCGCCACCAGCCCAGCGATGCGGTACTCGTCGAGGTCGCTGGAGGCGAAGATGCGGATTTCGGGGCAACCCGCCTCATCGAGCACGGCGCGCACCTCGTGCGCGAGCGCGCCGAGGTCGCCGGAATCGAGGCGCACAGCGCGGATGGCCATGCCCTCCGGGCGCAACTCATTCGCGACGGCGGCTGCGCGGCGGGCGCCCTCGACGGTGTCGTAGGTATCGATGAGGAGGACGGCGCCCTCGGGGAAGTCGCGGGCGTAGGCGCGGAAGGCGTCAGTCTCATCGGTGAAGGAGAGGACGTAGGAGTGGGCCATGGTGCCGCTGAGGTCGAGTCCGTAGAGCTGTCCGGCGAGCACGTTGGAGGTGGCGGAGGCGCCGCCCACGAAGGAGGCGCGCGCGGCCCCGAGCGCGGCCCCCGCGCCGTGATCGCGGCGGCCGGAGAAGTCGACGAAGGTACGGTCGCCGCAGGCCAAGGCGATGCGGGCGGCCTTGGTCGCGACCATGGTCTGGAAGGCGATGGCGTTCAGGAGGAAGGTCTCGGCAAGCTGCGCCTCGATCAAGGGGGCGGTGACGCGGAGGAGGGGCTCCCCCGCGAAGACGGCCTCGCCCTCGGGCACGGCCCAGACGTCGCCGGTGAAGCGCAGGCGCCCGAGTGCCCCGAGGAAGGCGGCGTCGAACGTCCCGAGGGAGCGCAGGTAGTCGATGGTGTCGGGGCTGAAGGCGAAGCGATCGAGGAAGGCGACGGCGTCTTCGAGGCCGCAGGCGACGAGGAAGCCGCGTCCGGGCGGCAGTTGCCGCACGGAGAGCTCGAAGGTGGCGGGCTCGTTCATGCTCTGGGCGAACTCGCTCGCGGCCATCGTGAGCTCGTACAGGTCGACGAACGCGGATGCGTTCTCGTCGTTGACCCACGGCATGGGCGCCAGTATGCAGTTCTATGGGGCTGGCGGCATGGAAACCATCCCGAAGCGGCGGGCACGGTGGTACTCTGGCCACACGGCTGCCCGCGCCTCCGTGGCGGCGCGGATCGCGCGCAAGGCTCACCTGGAGGCGACCCCCAAAATGTTCGACACCATCATCCGCGGCGGGACCGTGATCGACGGTCTGCGCACGCCGCGCTTCCGCGCCGACATCGGCATCAAGGACGGGCGGGTCGCCTCGATCGGGCGCATCCACAACGAGAACGGGGCGCGCGTGATCGACGCCGAGGGGCTGATCGTGGCGCCGGGCTTCGTGGACCTGCACACGCACTACGACTCGCAGGTGTACTGGGACCCGTGGTGCAGCATCTCGGGCTGGCACGGGGTGACCTCGGTCGTGATCGGCAACTGCGGCTTCGGGTTCGCGCCGGTGCGCTCGGAGGACCAGGAGCGGGCCATGCTGACGATGGCTCGCAACGAGGCCGTGCCGATGGAGTCGATGAGGGAGGGGATGGCCTGGGACTGGGAGACGTACCCCGAGTTCCTCTCCAGTTTGGAGCGCACGCCGAAGGGCGTGAACCTGCTGAGCTACGTCGGCCTGAACCCGCTGATGTCGTACGTGATGGGGCTGGAGGAGGCGAAGGGCCGCTCAGCCACGGAGGCCGAGCGCGACGAGATGTGCCGCCTCTTCGAGGAGGCGCTGCAGGCCGGGGCCTGCGGGTTCTCGGTGCAGCTCGGGGGCGAGGAGAGCGTGCAGCGCGACTACGACGGCACGCCCATGATCACGGACCTCATGTCGGAGGACGACCTGCTCGCGTTCGCGGGGGTGATGGGAAAGGTGGGGCGCGGGTTCGCGCAGATCTCGGGGCCGTTCGAGGCGGCGGAGAAGGTGGCGGCGGTGAGCGGCCGCCCTGTGATCTGGAACCTGCTGGCGCCGGCGACGGACCAGCACGGCCAGAACACGCCTCCCCACCGGCTCATGATCGAGAAGCTGGACGAGGCGAACGCGAAGGGCCTGCGGATCTTCGGGCAGGCGCTGACCGTGGATGTGGGCTTCGAGTTCAACCTGGAGGACTGGAACCTGTACGACTCCAGTCCGATCTGGCGCGAGGTCACGATCGGGACGCGCGAGGTGCGCATGGCGAAGATGCGCGACGGCGACGTGCGCCAGGCGCTGCGCGACGAGTTCGACGCGGGCCACGGGCCCATCGCGGGCGGCGGCATCGAGTCGCAGATGAAGGCGGCGGGCGGCGGCGCGAACGTCTCCGGCATCGCGCAGCTGACGGTCGAGGAGGTCGAGAGCCCAGAGCTGAAGGAGTACGAGGGTCACGGCCTGGCCGAGATCGCGGAGCGCGAGGGGAAGCACATCATCGACACGTTCCTCGACCTCTCGCTGGCGGACGACCTGCAGGCGACGTTCGTGACGCCTCCGCGCCCGACGGACCCGGCCGCGATGGCGGAAGTGGCGAACTCATCGGTCGCGATTCCGGGGGTCTCGGACGGCGGCGCGCACACGAAGTTCATCACGCTGGGCGCCTACCCGACGGAGTTCCTGGCGCGGTGGGTGCGGGACGCGGGCATCATGGACCTGGAGCAGGCGCACTGGCGGCTCGCGGCCTACCCGGCCCTGGCGGCGGGATTCCGCGACCGTGGCTGCATCCGCGAAGGGGCTCCGGCGGACATCGTGGTGTACGACTACGAGAAGCTGGAGATGCTGCCCATCGAGAAGGCCTGGGACTTCCCCGCGGGCGCCTGGCGTCGCGTACGCAAGGCCGAGGGGTACCGCTACACGCTCGTGAACGGCGAGGTCACGTTCGAGGACCGGGACTGCACGGGCGCGACGCCAGGGCAGCTCCTGCGGCACGGGTCGGCGTAGGGGGCTCGCCTACAGCCCAACGCGGCCGGTCAGCGGCCCGACCTCGGCAAGGTTGACGTAGAAAGTGTCGGCGTCCAACTGGCAGGACACCAACTCGGCCAGTTGGCGCTGATTGAGCCCTATCTGGCGGGCGATGCGACCCGCGATGCGAACATCAACACTGCCCCGGCCATGTGAAACCTTCGTCTGTGCGAAGACGGTTTCGCCCACACGGAAGTGAAACCAGACATGGTCACGGACCGTTTCCTCAGCCCCGCACTTGGCGCGAAACGTCCTTCGCAGGTCCTGTTTCCTGAAGGTGGGCACGCCGCTAGGGCAACTCGTCGGGAAGGGACGCTTCAAGCACCCCAAGCTGCTGCGCCAGGTGGTCGCTCAAGTGCTCCCTTCTCTGGCGGAGCAACGCCCTGCTCTCGTAGAGCGTCCCGATGAGATCGCGCACCGCTTCTTCGCAGGTCGCTCCCTCGCCGTATTCACCGACGAGGTGGTCGATCGCCACCCACTGACCGGACTCCGAGCATGACAGCTCCAGCTCGATGGCGACCGGCTCTACGGACTCCGCTTCAACAGTGGTCACTCGCGTGGTCCCTTGCTCATCCCATCCTACAACCGGGCATGGCCACTACGCCTCGTAGCGGGAGAGGACGAGGCAGCTGTTCTGGCCGCCGAAGCCGAAGCTGTTCTTCATGATGACTTGCGGGTCGACGCGGCGCTGCCCCTCGGGGATGTAGTCGAGGTCGCAGGTGGGGTCGGGGGTCTCGAGGTTGATGGTGGGGTGGGCGAGGCCGGTCTCGAGCGTCTTGATGGCGGCGACGGTCTCCATGCCGCCGCTGGCGCCGAGGCCGTGGCCGATGAGGCTCTTGGTGGCGCTGATGGGGATGTCGTAGGCGCGCTCGCCGAAGACGGTCTTGATGGCGCTCGTCTCGGCGGCGTCGCCGGCGGGGGTGCTGGTGGCGTGAGCGTTGATGTAACCGATCTCGGCGGGGTCCATGCCCGCGTCGTCGAGCGCTTCCTGCATCGCCCGAGCGGCGCCTTCACCGCCTTCGGGGGGCGCGACGACGTGGAAGGCGTCGGAGGTGCAGCCGAAACCGGCGACCTCGGCGTAGGCGCGCGCGCCGCGGCGGAGGGCGTGCTCCTCGCTTTCGAGGAGGAGGGCGCCGGCGCCCTCGCAGGGCACGAACCCATCGCGGGCGGCGTCGAAGGGGCGGCTGGCCCTTGTGGGGTCACCCTCGGAGCTGGTGACGGCCTTCATGACGCAGAAACCGGCCAGGCCGAGTTCGCTGATGCCGGCTTCGCAGCCACCGGCGAGGACGACGTCGGCGCGGCCGGTGCGGATCATGAGGGCGGCTTCGCCGATGGCCTGGGTGCCGGCCGCGCAGGCGGTCACGACCGTGCCGTTATAGCCACGCAGACCGAACTGCATCGCGACCTGGGCGCCGGCCATGTTGGCGAGCTGCTTGGAGAAGAAGAGCGGGTCGATGCGCATGCCGCCACGCTTGAAGAGCGTGTGGGCGGCCTCCTGGATGCCGGGGTAGCCGCCGCCGCCGTTGCCGACGAGCACGCCGGTGCGTTCGAGATTCTGCGCCTCCAGGTCGAGGGAGGCGTCGTGGATGGCTTCGCGGGCGGCGGCGACCATGAGCTGGGAGAAGCGGCCCATGCGGCGGGCGGCCTTGCGGTCCATAAAGTCGGCCGGGACGAACTCGGGGATCTCGCCGGCGAACTTGCAGGGGAACTGAGTCGTGTCGAAGAAGGTGATGTGATCGATGCCGGAGCGACCGGCGAGCATGCTCTCCCAGAAGTCGGGCACGTTTGTACCCGCCGGGGTGACCGCCCCCAGGCCCGTCACGAGAACTCGGGTGCGCGAGCGCAACAGCTCGTTCATTGCCAGCTAGGGTACAGGCGCGCCGGACCACCCGCGAGCGACGGCGCGCCCTGAGCGCCTGCCTGCTACGCTTCCTGCATGGTCGATGCCGCTCTTCCGAGCCACGTGGCCGCGCGCCGCCGGGACGGGCGGTATGAGGTGCTGCTGCACCGCTCGCTGGCCCTCATCGGCGAGGACAAGGTGGAGATACGCAGCGCACGCAGCACGATCGTGCTGCCGGCGCTGGGGGTGGCGCTGGGGGGAGGCGCGGGGGCGCTGATCGCGATTGAGGCGGGCAACCTCCCGTTTGGGCTGCTGGTGGGGCTGCTGCTGTTCGCCCTGGTCGCCTTCCCGATCTCGGTGATGGCGCTGGTGACGGCCGTTATGGGGGCGGACGTCGTGATCGACGGGCGCAAGGGCTCGGCGACGTGGCAGCAGGGGTACCTGGGGATGGGCGTAGGCACGCGCGAGCTGGTGCCGTTTGCCAAGATCGACCACCTGGCCATCACGATCGAGGGGGATGCGCCGGATCGGTGGCGGGAAGAACGGGACACCCTGCGCCAGTTCGCGCTGGTGCTGGTGAAGCAGTCGGGCAAGCGGCTGACGCTGACACAGGTGCCGGTTCCCGCCGGGGACCAGACGGACGGCATGGATCGCACGCTCGCCGTCGCCACCGCCGTCGCGAACCTGACCGGGGCGGAGGTCAGGCTGCCGGAGGGCTGGGAGCTGGTCGAGCTTTCCGAGGAGGAAGCAGTGGGAGGAACTTCGGATGAGTAACGACAAGGCCCTCGATGCGCTCCTGGGGGCGAAGACGATCGCGGTCGTGGGGCTCGATACGCGCACGCACCGGCCCGCCTACGAGGTCGCCGCCTACCTACAATCCCAGGGGTACCGGATCATCCCGGTGCCGGTGCAGCAGCCAGCGGACGAGGTGCTGGGGGAGCGGGCCTACGCCTCCCTGCACGACATCCCCGGGCAGGTCGACCTGGTCGACGTGTTCGTGCGTCCCGACCACACCGGTCCCTTCGTCGATGACGCCATCGCGATCGGGGCGGGGGCGGTCTGGCTGCAGCTTGGCATCACGAACGATGGGGCCGTGGCACGGGCGAAGGAAGCCGGGCTCGTGGCGACGCAGGACCGCTGCACGAAGGTCGAGCACCAGCGGGCGAGCACGCTGGGTCTCACCTAGCGGGGGTAGAGGGCCACCAGAGGCCCGCGCACGTAGAATGCCCCCACCCCGACCCACGGAGCACCCATGACTACCGCCCACACCTTCGAGCCGCCCCCAGGAATGGAAGAAGTCTCGCTGCGATTCACCCCGCACGTCCTGAGGCCCCTGCCGCCGCTGGCGCAGGAGATGTTCGAGACCTTCATGCTGGCCTTCGGCGGGCGAGCCGTACACCTCTACGGGTATAGCTTCCTGGGCGGCGGCAGCGGCGAGCCCGCGGCCGCGCTTGAGCCCTCCCCCTACCCCGACGGTCGGGGCGCCTGGGAGCGGCACGCCCTGCCACGCGTCCGGCAGATCTGCGACGGGCTGCGGTCGGAGGACTACGACTCCTGGCCGCTGGAGCAGATCGCGCAGGCGATGCCGGGCTACTTCGCCGAGGCAGGGCGGGGCTTCGCGTACACGATGCAGCCGCTCATGGTGGCGGCAGGACCGGCGAGCGCCCTGATGGTTTTCTGCGGGGAGAAGCTGGGAGACGTGGGCAACCGCGACCAGCTGGTGGCGGCGCTTGTGCAGGGCGTGGACAACGAGTCCGCGGCGCGCGGCAGGAAGCTGGAGGCGCTGGCGCCACTGGTGCAGGCTTCGCCGGCGCTGCTGGCGGCGGCGCGCGAGGGCGACCTCGAAGCGGCGCGGGCGGCGGCGGGCGGGGAGGCCTTCGGGGAGGCGTTCGACGCCTACCTGGAAGACTACGGCCACGGCTCGCAGACGTGGTGGGAGCTGCACACGCCGACGTGGCACGAGTCGCCGGGGGCGGCCCTCCGGTTGCTGGCAGGCTATGTGGCGGACCCCTCGCGCGGGCCGGTGGCGGCGCATGCGCGGTCGGCGGCGGAACGCACCGCGACGATCGCGCGCTGCGAGGCCGCCCTCACGGACGAGGGCGACCGTGCCCGGTTCCAGGAGCTGGTGGAGGGGGCGGTCGACTACGTCTTCGTGATCGAGGGGCGCGCGCACTGGCAGCAAAATTGCGTGGGGGCGCTCCGTCCGGTCTGCCTCGCGCTGGGACGGAAGCTGGTGGAGCGGGGGGCGCTGGCCTCGCCCGAGGACGTGTTCCAGATGCGGCTGGGTGAGCTGGCCGAGCTCGTAGCGAACCCTTCGGGGGCGATGCTGGAGACGATCGAGGCGCGGAAGGCGGAGCTCGCCTCATGGGCGGATCTGGCGCCGCCGATGACGCTGGGGCCGCCGCCACCACGACCGCCTGCGGGCGCTCCACCGAACCCGATTGCCCTCATGTTCGGGGGACCGGCGGAGGATACGGGCGACCCCCTCCTGCTGAAGGGGAAGGGGGCGAGCCGGGGCGTGGTCACGGGCAGGGCGCGGGTGGCGTTCAGTCTGGAGGAGGCGGAAGCGCTGCAGCCGGGCGAGGTGCTGGTCTGCCCCTTCACGGCGCCTTCCTGGATGCCGGCCTTCACGACGGCGGCGGCCATCGTCACGAACCAGGGCGGGGTGCTCTCGCACGCCGCCATCGAGGCGCGGGAGTACGGCATTCCCTGCGTGACCGGCACGGAGTCGGGCACGGAGCGCATCCCCAACGGGGCGACGGTCACGGTCGACGGCCTCGAAGGGACCGTGCGGATTCACGCGGACTGACCGCCCGGAGGGAGCGCGTGGCGGAAACGCAGGAGGTCGCGGGGTACGTCTCGCCCTACCCCTACGTGCAGCGGCTGCAGGACCGCATGGACGAGATCCTGGACCGGCAGGTGCCGAACTCGGGACGCTTCTGCGGGTTCTGCTTCGCACGGCTGACGAGCGACACCGAACACTGCCCCTACTGCGGCACGGAGACGGCGGCGCGCGGGACGGTGGAGTCGGTGCCGCGGGAGGCGCTGATCGTCTACCGGGCGAAGAAGCGGACGGAGGAGCGGTGGGTGTACGGGGGGGCGATGGTCGGGTTGCTGATCGCGGCGGGCGTGTTCGTGGCGCTGGTTGTATGGGGGACGGACCTGGTCGGCAGCCGGAGCATCGCGCTGGGGATCGCCTTCCTTGCGCTGATCGGCGGGGGGTACCTGCTGGCGCAGCTCTTCGGGCCGCTCATCTGCGGGCAGGTGGGATACCGGCGGGGATCGCGCAAACGAGACGAACTCTGGGGGCGGTTCCTGGAGGAGCGAGGGGCCGGGGAGGCGGGCTAGGACTCGACCCGCACGAGCGTCTGGCCTTCCTCGACGGTCTCCTCGGGAGCAACGAGCACCTCGGCGACGGTACCAGCCTCGGGGCTCTCGACGGGAATCTCCATCTTCATCGATTCCAGGACGATGACTTCCTGGCCCGCGCTCACGGATGCACCAGGGCTGACCAGCACCTCGAACACGGAACCGGACATGGGGGCTGGGATGTCGACGGTAGCCACGGCGGCACTCTACCGCGCTGGGGGCGGGGGATGCGAGCGGTGGAGCGTCAAGATTGCGGGGGTATGTGGCGCTGCCCATACTCTGCGCATCCAGTTTCGGTGAACAAAGGTCTTGCGAGTCATCTCAAGAAGGGCCCTGCGAGAGTTCTGGGAGCATCACCGGGATGCGGAGGGACCGCTGCTCGCCTGGTATCGGGAAGCCCGACAAGGAGACTGGGACAACCCGGCCAGTGTGAAGGCGAGGTTCCCAAAGGCTAGCCTCGTGGGCAACAACAGGGTGGTTTTCAACATCAAGGGCAACGAATACCGGCTGGTCGTGAGGATCAACTATCGCTACCGTGTGGTGTACGTCCGGTTCGTGGGCACGCACAGCGAGTACGATCGCGTAAACGTGCGGGAGGTGTAGGAATGGCAAGTGTGAAGCCCATCCGCACAGAGGCTGACTACAAGGCAGCCCTCGCTCGCATCGACGAACTCATGGAAGCCGGCGCAGGGACGGTCGAGGGCGAGGAACTGGACGTGCTTGCCGACCTGGTCGAGCACTACGAGGAGAAGCGGGACCCTCTCGGGTACCCGAGTCCCGCCGCGGCCATCCAGTTTCGCATGGATCAAGAAGGGTTGAGCGAGCAGGACCTCGTGCCCTGGATCGGCAGCCCCGATGTGGTAGCCGAGGTTCTCGCCGAGAAACGCGCACTCACAATGCCCATGGCCCAAGCCCTGCACGAGCATCTGGGGATTCCCGCCGATGTTCTGTTGCGCAAGCCGGTTGTCGCCTAGTTGCGACAGGAGGCCCACCACTCGCGCGGGAGACGAGAGGCTGTACACTTTCTGAACGGGCCAGCTCCCCGATAGCAGGGAGCGCCCGGAGCGAGTCCACCATGCCTGCTGTTGTGGTTGTTGGTGGGCAGTGGGGCGACGAAGGCAAGGGCCGGATCGTCGACCTGCTGGCCCGAAAGGCGCGTGTCGTCGCGCGGTACTCGGCGGGGAACAACGCCGGGCATACGATCGTGAACGAACTCGGGGAGTTCAAGCTGCACCTGGTGCCCGCGGGCATCTTCTATACGGAAAAGACGTGCGTCATCGGGAACGGCGTGGCCATCGACCCCGAGGTGCTGCTGGGCGAGATCTCGCAGCTGGAGTCGCGGGGCATCGACACGAGCAAGCTGGCAGTGAGCGCGCGCGCCCAGGTGGTAATGCCGTGGCACCGGCTCATCGACCGGCTGGACGAGGAGCGGCGCGGCGCGGACGCCATCGGGACCACCGGCAAGGGCATCGGGCCGTGCTTCACCGACAAGGTGGCGCGGCGCGGCATCCGTATTGTCGACCTGCTGGAGCCGGAGGACCTGCTGGCCCGGATGCGGGCGGTGGTGGACTACCAGAACGCGGTGATCACGGGCGTCTACGGCGGCGAGCCGATCGATTTCGACGAGTGCTTCGAGCAGTACCAGGAATTCGGCCAGCGGCTGCGCCCCTTCGTGGCGGACACGCAGGCGCTGGTGGTGGAGGCGCTGCACTCGGGCGAGTACGTGTTGCTCGAAGGGGCACAGGGTTCGCTGCTGGACCTCGACCACGGGACGTACGAGTACGTGACGTCGAGCGTGCCGAGCAGCACCGCGGGCGGGGCCACCCTGGGCGTGGGCATCGGGCCGACGGACGTGCAGCGGGCGATCGGCGTGTTCAAGAGCTACTGCACGCGCGTCGGCAACGGGCCGTTCCCGACGGAGCTGTTCGGGGAGATGGCGGACAAGCTGCGGGACCACGGCAAGGAGTTCGGCCGCGGCGAGTACGGCACGACGACGGGCCGTCCGCGACGCATCGGCTGGCTCGATACGGTAGCGGCGCGTTACTCCGTCGGGTTCAACGGGCTCTCGGCGCTGGCGCTGACGCGCCTCGACGTACTCGACGGGCTGCCGGCGCTGAAGCTGTGCACGGCCTACGAGATCGACGGCGAGATGGTGAAGACGATGCCAGCGAGCCCTTCGGCGTTGCGCCGGGCGAAGCCGGTGTACGAGGAGCTTCCCGGCTGGAGCGAGCCGACCTCGGGCGTGCGAAACTTCGACGACCTGCCGGCGGAGGCGCAGGTGTACATCCGGCGGGTGGAGTCGCTGCTGGGGGTACCGGTGGACCTGATCTCGGTGGGTCCAGAGCGCGAGCAGGCGATCATCGTCAACCCAATCTTCTAGGCTGTTTGTGTTCAGGAAACCCACTTGCCAGAGGCGTAGCCTGTGGCCATGCGCGCGGTGCTATTGGTGATCCTTGTTCTCGCCCTCGTGCTCCCCGCCGCTCTGCAGCCCAAGGAGGCGAGCGCCTGCTTCTGTGGCGGCATGGAGGATGTGGAAGCCGTGCTTCACGGACGGGTGGGGCGCGTGCTCGACAGCACGTCGTATCCCCGCGGCGGCCAGGCGTGGACCGTCGAGATAGAAGTGCTACGCGTCTTCACGGGTAAGCCGTACGTCACGCGGTACGCCGTCTACACCGTGAACCACTCCGAGTGCGACGTAACACTGATCGAGGGCCAGGAGTACATCTTCCTACTCGCGCACGACGAGCAGGAGTTCGGCGTCGCGAACTGCTCGGTGTTGTTGGCCACCGAGGAGGACATCAGGGAGTTGGGCACAGGGTTCCCACCCCAGCCGAACTTCGGGCAGCCGACCACCCTTCCCCTCTCGACCTGGGGCATCGCGGCCATCCTCGGCGCCTTAGTTGCAGCTAGTTTCGCCGTTGTATTGATTCGGAACTGGAGAGCTGCCCGGTGAGGGCAAGGGATCTAGAGGTCCGTCAGGAATGAGGCGAGGGCGGCCTTGCGTTCCGGGGTAGTCATCATGGTGTTGGTGACGGCGCAGTCGAGGCCGAGGGCCTCGATTTCCGGGGCGAGGGCGCGATCCTCTTCGTCGATGACCATGACGTCGATGGAGTCGCGGTAGATGGCGGCGACGCCGACAGCGGAGACTTCGTGGCCGAGGCTGGCTAGCATCTTCGCCGCCGGGCCCTTGATCGCCTGGCCGCCGACGATGGGGCTGATGGCGATGCGGCGTGCGCGGCTCTCCGTCACGGCCTCGCGCACGCCGGGGACGGCGAGGATGGGGCCGATGCTGACGAAGGGGTTGCTGGGGGCGATGATGAGCCGGTCCGCATCGCGGATGGCTTCGAGGACGCCGGGGGCGGGGGCGGCCTCGCCGGCGCCGGCGAAGCGCACGCCGGTCACATCGGGCACGGTGGCGAGCCGCACCATGTAGTCCTGGAAGTCGAGCTCCCCCTCGGCGGTGAGCACGTGCGTGGCGACACGCTCGTTGGTGACGGGCAGGATGGTCGCCGCCACGCCGAACGCCTCCGTGAGCTCGGCGACGATCTCGTGCATGGGGCGGCCTTCGCGCAGGAGGCGGGTGCGGTGGACGGCGGTGGCGAGGTCGCGGTCGCCGAGATTGAACCAGCGTCCGTAGCCGAAGCGGCGGAGCGCGTCGACGACGTCGAACGTATCACCTTCCAGCCCCCAGCCGGTCTCGGGGTTGATCAGCCCGGCGAGGGAGTAGATGACGATGTCGGTATCGGGGGAGACGTGCAGTCCGAACATCTCGACATCGTCGGCGACGTTGGAGATTACGGTGACGGAGGCGGGGTCGACGACCTGCACCAGACCCTGGAGGAAACGGGCAGCGCCCACGCCGCCGGCAAGCACGGTATCCATGCGGGGTCATTGTAGGGGCGGAGGACAGAGGGGTTCGCTGGCGCCCCCGGCAGGAGTCGAACCCACAACCCCCTGGTCCGAAGCCAGGTGCTCTATCCATTGAGCTACGGAGGCGTGCTTCAAGCTTACTACGACGTTGTTCACGCGCCCGGGCGCGCGGGAGGCGGCTAAGCTGGGGGTGATGTCCGAGGCTTCACCGTTCATGCAGCGGGCGCTGGCGGCGGCGCGCGGGGTGCGGGGGCGCACGAGCCCGAACCCCTGGGTGGGGGCGGTGCTGGTGCGCGGGGGTCGGGTGGCGGGGGAGGGGGCGACGGCGCCGGATGGGGGTCCGCACGCGGAGGCGCACGCGCTGGCGGGAGGCGGAAGTGGCGGGACGCTCTACGTGACGCTCGAGCCGTGCGCGCCCTTCCCGGGGAAGCGCACGCGGCCGTGTGCGGAGGCGATCATCGAGGCGGGGGTGGAGCGGGTGGTGGTGGCGCTTCTGGATGCGGAACCGCGGGTGCGGGGTCGAGGGGTGGAGCAGCTGCGGGAGGCGGGCGTCGAGGTGGAGGTGGGGGACGGTGCGGCGGAGGCGGAGGCGCTGCTGCGGCCCTACCTGAAACACCGCGAGACGGGGCGGCCGTACGTCATCGCGAAGTTCGCGGCGACGCTGGACGGGCGCATCGCGGCGGCGGGGGGCGACTCGCAGTGGATCACGGGCGAGGCGGCGCGGGAACGGGCGCACGAACAACGGGCGTGGGTCGACGCGATCCTGGTGGGGAGCGGCACGGCGATGGCCGACGATCCATCGCTGACCGCGCGTCCGGGAGGCGAGCCGGCGGAGCGTCAGCCGTTGCGGGTGGTGCTGGACGGGCGGGGGCGGCTCTCCCCGCAGGCCAAGCTGTTCTCGGAGCCGGGCCGGACGCTGGTGGCGACCTCGCACGAGGCGAGCGGGGAGTGGAAGGCGGCGATCGCGGCGGCTGGGGCGCAGGTGGTCGAGTGCGAGCGCGATGGAGAGGGGTTGAACCTCGACCAACTGCTGGCGGCGCTGGCGGAACGGGGAGTGCTCTCCATCTGGGCGGAGGGGGGCGGGGCGGTGCTGGGGTCGCTCTTCGCGGGCGGGCACGTGGACGAGGTCTGGGCGTTTCTCGCGCCGAGCATCATCGGCGGGGACGGGGTGGCGGCCGTGGGCGGGGCGGGCGTAACGCGGGCGGCGGACGCGTTCCGCCTGCGCGAGCGCAGCGTGGAGGTGCTGGGGGAGGACATCCTCGTGCGGGGATACGCCGGGGACTGGTCGCCGCAGCTACAGTAGGAGCATCAGGAAGAGGCACCGGGAGGAGCAGCACCGTGGCGAAGTACTGGATGGTGACGCAGGGGCCCGAGATCTTCGGGAAGACGCGCGAGCTGGGGTTCGCGCGGCACGCCTTCAAGAGCACGCGCAGCAAGATGGTGTACCGCATCGAGCCGGGCGACGGGCTCGTGTTCTACGTGACGGGGAAGAAGCAGATTGCGGGGGCGGTGCGGGTCACCTCGCCGATCGTGGAGGAGAGCACGCGCATCTGGCAGAGCAACAAGAAGCCGGACGAGATCTACCCCTTCCGCGTCGACACGGAACCGCTGGTCGAGCTGGACGAGGACCACTGGCTCGACGCGGAGCCCTACCACGACCGCATGGAGTGGACACAGAGGTGGCCGCGGGAGCACTGGACGCTGGCCTACCAGGGCAACCTGCGCGAGATCACAGAGGACGACTTCGAACTGCTGCTGGCGGACCTGCAGGAGGCGGCGCGGACGGCTCCGGCGAAAGCCTAGGGGCTGCCAGGGCTATGGCAGGACAGCCGGGAAGACGAGCTTCCGGAGGTCTTCCCGAAGCTGGTCTTCGGTGGAGAATCCTCCCGACTGCTCAAAGCGAAGCCCGATGACCTCGTGGGCCAGGTCAAGCACGTCCTGGGGCCCATCTTCGTCCCACACCATCGGGACAAGGCGGGACTCCAGTTCGGAAGCGTCGATCTCTCGGGCAAGGTACCGCTCGACTTCTGCGCGTACATCAGCCAGCGTGTAGTCGCTCATGGCAGCGCCTCCCCGTCGAAAGGTATCTGCAGCACGTCTCCGGGAGATCTTCGCCGAGGACGGCCTGGGCGCGCAGATCCAGTCTGGACATCTTACCCCGGCGCCAGCGTTCCGGCGGGACAAAGAGCCCGAGCGACTGCCGCCAGGGGAACCGCGCGGGACACGAAGTCAGATCCTGGACTACCTGGGCCCCAACGGGGAGCGAGTTGTCACGGTCCACCGATACCTGAGGCCAGACGGTACGCTCGGGGGCTCAGGGCAGCCGGACCCCAAGTGGATCCGACGAGAGGGGACGATTTTCATCCTCGGGTAACGGCCAGGGATAGATCGACCCAGGGGTGGCGGCCGTTGCCGGAGAAAGGGGCGGTTGGTAGGATTCCGCGACTACCAAGGGCTGGGGTGGAGGAATGGACGAATTTCCGCGCTGCCGTCGGTGTGACGACGGCGATCTGGTTCCCTTTTCGGACTTCGGAAGTCAGGGGGCGCCGATTCACTACAAGGCATGGGCGTGCACCAATCCGGAGTGCGGCTACAACATGAAGATCCGCAACGGTGATCTGTTCATCGATGAGCCGATCAACGACGGGGCGTACTACCAGGGCCGGCGCTAGCGCCTGCCCCGAGGCCACTTTAGGCTGAACGCGATGCCCGCCGAACATTCGACCAAGGTCTACGAAACGCTGCAGCTTCACGACTTCACGAGCGTGGAGGAGGAGCTGCAGCAGAACGTGCTCGTCACGAGCGTGGACCAGGTGCTGAACTGGGCGCGGCGCTCGTCGCTGTGGCCGGCGATGTTTGGTCTGGCGTGCTGCGCGATGGAGATGATCGCGACGGCGATGCCGCGCTACGACATCGCGCGATTCGGGGCGGAGATCTTCCGGGCCTCGCCGCGGCAGGCGGACCTGCTCATCGTGCCGGGCACGGTGACGTGGAAGATGGCGCCCGCGGTGCGGCGTGTCTGGCTGCAGATGCCGGAGCCGAAGTGGGCGATCGCGATGGGCGGCTGCGCCACCATGGGCGGCCCCTTCGCCTACGCCTACAGCGTGACCCCGGGAGTGAACGTGCTGCTGCCGGTGGACGTGTACGTGCCGGGCTGCCCGCCACGGCCGGAGTCGCTGTTGACCGGCCTGATGCTCCTCCAGGACAAGATCAAGGAGGACACGATCGAGGGCGGCTGGCAGCGTCGCGACGTGGAGCCACAGTTCCACCGCTACCTGCCCGAGGGCGACCCCATCCGGCAAGAGCTGGAGTCGCTGTGGCCGCCGTACCTGGACTACGACAAGCCACCAACGGACCCGTTCGAGGGACGTTAGCCGACCCGCCTCCCCGTATCTCAGCACTACCGAGGGGCACTCCAGCGAACGGGGGCCAATAGGCGCCGGGAACCTGCATCCCTACCCTGGGTCGCCAGGGGGAGGGGCGACGGCGGTCGCGCGTAGCCCCTCAGGGCATGGGCGCTATACTGAGGGCGCGAGGCGACGAAGCCACGCGCGAAGGGGCCAGCCTTTGAGCGAGGGCAGCGACCATCCGCGCGAGGCCTGTGGCGTTTTTGGCGTCTACGGGCCCGGGGAAGATGTCGCTCGGCTTACCTTCTACGGTCTCTACTCACTCCAGCACCGCGGTCAGGAGAGCGCCGGCATCGCGACGAGCGATGGCGGACCAGTGCGCCTGCGCACGGGCATGGGGCTCGTCTCCCAGGTGTTCGACGAGCCAGACCTTGCGCGCCTGCAGGGGGATATCGCCATCGGGCACACGCGCTACAGCACGGCGGGCGGCTCGCTGGCGCGGAACGCACAGCCGATCGTGGTGCACGACCCCAAGAGCGGGACGGAGATCGCGGTCGCGCACAACGGCAACCTCGTGAACGCCGACGTCCTGCGCGAGGACCTGGCGGCGATGGGCGTGACCCTGCACGGCACGGCGGACACGGAGCTGATCGCGCACCTGCTGACGCTGGCCCCCGGGGACTCCTGGGAGGAGCGTTTCCACTACGTGATGCGGCGGGTGAGCGGCGCCTACTCGCTCACGATCATGACGCCGGACACGCTGTTCGCGGTGCGCGACCCGCTGGGCGTGCGACCGCTCTGCCTGGGGCGGCTGGGCGAGGGCTGGATCGCGGCCTCGGAGACGTGCGCGCTGGAGCACCTGGGGGCGAACATCGAACGGGAGGTGGAGCCGGGCGAGGTGGTTCAGATCGACGCGACGGGGATGCGCAGCTTCTTCCCGCTTGGACCGTCGGAGCGGACGGCAGGATGCACGCTCGAGTACGTCTACTTCGCGCGGCCGGACAGCCGTCTGTCGGGCGAGCTGATCTACCTGGCGCGCGAGCGGCTGGGGGAGGAGCTGGCGCGGGAGCAGCCGGCGCCGGAGAGCGCGGACCTCGTGATCGGCGTGCCCGACTCGGGCATCCCGGCGGCGATCGGGTTCGCACGGGAGGCGGGGCTGCCCTACCGGGACGGGCTCGTGAAGAACCGCTACGTGGGGCGCACGTTCATCCAGCCGGACCAGCGCATCCGCGACGCGGGCGTGGCGCTGAAGCT
>Ga0209544_1001811_pt1 | contig 21511 bp, 15 predicted proteins | sample MesohylPK_FD_187297 | JGI IMG/M metagenome (GOLD analysis project Ga0209544, IMG submission 187297) | Host-associated microbial community of the marine sponge Aplysina aerophoba from Gulf of Piran - sponge mesohyl, lysed by proteinase K... | ecosystem: Host-associated > Porifera > Sponge >...
GGCGTCGATGGTGTAGGGCGGCGCGAGCAGGACATGGGCGCCGGACAGGCCGTCGATGGTGCCGCCCATCGGATAGACCATCAGCCCTTCGGCCATGGCCGCCGCCTTGATGCGCGCCGGCAGCTTGCGCTCGGTCTCGAACGGCTCCTTGGTGCCGCGGTCCCGGACGATCTCGATGCCGATCAGCAGGCCGCGCCCACGGATGTCGCCGACATGAGGATGTTGGCCGAGCGCGAGGCCGAGGCAACGCCGCAACTCCGAGCCCCGCTCGCGCACGTTGACGAGGAGGTCGTCGTCCTCAATGGCGTCGATCACGGCGTTGCCGGCGGCGCAGGCCACCGGATGGCCCATGTAGGTGTGGCTGTGCTGGAAAAAGCCGCTGCCGTCGGCGATCGCCCGGAAGACCCGGTCGGCCGCCATCACGGCGCCGATCGGCTGGTAACCGGCGCCCAGCCCCTTGGCCAGCGTCAGCAGGTCGGGAACGACCTCGTCCTGCTCGCAGGAGAACATGGTGCCCGTCCGGCCCATGCCGCACATCACCTCGTCGAGGATCAGCAGGATGCCGTAGCGGTCGCAGATCTCGCGGATCCGTTTGAAATACCCCGGCGTGGGCGGCACGGCGCCCGCCGTCGCGCCCATCACGGTCTCGGCGATGAAGGCCGCGACCGTGTCGGGGCCGAGTTCGAGGATCTTGTTCTCCAGTTCGTCGGCGACCCGCAGCCCGTAGACTTCGGGCGTCTCCTCGAGCCGGCGCCCGCGATATTCGTAGCAGGGCTCGATGCGGTGGGTCTCGATCAGCAGCGGCTCGAACTGGGCGCGGCGCCAGCGGTTGCCGCCGGCAGCCAGCGCGCCCAGCGTGTTGCCGTGGAAGCTCTGGCGCCGGGTGATGAATTTGGTGCGCCCGGTCTCGCCGCGTTCGACGAAATACTGGCGCGCCATCTTGAGCGCCGCTTCGATGGCCTCCGAACCGCCGCTGACGAAAAACACCTTGTCCAGGTCGCCCGGCGCGCGGTCGGCCAGCTTTTCCGCCAGCAGTTCGACCGGGTCGTTGGTGAAATAGCCGGTGTGGGCGAAGGGAATCCGCTCCAACTGCTCGGTAATCGCCCGCTTCACCCGGCCGTCGGAATGCCCGAGGCAGGAGACCGCCGCGCCGCCGCAGCCGTCGAGATATTCCCGGCCGGCCGTGTCGTAGACATAGACGCCTTCGCCATGGGACACCGTCGGCATGGTGCCCGAGAGCGAGCGGTGGAAAACGTGGGTCATTGGGCGGGGATCCGTCGCGCGGGATTGTCGGCAGCCGTCGAAAGAACGGTCGAGCAGCCTGCCGGATGTGTTCATTGGACCGTCCATGTTCAATCCCCGGCCGCCAGACTGCGACAGGACCAAACACCGATATCGAAAGGCTACAATATATTGCGATCTCCGAAGGATAAATTCAAAATGTGGTATCCGATCGGCCTTGGCGGCCAAATCCGGAGGTCCGTCGGCCGGCATCCAGCCCAAGGGAGCTCTTCAATGTTCAGGACGCTGATGACAGGCAGCGCGGCCGCCGCCGCGCTTCTTGCCGTAACGGGGCTCCCGGCCCTGGCGGATACGCTCGACGACATCATTGCCCGGGGCAAGGTCGTTGTCGGCGTCAAGGCCGATTTTGCGCCCTGGGGCATGCGCGACGCCGGCGGCAGGCTGGTCGGCATGGAACACGACATGGTTGCGGATTTCGCCAGGCGCCTGAGCGAGGCAGCGGGCAAGACCGTTGCCGTCGAAAAAGTCGTCGTGGTCGCGGCGAACCGCATGCAGTTTCTCGCGCAGGGCAAGACCGACATGTTCATCGCGACGATGTCCAACAAGCCGGACCGGCGCAAGGTCGTCGGGATCGTCCAGCCGGATTACTATTCGTCCGGCGTCGCCGTTTTCGCGCACAAGAACTCGGGCATCGGCAGCTGGGCTTCGCTGAAGGGCAAGAAGATCTGCGGCATTCAGGGGGCCTGGTACAACAGGGATCACGGCCTCAGGAACGGCGCCGAAGTGATCGCCTTCAAAAGGGTTGCCGAAGTCGAGAAAACCCTGTTGGACGGACGTTGCGCCGGCTGGCTTTACAGCGACAGCGCTTTCATCGCGCGCAAGGTGAATTCCCCGAAGAAGTGGGCCGATTACACCATCGCGACGCCGATCGTCGACGACGTGCCCTGGGGCGCGGCGGTGCGGAAGGAAGACCTCGACGGGCGCCTCGGCAAGATGCTCTCGGCGGCGATCGTCGACTGGCACAAATCCGGTTTCCTGATCGCGCTCGAAAGGAAATGGGGCATTCCCGCAACCCGGTGGCTGGTCGACATGCGCAAGAGATGCCTGGCCGGCGATAAAATCTGCAACGACGTTTACGATCCGGGAGAATAGGCTTCGGCAAATCCAGCCGGCCGCTCGCCACCTTCTGTGATACCGTCCCTGCCTGCGCAGGTCACATTCCGCCGGTTCGAGGGGGCCGTACATGGACCAGGAAGCGTTGCGCTATCACGAGGCCGGGCGGCCGGGCAAACTGGCGATCCGCCCGACCAAGCCGCTGGCCAACCAGCGCGATCTGGCGCTGGCCTATTCGCCGGGCGTCGCCGAGGCGTCGACGGCGATCGCCGAACGGCCCGGCGACGCGGCGCGCTACACGGCGCGGGCCAATCTGGTGGCGGTCGTGACCAACGGCTCGGCCGTGCTCGGCCTCGGCAACATCGGCGCGCTGGCGGCCAAGCCGGTCATGGAGGGCAAGGCAGTCCTGTTCAAGAAATTCGCCGATATCGACGTGTTCGATATCGAGATCGACGAAAGCGACCCGGACGCGCTGGCCGACACGATCCGGCGGCTCGAACCGACATTCGGCGCGATCAACCTGGAAGACATCAAGGCGCCGGACTGCTTCACGGTCGAGGGCCGGCTGAAGGCGGAGATGAACATTCCCGTCTTTCACGACGACCAGCACGGCACGGCCATCGTTGTCGCCGCCGCCATCGTCAACGCCATGCACCTGCTCGGCAAGGAGCTCGGGCGGGTCAAGCTGGTCTCGACCGGCGGCGGCGCGGCGGGCATCGCCTGCCTGAACATGCTGCTGGACCTGGGCCTGAAGCGCGAGAATGTCTGGCTGCTGGATATCGACGGGCTGGTCTACACGGGCCGCGAGGCCGAGCCGCACAAGGCTGCCTTCGCCCAGGACAGCGAGGCCCGCACGCTGGACGAGGTCATCGACGGCGCGGAGATTTTTCTCGGCCTGTCGGGGCCGGATGCGCTGAGCCCCGACCAGTGCCGCCGCATGGGATCGGATCCGCTCATCATGGCGCTCGCCAATCCGGACCCGGAAATTGCGCCGGAAGAGGCCCGCGCCGCGCGGCCGGACGCCGTGATCTGCACCGGCCGGACCGACTATCCCAACCAAGTCAACAACGTCCTGTGCTTTCCGTTCGTCTTCCGCGGCGCGCTCGATGCCGGCGCGACCGCCATCAATCGCGAGATGGAGCTGGCCTGCGTTACGGCGCTGGCGAAACTGGCCCGCGAGGGCATCACCGACGAGGTCGCCCGCGCCTACGGCGAACAGCGATTGCATTTCGGCCGCGACTACCTGTTGCCGCGGCCGTTCGATCCGCGGCTGCTCGGCGCCATCGCTCCGGCCGTGGCGAAGGCCGCCATGGACAGCGGCGTAGCGGCCCGCCCGCTCGCCGATCTCGACGCCTACCGCGACCGGCTCTCCCGCTTCGTCTACCGCACCAGTTTCCTGATGCGGCCGATCTTCGACAGCGCCCGGGCGGCGCCGCGCAAGGTGATCTTTGCCGAGGGGGAAGACCGGCGGGTGCTGCGGGCGATCCAGAACATCCTCGACGAGGGCATTGCGGTTCCCATCGCCACCGGGCGGCCGGGCCGGATCGCCGCGCTCTGCACCGAAATGGGCCTGCGCATCGCGCCGGGCCGCGAATTCGAGGTGTTCGATCTCGATTCCGAGGAACTGGTCGAGCGCTACGGCGAGAAACTCCACGCATTGCGCGCCCGCGACGGCATCGGGCCGGAGGCCGCCCGCAAGCTGTTCCGGACCAGCGATACGCTCGCCGCGGCGATGCATGTGCGCGAAGGCGGTGCGGCCTGCCTGATCTGCGGCACGACCGGCCATTACTCGACCCATCTGGAGCGGATCGACCAGATACTGGGCACGGAAGCGGAAACCGTCTCGGCCCTGGTGCCGCTGATCATGGATACCGGCACCGTTTTCATCGCCGACGGCTATGTGAACTACGAGCCGGACGCCGAGGAAATCGCCGCGATCTGCCGGATGGCGGCGGCGCAGGTCCGCGCCTTCGGCCTGACGCCGCGGGTCGCGCTGATCAGCCATGCCAATTTCGGCGCCCACGCCAGCCCGAGCGCGGCCCGGATGCGCCGGGCGACCGAAATTCTCGGCGAGACCGGGGCCGATTTCGAATTCGAGGGCGAGATGCAGCTCAATCTCGCCTTCGACAAGGAGGCGCGCGACCGGTTCCTGCCCGGCGCACGGCTCACCGATAGGGCCAATATCCTGATCTTTCCGACGATGGATGCCGCCAATGCCGCAATCCACGCGCTGTCGGCACTCGGCAACGCCCAGCCGATCGGCCCGATCCTGCTCGGCTATAACGGCGCCGCGCATATCGTGACGCCGAACGCCACCGTGCGCGGCCTGCTCAACGTCGCGGCGATTGCGAGTGCCGGAAAAGTCTGATTGACAGACCCGGCCGGAACACGGCGTTACAGCGCGGCCGTCCAAATCGCAGGAACCGAACCGACCGATGACCGTCCACCCCAGCCTCGCGCGCCAGAACGCAAAGTTCGAACCGTCGATTCGCACCGTCGCGGGCCGCTACCATGTCGCCTACGGCTTCAGCCCGTCCAACTGTACGCTGATCGAGGGCGACGACGGCTGCGTCCTGGTCGATACGCTGCCGACGGTCGAATTCGCCGAGCCGGTCGCCGAAGGGTTCCGGGAGATCACGGACAAGCCGATCCGCGCCGTCGTCTACACCCATGTCCATCCGGACCATATCAGCGGGATCAAGGCCTTCGTCTCGGAGGAGGACGTCCGCTCCGGCGCCGTCGAGATCATCGCGCTGGACGAACTGACCGACCATCTGGCGCGGGACAGCGGGTTGCTCGCCCCCGTGCTGGCGCGCCGGGCCATGTACACCTTCGGCTTCCAACTGCCGCGCGACGAGAGCGGCAATGTCGGCTCCGGCCTCGGACCGCCCAACATTCCCGGCCGGCGCAGTTTCATCGCGCCGACGCGGACCTTCGCCGGACGGGGGGAGATCGAGGTTGCCGGCATCCGGCTGAGCCTGATCCATCTGCCGAGCGAAACCGACGACCAGGTCGTCGTCTGGAGCGAGGACGACCGCGTTCTTCTTTCGGCCGACGTGATCCAGGGCGAGACCTTCCCGAACATCTACGCCCTGCGCGGCACAGGCTTCCGCAACCCGATGGTCTGGGTCCGCGCCATCGACCGGCTGCGCGGCCTGCGGCCCGAAACGCTGATCCCGCATCACGGCCGGCCGGTCGGGGGCGCAGCGGCGGTGGACGGCGTATTGACCGCCTATCGCGACGCCATCCAGCACCTGCACGACCAGACGGTGCGCTGGATCAACAAGGGGGCGGCGCCGGACCAACTGGCCGGGCTTGTCGAGATGCCGCCGCACCTGGCCGGGCACGAATGGCTCGGCGAGTTCTACGGCAGCTACAAGCACTCGGCGCCGGCGATCTATGCCGGCTATGTCGGCTGGTTCGACGGCGATCCCGCTAAGCTCGATCCGCCGCCGCGGCAGGACCGGGCGGCGCGCTATGTGGCGCTGATGGGCGGCCGGGACGCCCTGCTCGGCGCAGCCGGCAAGGCGCTGGACGACGGCGACGCCCAATGGTGCGCCGAGCTCGCGGGCTGGCTGGTCGCGGCGGACACCGGCGACGGCGAGGCCCGTGCCCTGCGCGCCGATGCGCTGCGCCGCTGGGGCCTGGCGCAGGCGAACACTAACTGGCGCAACTGGGCGTTGACCGCCGCGCTGGAACTGGAGGACAGGCTCAAGCCGCCCCGCGGCCTGCCGTTCGGCCACCCGGACACCGTGCGCACCTTTCCCATGGCCCGGATGCTCGAAACCATGACCGTCCGGCTGCGGGCGGAGGCGGCGCTGGACACGCACCTGACGGTCGCCTTCGAGACGGCGGACACGGACGAGGCCTGCGCGCTGGAGATCCGCCGCGGCGTCTGCCAGTTCCACGCCGATCCGCCGGAGCGGGCCGATATCCGCCTGCGCTTCAGCCGGGCCTTCCTGGAATCGACGGTGACCGGCGGCGCGGATTTTCCGGCGGGCGTCGCCGTCGGCGACGTCGCGGCGGACGGGGATACGGCAGGGATCGAGGCGTTCTTCGCGCTGTTCGAAACGCCGTCGCTCGACATGCCGATCGTCGCGCGTTAACCCGGAATTCGCTCTGCCGGATGGGAGCCGTCGGGCGGATGCTTGAAGCGTCTCAAATTATCAATTTGTCACCCCGGCCGACTGGAGGGAGAGCCGGGGTCCAGAGCCGACCCGATAGTCCTGAGCCTGTAGCTCTGGACCCCGGATCGGCGCTTCGCTCCGTCCGGGGTGACACGGAGTTTGCTTGTTGGCGATCACCCCGATGTTATCGCCGTCGCTTCTAAGCCGCCGCCGGCACTTCCGCAGCGATCTCATGCACGCCGAGCACCGGGAGGCCCTGCTTGGTGCGCTCCGGCCGGTCCCAGCGCAGATCGTCCGCCAGGCAGGAGACGACGCTGGCCTTGACGCCGCCGACCGCCGTGTCGAACGCCCGGTGGACATGGCCGCAGAAGATGCCGGCAACGTGGTTGTAGCGCTGCAATTCGGCTGTAAGCGCCCCGGCTTCGGCCCACGGATCGAAATGGCGCGGATATGGCCCGACCGCGACTTCGAAAGGCGGATGATGCAGGAACAGGCAGGCCGGCCGGGAGGTATCGGCCTCCAGCATCCGGCGGATATGGGCGAGCCGTTCCGCACAAAGCCGGCCCTTGCTGACGCCCTCATTGACCGAATCGACGACGATCAGCCGCGCCGGGTAATCCTCAACCGCATACTGCACGAAACCCATGTCCGGGTGGATATGGCGGCCGTCGGCGAAAACTGCGGCGAGGTTGCGCCGGTCGTCCCGGTTGCCGGGCAGGACGAAATACGGCGCCGGCAACCGGTCGAGCAGCGTGCGCGCGGTGCGGTATTCCTCGATGCGCCCGTTATGGGCAATATCGCCGGTGTGGACGACAGCGTCGGGCGGCTGCTCCAGGGCGTCGATCCAGGCGACGCAGGCTTCGAGACCGGCCGCGCGCTCCGGCCGGTCGCGGGCGATATGCGTGTCGGAGAGATGGACGATCCGCATGGTCTGTGTCGTTCCGGAATGCGCGGCCGTAACGGCGCCGGCCGGGTCACGGGCTAGCAGCAGCCGTGGCGCCGGGGCAGTGCGTCAGATCGCTGCGGACAGGAAAGAGGCACGGTTTCATGGACTCCAATCCGCCATCGCTCGAGGCGCTGACACGGCGACTTATCGCCTTTCGCGACGCGCGCAACTGGCGCCAGTTCCATTCCCTGAAGGATTTGATCGTCTCGCTCAACCTGGAGGCGGGCGAACTGCTCGAACTGACGCAGTGGAAATCCGAAGACGCATTCGAACGGGAAGCCGAAAGCGACGGGATGCGCGCCCGCTTGGCCGAGGAATGCGCCGATGTCCTGGTCTACCTGCTGCTGATCGCGGAGCGGACCGGCATCGATCTTCCCGCCGCCGCCGCCGACAAGATCGCCGCCAACGAAGCGAAATACCCGGCCGACAAGGCTTACGGCAGCGCCGCGAAATATACCGAGCTTTAGCCCGGTTCATTCCTGCCCGCGGTAGTGGTCAATCAGGATCTGCGCGACCTCGGGGCGGGAGAATTCCGGCGGCGGGGCGATGCCCCTGCCCAGCATCTCGCGCACCGCCGTTCCCGACAGCAGCACGAAATCCTCCTTCGTGTGGCCCGGCGCCTCGCGCATCATCACCACCTTGTTCAGCTTCTTCGACCAGGCGGTATGGTCGGCCTTGAAGAGCTCGATCTGCAGCGCGCCGGCGGGAACATCGTCGAAGACTCCCTGGGCCTCGAAGGGCTCGTAATAGTCGCCGACCCCGGCGTGGTCGCGCCCGACGATGAAGTGCGACGCCCCCATGTTCTGGCGGAAGACGGCGTGGAGCACGGCTTCGCGCGGGCCGGCATAGAGCATGTCGAAGCCGTAGCCGGTAATCATCGCCGAGTTCGGCGGGAAATACAGCTCGACCATCTTGCGGATGGTGGCGTCGCGCACCGGGGCCGGGATATCGCCGGGCTTCAGTTTGCCGAGCAGCATGTGGATGACGACCCCGTCGGCCTCCAGCCGCTCCATCGCCATACGGCACAGCTCCTCATGGGCGCGGTGCATCGGATTGCGGGTCTGGAAGGCGACGACCCGGCACCAGCCGCGCTCGGCAATCTCCTGCCGGATCGCCACCGCGGTGCGGAAGGTGTCCGGAAACTCCGTCTCGAAATAGCTGAAGTTCAGCACCCGGACGGGCCCGGACAGAGCCACCTTGCCCTGGGCCTGGAAATCGGCGACGCCGGGATGGGCCGGGTCGGTCGTGCCGTAGACCTGCCCTGTCAGCGTGTCGAACTCGGCGGCCGAGAAGCTCTCGACCGCCTCTACTTCCTGGATGGCGAGGACCGGTGCGCCATCGACATTGGGATCGCGGAGCGCAATCCGCGCGCCGGCCGCGACCGGGCCGGCCTCGCGGACCAGATTGAGTACCGGCGTCGGCCAGAACAGGCCGCCGGCCGTCCGCATCGACCGCCCGACCGAGAGCGCATCGGCCTTGTCCATGAAGCCGGCGAGGGGCGTGAAATAGCCGCCGCCCAGCATGACGGCGTTGCTCGCCGCTGCCGATGCGACCGTTATGGAAGGCAGCGATTCCGCCTCCTGCACGAGCCGCCCGCGTTCGTCCGCATCCTCGACGTAAAGCGGATTGAGGCGCGCAGCGCCGTGCGGAGCGATCAGGTTCGACATACGGTTGACTCCGGAAAATCTGCAGGACAGGCGCCAGACAGGAGGCACATCCGCGGCCACGTTTGGACGGCCCGGAATACGGGCCGTTCGGCGGTGTCTCTTTTCACGGAAAAAGCGTTGCTTTCAACCGATTTGTGCACTACCGGACGCGCAACGGCAACCGCCGTCCCGCGAACCCGCCCGTCACCCGGTTCGCGAGCGGGTTCGCGCTTGTTAAATTCGAAAGTTTGAATATGATGCCGCATCCTTGCCTCGGAAGAAACCGGATTGTAAGCGTCTACATGGGGCTCGGCCGTTCATGGGGGACTTGATGGCCATCGAAAATCCTTTCGCCGCCCTGGCGGCGGACGTGTCGCCGGTTGTCATGCAGATCTACGTGATCGTAATGATCCTGTTCGTTGCGGGCGGCACGCTGTTCGACATCCTGCACAAGCAGAGCGCGCGCTATTTCTTCCGCGACTGGCGCAATGCCCAGGACAAGGGCACCGGCACTGTGGGCGGCGGGCAGGTGGCCAGCCTTGCCGTAAAGACCGTCGCATCGGAGATCGCGACGTCGTCGGAATTCTGCAATGCCCGGCGCAGGGTCGCGCATCTGCTCACGATGTACGGCTTCCTGGCCTACGCGATCACGACCGCGATCATGGTGTTCGGCTTTACGGACGCCAAGGCCCCGACACCCCCGATCCTGCCGATCCTGTGGACCGTCGGCGCGCTGATGGTCTGCGTCGGCGGCTACTGGTTCTGGTTCTTCATCCGGGCCGATGTTTCCGCCGAGGGCCATTCGCCGTTCCGGATCATCCGGGCCGACCTGTTCATCCTGTCCCTGCTGTCCAGCACAACCTTCGGCCTGATCTGGTCCTTCGTCCAGCCGGGCGGCAGCTGGTGGTCCTATCTATTCCTGGCGCTGTACCTGATTGCGACGACCGTGCTGTTCGGATCGGTTCCCTGGTCCAAGTTCTCGCACATGTTCTTCAAGCCGGCCGCCGCGCTCCAGAAGCGCGTCAACGAAGCCAACGGTACCCGCCGCAACCTGCCGGCTCCGGCGGACCGCCCGGCGACCTTCGGCAGCGCCCGGCGCCAGCCCAACCACTATTGATGCCGCCCGTTACCGGCCTTTTCCAGGGGAGTTAGCGAAAACCCATGCCGACATTCGTCTACATGACAAGTTGCGACGGCTGCGGGCACTGCGTCGATATCTGCCCGTCCGACATCATGCACATCGATACGACCTATCGACGGGCCTACAACATCGAACCCAACATGTGCTGGGAATGCTATTCCTGCGTGAAGGCCTGTCCGCAGAACGCGATCGACTGCCGCGGCTATGCCGATTTCGCGCCGCTCGGCCACAGCGTCCGGGCGCTGCGCGAGGAAGAAAAAGGCACGATTTCCTGGAAGATCAAGTTCCGGAACGGCAGCGAGAAAAACTTCGTCTCGCCGATCCGGACGACGGACTGGGGAACGATCCAGTCGCCGGCCGACTACGCCGCGCCCGGCGCCGAAGCATACAGGAACCAGGAGCTGGCGCACGAGCCGGATGCCCTGAACATAGAAGGAGGGCTGCCCGCACTTGCGCCGGAGCAGCTCAAGCAGGGAGTGGTCTAGTGGGTTTGTTCTCGCGCAGAAAAACGGTCTTCGTCGATTCGGACGTCCTCGTCATCGGCGGCGGCATGGCCGGCTGCGGGGCGGTCTACGAATCCCGCTACTGGGGCCGCGACCTCAAGGTCGTGTGCGTCGAGAAGGCCAATATCGAGCGCAGCGGCGCCGTCGCCCAGGGCCTCTACGCCATCAACTGCTACATGGGCATGCAGTGGGACGAGAACCAGCCGGAGGACCATGTCCGCTACGCCCGCAACGACCTGATGGGCCTGGTGCGCGAGGATCTCGGCTACGACATCGCCCGGCATGTCGACGGCACGGTGCACAAGTTCGAGGAATGGGGCCTGCCGATCATGAAAGACCCGGAGACCGGGCGCTACCTGCGGGAAGGCAAGTGGCAGATCATGATCCACGGCGAGAGCTACAAGCCGATCGTCGCGGAGGCCGCCCGCAAGGCCGCGACCGAGGTCTACAACCGGATCATGGTCACCCATCTGCTGATGGACAAGACGAAGCCGAACCGGGTCGCGGGGGCCGTCGGCTTCAACGTGCGCACCGGCGATTTTTACGTTTTCAAGGCCAAGGCGGTGATCGTCTCGGCGGGCGGCGCCTCGCACATCTTCAAGCCGCGCGCGGTCGGCGAAGGCATGGGGCGGACCTGGTATGCGCCCTGGAGCAGCGCCTCGGCCTACGCGCTGCCGATCGAGGTCGGCGCCAAGATGACCCAGATGGAGAACCGCATCGTCCTGACCCGCTTCAAGGACGGTTATGGCCCGGTCGGCGCCTATTTCCTCCATCTCAAGACCTACACCCAGAACGCCTACGGCAATGAATACGAATCGACCTGGTACGAGCACACCAAGGCGCTTGTCGGCGACTATGTCGACCGCCATCCGGTGCCGACCTGCCTGCGCAACCACGCCATGCTGGAAGAACTCAAGGCCGGCCGGGGCCCGATCCGCATGGTGACGACCGAAGCCTTCCAGGATCCGCACAAGGAAACGGTGGGCTGGGAGAATTTTCTTGGCATGACGATCGGCCAGGCCGTGGTCTGGGCGTCGCAGAATATCGATCCCAAGCACATCAACCCGGAGCTGACGACGTCCGAGCCCTATGTCATGGGCTCCCACGCGACCTGCTCCGGCGCCTGGGCCAGCGGCCCGGAAGACTATGCGCCGGACGACTACCAGTGGGGCTACAACCGGATGATGACGGTCGACGGCCTGTTCGGCGCCGGCGACACCATCGGCGGCACGGCGCACAAATTCTCATCGGGCTCGTTCACCGAAGGCCGCATCGCCGGCAAGGCCGCGGTCAACTATGTCGCCGATCTGGGCAACGAGCCGCCGCAGGTCGACGAACAGGAATACCGGGCGCTCGAAAAGACGGTCTTCCAGCCGATGGAGAACTATGCGGTCGGCCGGAACGAGATCGTCGCCGGCACGGTCTCGCCCAGCTATCTGCTGCCGATTCACGGGCTGCAGCGCCTCGAGAAGATCATGGACGAGTATGTCGGCGGCATCAGCGCCCACTACACGACCAACACGCCGCTGCTCGACCGCGGCCTCGAACTGCTCGAAATGCTGAAGGAAGACATGAACCATATGGGCGCCGAGGACCTGCACCAGCTCCAGCGGACCTGGGAGCTTCACCACCGGGTGCTGGCGTCCGAAAGCGTGACGCACCACACCATGTTCCGCGAGGAAACGCGCTGGCCGGGCTACTATTACCGCGCCGACCATCCGAAGCTGGACGACGACGAGTGGCACTGCTTCACGCTGTCCCGCTACGACCGCGAGAGCGGCGCGTGGGAGATGGAGAAGGCGCCGGTCTACCACATCGTGGACTGAGGGGCGGGTGGAGCGACGCTCGCCCGGCCGTTCTACCGGGCCGCGGCGCACAAGGGAATCAGGCGGGGATAGTGTCTGAGTTTGACATTATCGAGCATGCAGCGACCTGAGCGTACTCTGCTATCCAATGCCTTTCTGCTGTCGCCCCGGACGCTGCGTAGCAGCGATCCGGGGACCAGGGCCATATACAAAGACTCGTTGGGTCAGCTCCTCGACTTCGCTCAGGGCAGACTCTGGACCCCGGACTTCCGCTTCGCTCCATCCGGGGTGACAAGGGAAGGGATTCGGAGTGACTCTAGGGCTTCATTCTGCACCGAAATTCGAACTGAGTTGCTACCCGGCGGGCGCCTTGACCCGCACGGTCAGGATGTCGGTGTCGTGATATTGCTGGTGATGGACCGACGACGCGACGTGGCGCAGCAGGCGTAGCGAGAATTCCTGCTCCGCCGGCGGCCCGGCGGCCTGTTCGCCGAGCAGCGCGATCCGGTCCTGCAAATTCTCGTCGCCCGTCCCGGCGAGGAATTCGAGAACGGCCTCCCCCTCCTCCTTGTGCGCAACGAGGAACAGGCGCCGGGGCGTTTCGTCCGCCCGTCCTTCCTCGCGCTCCAGCAGCGTGAGCACCGTTTCCTCTCCGGCCGTATCGAGCCGGTCGGCCATCCTTTCGTCCCAGCCGCTGCGCGCGGCGAAGTCGGCGAGGAACTTGCGCAATTCGGGCAGGCCGGACGCCGCAAACGGCAATTCGGTCCGCTTCGGCCGCGGTTTGGCGGCCTCTACGAACAGGGTGAGCAGAAGGGCGACCAGGCCGCCGGCCGTCATGCCGTTCTGCAGGATGCCGCCGGCGATTTCCGCGAAGATTTCCGGGAAGATCGCGCCGCTCTGGAAGCCGACGCCGGCCCAGAACGACACCCCCGCGATCAGCCCCTTGCGATAGTCGAGGCCGTCCTGGACGACGATCTTCATCCCGAGGACGAACAGCAAGGCCAGAAGAACGGTGACATAGGCCGCGGCGACGGGGTTCGGGATCGCCAGGACGACGGCGAGCGCCTTGGGAGAGAAGGCCAGGACGATGAAGATCGCGCCGGCCGCCATGCCGACGGAGCGTGCGCCGACTCCTGTGAGCTCGGTAACCGCGATGCTGGTCGAATAGGTCGTGTTGGGGACGGTGCCGGCCAGGCCGGACAGCAGGTTGCCCATGCCGTCGGCGGTCACCGCGCCCTGCACGGCGCGGAAATCCGCCGCCCGCGGCTTGCGCCAGGAGACATGCTGGATGCCGACGGAATCGCCGATCGTCTCGAGCGCGCCGACGAGAGTTACGAACACGAAGGCCGGCAGCAGCGACCAGAAAACCGGACCGAACTCCAGATCGAAGCCCGGCCAGGCGAGGGCAGGAAGCCCAATCCACAGCGCATCGGCAATGCGCGCCGTGTCGTAGATGCCGAAATATCCGGCGGCGCCGCAGGCGACCACGATGCCGATTACCGGCGCCCACAGCCGCAGCGAACCCTTCGCCTTCAAGGCGATGCCAACGATAACGGCGACGGCAATCAATGCGCATACCGGCGCTGCGGCGGCCGGGGCGCCCTTCGGCACGTCGCCCAGCATCTTGAAAATGATCGGCATGACCGTAACGGGAATCAGCATGATCACGGTCCCGGCAACAGTCGGCGTGAAGATGCGCCGGAACAGCGACAGCCGCGAAGCAAGCGCGAACTGGAACAGGGAGGAAATGACGACCAGGGTCGCCAGCATGCCCGGCCCGCCCTTGGCGATTGCCGTGATGCAGACCGAAATGAAGGCGCCCGAAGTTCCCATCAGCAGGACGTAGCCAGCGCCGATGCGGCCGAGCCGCTTTGCCTGCAAAACGGTCGTCACGCCGCTCACGATGACGGCGGCGAAGACGGCCCAGGACATGAACTCCGGCGTGCCCCCGGCAGCCCGGATCACGATAACCGGCGTCAGCACGACCCCGGCAATTGTGATCATGGCGAGCTGCGCGCCGAGTCCGACCGACAGGGAAAAAGGCGGTTTCTCGTCCGGTTCGTAGCGAACGCGCGGGTTTATGTCAGTCGTGTCGTCGGCCATGCCTCATTCCCCTGTCCGCCGCGACGCGCCCGAACGGCGTTGCGGCACACAGGAATAGCTGCACGCCGCCGGAACATCAGTCAATCGCTGCCCGCGCCTGCTGCGTGAGTTCCTCTCCTGCGCCGGCTGCGGCTTGGGCCAGCAGGTCGATCCAACGCTGGCCGTGGGCCGCAAGGCGGTGAGCCATGCCGATCCGCCGCGACGGCTCCGGCGAATCAAACCGAAGAAAGCTCAAACCCTCGGTGGCCGCGCCTTCGCAAAGCGCGGCGGTTTCGGGAAGGAGGGTAAGGCCTGCGCCGGACGCGACGAGGCGGGAAAGCGTGGCGAGGGACTCGGCGCCCCGACGAACCTCGTGCAGGCGCCACATCGAACAGGCGCCGAGAATCTGATCGGCCAGGCAATGGCCGTCCGAGAGGGTGAGAAGCGGGCCGATATCGGTGCGCGCCATATCTTCGGGCACCGGAACGAACCCGTGCGCCCGCAGGGCGTCGAGCCGCTCGGCCCGGCCGGCGACCAGGAAGCGGTCCTCGAACAGATCCCGTTCCGGAAGCTCCATCATGCCCAGCGGCAGCGAAAGGATCGCTGCGTCGAGCCGGCCGGCGAGAAGCCCTGACACCAGATCCTGGCCGGTACCCTCCATCACGTCGGGTTCGATCCTGGGCGAGGCCGCGTTCAAGCGTTTCATCAGGCTCGGAAGAATATAGGGCGCCAGCGAGGAGACGATCCCGAGCGCGACCCGGACCGAACCCTCCTCATATTGTTTTCCCATCGTCTCGAGGAGCAACGTCTCGTCCAGAACCCTCAGCGTCTGCTCATGCACTTCCCGGCCGAGCCTGGTGAGAAGAACGCCGCGGCTCTCGCGCTCGACCAGGGGTCCGCCTAGCGCCGCCTCGAGTTCGCGGATCTGCAGCGACAGCGCCGGTTGCGATACGAACACGCTCTCGGCCGCGCGGCTGAACGAGCCGTGTTCGACCAGCGCCTGAAAATAGCGGAGCTGACGCAGGGTGACGGGCACGGCCTCAATTCTCCTCTCGCAATCACCGCGGCGGCTGGATCGTATCTGTTTGCCGGAGAAACGGCACGCCCCGCCGACGAGGCCGAAACCTGCACCGGAATTGTCGTCCCTGGCGCAGCAGCCGGCAGCGGATGAATTCGGCATCATAGCACGGACATGGACGGCTTGCGCACTTTCCGGATGGCGCGCCGGCGTCCGGGCGGTTAAAGCGGCGATCCGACTCCCGGGCCAGGGCCGAGATGACCGACGCGAACGAAATGCCAGACCCCCGCCCTGCGCCGCCGCGGGCCGCGCACAGGATGAATGCCGGCGAGTGGGGACTGCTGCTAAGCCTGTCCGGTCTGTTCGGCCTCTCCTATCTGTTCCAGAAGATCGGACTGTCCGAACTGCCGGTTTTTTCGGTGGTGCTTGCGCGCGTCGGATTGGCGGCGATCCCGCTGGTCGTCATCCTTTACGCGGTCGGTCAGCGCCTGCCCACGGCGCCCGGCATGTGGGCCGGCTTCATGGCGATCGCGCTGCTCAACAATGTCGTGCCCTTCTCCCTGATCATTGGGGGGCAACAATGGATCTCAACCGGCATGACGGCGATCCTGATAGGCACCACGCCGATGATAAGCGTCGTGCTGTCCCATTTGCTGGGCGACGAGAGATTGACCGCCGGGCGGGTCGCCGGGGTTGCGGTCGGGCTGGCCGGGCTGGTCGTCCTGGTCGGGCCCGAAGCACTCGGGGGGTTCACGCTCGGCTTTATGGGGCAGCTTCTTACCCTCGGTGCTGCCCTGTTCTATACGCTGGCCGCGATTTACGGGCGGCGGTTCCGGGACGTGCCGCCGCTGGTGCTTTCGACCGGACAGCTCGTCTGCGCCTCCGCGATCATGCTGCCGGTTGCGGCCTTTACCGACCGGTTCTGGATCTATCCGGTCAGCGGGGGCGTGTGGGCTGCGCTGCTCGCGCTGGCGGTGTTCGGCACCTCGCTCGGTTACATCATCTATTTCCGGCTGCTGGCACGGGCCGGCCCGACCAATCTGCTGCTGGTCACGCTGCTGGTTCCGGTCGGCGCGACGGTTACTGGCGCGGTGTTCCTCGAAGAAGCTGTGACACCTGCCGCGCTCGGCGGCATGGCGCTGATCTTTCTCGGCCTCGCTGTCATCGACGGCCGCCCGCTCGCCTGGGCGCGCCGGCTTAAACGGGACCGGGGGCTATCGCGCCGGTGACATTCTCCGGTGTGCCGGCCAACCCGGTCAGTCCATCGCCTCGAAGCGCCAGTAGTGCGCCCAGCGGATCAGCTCTTCGTCGGACATCTGGAACAGGATTGTGTCCGCCGCGGCGCTGTGTTCGGCCTTCTTCCAGGACGGCGAGACGACGGTGTCGCCGTAGGTCCAGTCGATCGTCCTGCCGTCGATGGTGGACCGGCCGCTGCCCTGCATGACGACGAAGACGCTGTTCGCCGTGCAGCGGTAGGGCCGGCCGCGGAAGCCGCCGTCCATGCGGTGCATGGTAATCGCGATGGTCGGCATCTCCGGCGTCTCGTAGCGGATGCGCCGGTCGAAATGCCCCTCCGGGTCGGCCGCCGCCGCGTCCAGTTCCCGGAGCGTGCGTTCCATGGGAAAGCGGTAGGGCGAGTCGGTAACCGTCCGCTTCACCGGCTCCATGCCGGCGGGATGGCCCTCGACATACATCGGCTCCAGCAGGTGGACGAGCGGCACGTCCAGCCCGTCGAACCAGTAGGCCTGTTCGGCGCCGTCATGGCCGTGGCCGTGCCACGAGCCGCCCGGCGTCAGCACGACATCGCCGGTCAGCATCGGGTGCTTCTCGCCGTCGACGACGGACCAGGCGCCGTCGCTGTCCAGAATGACCCGCAAGGCGTGGGGCGCATGCCGGTGGCTGGCGGCCTGCTCGCCCGGCAGGATGGTCTGGTAGGCGCAGATCAGGGTGCGCGCGGTCGCGATGTCGTTGCCGGCAATCGGGTTGCGCATGATCAGGTTGCGGCGCTCGGCGAGGTCGGTGCCGATCAGCCGGGCCGCACCGTCCATCGCCGCCCGCGCCTCTTCGTATTTCCAGTGCACGGGCAGAAAATCCGTATGCGGCTCGCGATACAGGATCGGCACTTCGCGGTCGATCCAGCCCGGCGTCAGGCCGCGCTCGGCGGCGCGCGCGGTCAGGCTGTCGAGATCGGGCGCATTGCGCAGCTCGCCATAGGAAAGGATCGCGCCGTCCATTGGGTATCTCCCGGTGTGCCGATCGAAGGACGCAGTCTACAGGAAAGCCGGATGTCCGAGACAGTTGTTTTCCATCGGGCGGGCTGTGGCCCGATTCGCCAGACGAACGCGCCGCGGGTTCGGGGCAAGCGAAACCCGGATGGCGAAAGGCCCGCCGGCGCCCGAATTATCCACAGAAATTGACGCGCCTGAAATGCCCGCCGCGTAACGGTTCGCCCGGCGGCGCGCGGCCGGGCGGCCGGCGGCGAACGGCGGCTCACATTGCACACAATGCACAATAATGGTAAGATGTAGCTGCACTGATAAGTCCTGCAGGATTAGGTGCAAATGCAAAAGGGGATGGGAAAATGGCGCAGGATTCGGGCAGTCAGAGTTCAGGTTTCTTCGGGTCGCAAGACGACGTTCACGAGGAATTTCATTCCAAACCGGTTCCGTTGGGCAACAGGCTGGGGTTTGCCGAACCCGCCTGGGTCTGGTCCGGTTTCGGCATTGCCTTCATCTGCGCCGTGATCGGCGGCCAGATACAACAGGGGATGGGAACCGTCGATGCGATATTCGCCATCCTGCTCGGTAATTTCATCCTATTCGTCTATTCCGCGCTGATCGGCTACCCGAGCGGCAAATGGGGGATCAATTTCCCGCTGGCCGTCCGCTACGTGTTCGGCCGGGCGGGCGCCGTAGTTCCGGTGATCGTCCTGGCCCTGCTGGTCACGGGCTGGTACGCGTTCCAGGCATGGCTGACCGCCGATATTCTCAAGGTCGCGTTCGGCCTCGAAGGCAAGGTGGTCGTCGGCATCATCGCGCTGATCGCCGGTATCGTCTACGCCATCCCGGTAATTTTCGGCATTCGCCATATGGCGCTGGTCCGCAAAGTCGCGATTCCGGCAATGGTCATCTTCGCCGCCTACTACCTCATCACCCGGGTGATTCCCGCAGGAGGTTCGCTTTTCGAAGGCGAGGGCAGCGGCAAGATCGCGTTCTGGACCGGAGTCGGCATGGCCTGGGCGACCTTCGCGGTCTCCGGCACCATGACCGGCGATATCGTGCGCTATGCGAGAACGGGCAACCAGGCCGTCAGCGTCACGGCCGTCGCGTTCATCTTCTCGAACGCTCCGTTCATGATCATCGGCGCCCTGATCTCCGCGACGATCAAGGATCCGGCGACCGTCTACTTCTTCGATCAGAAATCCCTGGCGGTGCTGATCCCGCTGGTCGTGCTCGCCATCCTGAGCAACTGGTCGACCTGCGACGCCTGCCTCTACAACGCGGCGATGGGATTCACCAACTCGCTTCCGGGCTTCAACTGGCGCATGGCGGCCATTTTCGGGTCGGTCATCGGGTTGATCGCGGCGGCCACCGGCTTCATCAGCGACATCGTGGTCTGGCTGCTCACCATCGGCCTGCTGGTGCCGCCGATCGGCGGCGCCATTATCGCCGACTACTTCGTTATCCGGGGCGAAAAGGGCTTCGCGGTCGAACGGAAATCATCGGTCAACTGGGCAGCGGTGATCGCCATCATCGTCGGCGTGGTGCTCGGCTACATCGTGAACGAGCGGTATCCGACCTTCCTGTTCGGCATCACCGGGCTGGTCTCGTCCTTCGTCGTCTATGTGATCCTCGCCAAGGCGGCGCCGGCCGCCATGGGGGCCGATCTGGGCGACGAGAGCACCGGCGCTGAAGCCGAGGCGGAGGCGTGACTGCAATTGCACGTTGACGGCCCCGGGGCTGCGGCCCCGGGGCTGACGCCTTCGCAATGACTTCCCCGGGGGGACGATCCCGCGGTAATGGTCCCCGATTTGCAATCTCAGCTATCCGTAAGGAGCCAGCGATGACCAGCGGCAACGACATCTGCCGGATGACGGCTGTCGAGATCGCACAGCGTGTGCGCGACAAGGAGATTTCCCCGAGCGAGGTCGCCGAAGCCTCGATCGCCCGGATGGAAGCCCTCGATCCGGAGCTGCACGCCTATTGCACGCCGACGCCGGACCTGATGCGCGCGCAGGCCAGGGCGGTCGAGGAAAAGATCGCAGGCGGCGGGGACGCCGGCCCGCTCGCCGGCGTGCCGGTCGGGATCAAGGATCTCGTCGTCATGAAGGACTATCCGACCGTATCCGGCTCCATGGCCTACAAGGATTATGTGTCGGACGTCGACGATGTCGTGGTCGAGCGGCTGAAGGATGCCGGCTCGCTCATTCTGGGCAAGACCAACGTGCCCGAATTCGGCTATTCCGGCGTCGGACACAACCCGGTGTTCGAGACGACGCGCAACCCGTGGAACACCGATATGACACCGGGCGGTTCCTCGGCCGGCTCGGTCGTCTCGACGATCACCGGCATGACGCCCTATGCCATCGCGTCGGACGGCGGCGGCTCGATCCGCATCCCCTCCTGCCTCACCGGCACCTACGGCCTCAAGGCCTCGATGGGCCGGGTGCCGTTATGGCCCGGCACCAAGGACGAGCGCTATCCCGGCGTCTCCTCCTGGGAATCCATTGAGCATATCGGCCCGGTCGCGCGCACGGTGCGCGACGCCGCCCTGATGATGACGGTGATCGGCTCCGGCCCGGACGCGCGCGACCGGCATACGCTGCCGGGGCCGGAGTTCGACTGGCTGAAGGCCTGCGAGGGCGACATCTCCGGCCTCAGGGTCGCCTACAGCCCGGACTGGGGCTATGCGGCGGTCGATCCGGAAGTGCGCGCGCTGGTCGATGCCGCGGCGCAGGCGTTCGAGAGCGACCTCGGCTGCACGGTCGAGGTTGCCCATCCGGGCTTCGAAGATCCCTATCTGTGGTTCTGGGGGCTGGTCGCGCTCGAATCCGACCTGCGCGGCCTGCGCAAGATGGTCGAGGAGCACGGCCACGAGATGACGCCGCATCTGGTCGATTTCATCACCCGGCCGTGGACCGCCGAAGACCTGACCGACGCCGTGATGGGGCGCAAAACGGTGACCAACAAGATGGCCGCCTTCATGGAGAATTACGACATCCTGCTCACGCCCACCCTCGCCGTGCCCGCCTTCCCGGTGCACATGCAGGGGCCGGAGAAGATCGACAACCGGATCGTCGAGCCGTTCAAGTGGCTGGCCTTCACCTTCCCGATCAACATGACGGGGCAGCCGGCCGCGTCGATCCCGGCAGGGTTCACCGAGAGCGGGCTGCCGGTCGGCCTGCAGATCATCGGCCGCCATCTCGACGACCCGACGGTGCTCCGCGCCTCGGCTTGCTTCGAAGCCGCCCGCCCCTGGGATCACGTCAAACCGCCGATCCTCGCCGAGAGGGGCCTGGCATAGGGCGGACTCCGTTCGATCGGGCGGCGGCGACAGCCGCGCTGCGCGGCTGGAGTCGTCCTGAACTCTCTGAAGTGTCACCCCGGCCGACCATCGGGAGAGCCGGGGACCAGGGCCGCCCGCACAGGGCTTTCGCGACGACTCTGGACCCGGATTGTCGCCTCGCTCCGTCCGGGGTGACACGGCAAGAGTTTTCGAAGCGCACTCCGGGGCGCCGGGAAACGGCAGCCGCCGTAGGGGAGTGTTTCAAAGGGGCTTGTCCAGAATGGTTGACGGAAGGCCATGTGTTGCAGTCTTTGACCGCGCCGGACGGAGCAGCCTGCCCCGGACCGCGGTCCGGGGACCGGAGTCGCCCGATCGGACCGGCC
>Ga0209544_1001822_pt1 | contig 21413 bp, 17 predicted proteins | sample MesohylPK_FD_187297 | JGI IMG/M metagenome (GOLD analysis project Ga0209544, IMG submission 187297) | Host-associated microbial community of the marine sponge Aplysina aerophoba from Gulf of Piran - sponge mesohyl, lysed by proteinase K... | ecosystem: Host-associated > Porifera > Sponge >...
CCTGCGGGAAACATTTCAAAATTGATTCCAGATCCTCATGATCAACTTCAGGCACACATCGGCCAAAAGCAAGGGATATCTCTTCCTCGCCTCCACTCACCTTATCACTTTCCTCACGAAAAGTTTGCGCTAGTTTATCAGGATTTCTGACGCTCTCTTGGAACAGGGTAAACAAGATAAGATCAATCTCTGTTTGCACCACCCTGTTTGCACACGACTCGTAATCGGATTCTACTAATTCACAACATACCTGCAACATAATCGCATTTTTGACTGTAATACCACGCTGTTGGAGTGTATATTGCAAAGTGCAGTAGCGGCTTTGAGTGACTAAGTACAAAGCAGAATCCTCAGTAGCAACTCTCTCAGGTTGTGAGTCTTGATACGCAGATTGCGGACACATCACACATTGCCACAAAATATGTATAGGTCCTAGTGTTTGCGAAAACCTTTCTGAACCTAATTTTTGTATATAACGCTCCTTAATCTTATCGATGATTGAAGTGCGATTTTTCATCTTCTTCATCTTCGGAAAAGAGTGTAAAATTGACTCCATCGCCTGAGGATTAATCATAGGCACACATTCACAAAAAACCTTGAACATCTGTTCTTTTATCGGTAATTTTCTCCACTTCTCATCCGCATCAACAAAAGAGCGTGCGAGTCCCTGAGCATCGCTTGCGCTCGCTTGGCTCAGGGTATACAGGATAATCTCAATATCTGTTTTCTCCTGGGCTCTTATATCCTGAAAGAAATTGGGTCGGGATAACACCCAGCATATGTGCAACATAATTGATTGTTTGACTGTCATATGCTCTGCGAGATTAGATTCCAAAATTTCAAAATGTCTTTGAGCGGTGTCGCCGGTCAACCAATCAAGATGCTTTGGTCCCTCAGCGGCATCTGTATGCAAAATACACATCAATAGTGAAAATATAATAAAATGATTCATAAATATCCTTTAACTATGAGATCTTATCATGCAACCAATCATTTGCCTTTAAATTATCAAAGTATATTTTCACACACTTCATCAACCTTGACAAAAAATCAGCCTCAACTTGTGATACTATTTTCAAAGTATTTAAACACAAAAAGGTTTTTTGAGAATCGCGCATCGCGCTTCGATAATGGTATCGTCGCATATTGTGACCAAATATCATGGCAAGTTAGGCCGCCGAGTACTTACACATCTTCCTCTCGTCTGCTCTCTCGGCTTCTTGAAGCATATTTGTTATATGGCCTGCAAGGTGCGCAAATTCCGGTTCTGTATATAAATCTGCAGTTTGTGATACTGCTTCCTTCTCGTCTTCTTCCAGAATATTGCTTATATGATCTACAAGGTGTGCAAATTCCGATTCCGTAGATAAATCTGCAGTTTGTGATTGAGGCGTACATTCCGGATTCGGATATCTCTTCCAATTCGACAAAACCGCTCTGAGTGATCCTGAAAACTTTTGTTCACCAACTCTGTCATAACGATACTTAACACTTTTCATGATGTTATTGCGGTTGTACACATTTGGCAAAAAAGCCAAAACTTTTTGGATATCATGTGGTTGAAGCGGAGGAGCACATACGCCAAGAGCATTGAGTATCGTTGTGGCGCCTTTTGCGATCTTATCATCTTCCTGACGAAAAGTTTGAGCTAGTTTTTCAGCATTGCTTTCGCTCTCTTTGCACAAGAGGTATAGGAGGGTTTCAATATCTGATTCCAGCCTGACATCTGTCTTCTTAAAGAAGTCGGGTTGGGATAATGCACAACATACTTGCAACATAGCTGAGTCTGCGACTTCAACATGCTCCCGCTCGAGATTAACTTGCAGAATTCTAAAGTTTTTTTGAGCGGATTTAGCACTCCACCAAGCAAGACGCGCTGCGTGGTCGACTTTACCCACAGATGCCATCTTCCACACAGCATAGTGTAGTGATTCCGAACACCTTGCTACACCTTGTTTTTGATAACGTTCCATAATAAGATCCACGACAAATTGATCATGCACTTGCGGAAAACATTTCAAAATTGTTCTACAAACATCAAGGTTAAGCTCAGGAAGACATAAGGCAAAAGCATAAGATAGACTTCCTTGGCGACTCATCGCATCGTTCTCAAGAAAAGTGCACTTTAGTGCAAAAGAATTTTGTGTGCTCTTTTGGCTCAAGGTATACATGATAATCTCAATATCTGTTTGCAGCACGCAGTTCGCATTTTGAAAGAAATCGGGGCGGGATAATACAGAGCATATGTACAACATCATCGAGTTTTCAGGTGTCATGCGATACTGTTCGAGAGCAGATGTCAACTTTCTATAATGTCTTTGAGCGGCTGCGCCGGTAAACCAATCAGTCACTTGAGTAGCCTCACAAGGACCCTCTGCAGAACTTGGATGTTGCAACGGTTGTGGAGGACACTGCTGCACAACAGCCCCTCTCATTTGATCTTGCAACGGTTGTGCATATTGATCCGGAATCCTCTTCTTCCACTGCCACAAAATCTCTCTTAGTGATCCTGAAAACTTAGCTAGACCTAATAGCCGTGTATAACGCTTCTCAGTACTGTGAACGATCTCACTGCGTTCGTACATATCTGGCAAACAACCCAAAACTGTCTTTATCTTATGAGAACCAAAATCAGGAACACATTGGTTCAAAGCATATATTATCGAAAGTCCTGTGCTTATCTTCACATCTTTTGTACGAAAAATGTGAGCTAGTGTATCAGCATTTTTTTTGCTCTCGTGGCACAAGAGATACAGGATAGTCTGAATATCTGTTTCCAACATAATATCAGTCTGTTCCCAAAAATCTTTTTGGGATAATACAAAACATACTTGTAACATAACTGAGTTTTTGACTGTAACAAACTGCTTTGCGAGATTAAATTCCAGATCTTGATACTGTCTTTTGACAGATGCGCCTGTCAACCAAGCATGACGCTTTGCGTGGGTGACCGAATCTACAGGTTCCAACTTCCACACAGCATATTTTAGTGATAGCGAAAACCTTTCTAAATGTTTTTTTGCATAACGACTCTGAATACGCTCCACGATGCTAGATCTCTCTGACGCATTCGGAAAACAATTTTTTATACAATCATCAGTAGGGTGCAAATCAGGCACACATCGGCTCAAAGCATAGAGGGCCCTATCACCGCCGTTAAACACCATCTGATCCTCAACATAAAAAGTATAAGCTAGTTTCAAAGGATCTTGTGCGCTCGCTTGGCGCAGGGCATACAGGATAATATTAATATCTATTTTCAGTAAATGGTTTTCATTCCGGAACCAATGAGGTTCGGATAATGCACGGCATATGTACAACAGAAGAGATCGTGCGGCGATGAAACCACTCTGCGCGAGATTAAGGTGCAACATTCTATAGTTGCTTGAGGCGTATTGACTGGTTAACAACTCAGGTCCCTCACCAGCAAAGCCCTCTGCAGCATCTGTATTGAAAATACACAGCAATAGTGAAAATATAATCATCTTAATCATCATCGTAAAATTCTATCGTTAAACATTAATGTGTGCAATAGTGTAGAAAATTTAAAAACAATTTTTGAAACACTGCATCAATACAAACAACAAACATCCATGAAAATTAAAAAAAACAACTGCAACTTGTGATAGATTTTTCAAATCATTTTAAAAACAAAAAAAATATGCTGTGATGACTCAAAAGGCTCTCGATCGAGAACTGCAAAATCACTACTCTCATTTTTGCCAAGACATCAACACATTATAATACAATTCTTAGACAGTACTCAGCCACAAATCTTTAATAGCAGAGAGACTCTCTGGATTTGCCAACGCAGAAACATCACCTTCTTCGTTGCACAAAGCTTGACGTACAGATTTTTCTGAAACTTTTCCACTATGTGTTTTGGGTAAAGCCTCAACCTGGATAATATAGGTGGGCACAAAATGAACCGATCCTTTTTCTCTTAAATACGAGCGAATATCTGAGCGCAGGTCATCGGTCACAGTGTGCCCTTCTGCAAGCACAACAAAAAGAACCATGCGCCTTTTATCATTCACAGATCCTTCTGTGACCAAACTCTCTTGAATATAGGAGAGGTGACGCAGCAAGGCGTAGATTTCACCGCTCCCAACACGCACTCCTCCGAGATTAAGAAGCGAATCAGAACGGCCATAAAGAACAAAGGATCCTGTCTCTGTTTGCAGGGCATAGTCTCCTTGATACCACACAGATGGGTGGGTGTGAAAATAAGATTGCCTAAAAACACTTCCGTCTTGGTCGCCCAAAAACTCTAAGGGCATTGTAGGAAAAGGAGAGCGGCATACAAGCTCTCCTTTTACACCACGCACCTCTTTTTTCTCTCTGTCAAACACGGCCACATCCATCCCCAATCCAGCACCTTGTATCTCATCACACTTTATGGGCGTTTCTGTGTTACCAATAACAAAACAAGACAAAATATCGGTACCACCTGATATAGAGTAAATACGTGCAGAGGGAAAGATTGCATCATTCAACACTTGAGCGACTTCTTTCATCAGTACAGATCCTGTAGAGGCTGCACAGCGCACATGGGGCAATGAAAAATCATGTAAACGACGCACAATAAAGTCGTAGTAGGTTGCAGAAGCACCAAAAAAAGTCAGTTTCTCTTCCTTTGCAAAATTTAACAATGCAGATCCTTTTTGAGCAAACGGGTTACCATCATACATACAAACGGTTGCTTTGGATGCCAAGGCGCTCACAGACCAATGCCACATCATCCAACTGCATGTGCTGAAAAAGAATATGCGATCTCCTTTATGAATATCGCAGTGCAGCGTATGCTCTTTTTTGTGCTGCAGTAACACTCCACCTGCACGATGAACCAAACATTTTGGTTTTCCTGTAGTGCCTGAAGAAAACACAACGTACAAAGGGTGATCAAAAGGAAAACGAGGAAAAATTAGCGTATTACAGTCCTCTTCTCCATCAACCAACTCCCATCCTTGGGTACAAGATTCTGCTATATCACCTATATCACCTGCGTAAGAAAGCCTAAAAATTCCCTCCAAGGTAGGAAGCGTTTTTTCTAAATGAGATACGACGTCACACACTGTATCCACTAAGGGTGATAATGAAAAAAACAAAAATTTTGGTTTGATTTGTTCAAAACGTTCTGCCAGTGTTACTGCACCCAATTCGTATCCTACACACACCCACACAGCACCTAAGCTCAGCGCTGCAAGTTGTGCAATAACCGCCTCCGGCGTCGTAGGAAGATAGGCTGCAACATAATCACCTTTTTTCAAGCCTTTTTTGCGCAAGTACGCCTGCATAAAGGCAACTTTTCTGCGCACTTTTCGCCAAGAAAGAGCATATCTTTTCTGATGTTCAGCCATAAAAACAAGAGCTTCTTGATCATCATCACCTTGCAAAAGGTTTTCTACAAAATTAAGCTGAGATCCTACAAAAAATTGAGCATCATGCATAGAGTCTAAGCGTTCATGGCAATCTTTTTTATCACCAACAACATGACAAAAATCCCAAACAAAACTCCAGAAATCTTCCTTATTGCGCACAGACCAATCATACAGCTCTTGATAATTCTGAATGGGAGTGCCCTTATTATTTATATACTGCTGAAAAGCAGACAGGTGTGTTTTTCTACTAGTCATTACAAAATAAATTTTGTTAAATCTGCATCAGAGATGACACTGCCCACTTTATCCTGCACATATTTACTGTCAATAGCAATGGACTGACCTGATAAAACAGGTGCTTCAAAGCTCACATCACTCAGAACACGCTCCATCAAAGTATGCAAGCGCCGTGCACCAATATTTTCTACTAAATCATTTAAACAGCAAGCCATATGCGCAATACACCGCACACCACACTCAGAAAAAGTCAGAGTCACTCCTTCCGTTGCAAGTAGTGCTGTGTATTGATGAATAAGATTCGCTTCTGGCTCTGTTAAAATACGGTAAAATTCTTCTTCTGTCAGTGTACTCATTTCCACACGATTAGGAAGTCTACCTTGCAGCTCTGGAAGCAAATCAGAGGGCTTCGAAACATGAAAAGCTCCAGACGCAATAAATAAAATGTAATCTGTTTTCACAGGTCCGTATTTGGTGTTAACGCTAGTGCCTTCCACAATCGGGAGCAAATCTCTTTGAACACCTTCACGGCTTATGCTGCCAGAAGAGCGCCCTTCTTCAATACAAATTTTGTCAATTTCATCAATAAAAACAATACCATTTTCTTCAACATCTTTAATAGCCATTTGCGTCAAATCGTCATCATCTAGCAACAGTGCAAGTTCTTCTTGAATCAACACATCCATAGCCTCCGAAACGGGAAGTTTCCGTCGCTTTTTACGCTTTGCACCTGTTAAGTCATTCAAATCAAACATGCCCATCTGCCCCATAGGCATACCAGGAATATCAAAGATTGGCTTTTTTTGCTCACACACTTCGATTTCAATTTCTTTATCTTTCAACTCGCCTTTATCAAGCATATCAGCAAATTTTGCGCGTGTTTCTTCACTAGGGTTACTGCCTACAAAATGCTTCAGAACGATTCCTTTTGCTTTTTCACATGCTTTGCTGCGCATCTTTGCTTCCATTTTTTCGCGCACACTGCGTAAAGCTATTTCCACCAGATCACGAATGATTTGCTCCACATCACGACCTACATAGCCCACTTCTGTAAATTTAGTAGCGTCCACTTTTATAAAAGGCGCCTCTACAAGCTTGGCCAATCTGCGAGCTATTTCTGTTTTGCCCACACCAGTAGGGCCAATCATCAGAATATTTTTAGGCGACACTTCTTCACGCAGCGCGCTATCCAATCTTTTGCGACGCCATCTGTTACGCAGCGCTATAGCTACTGCTCTTTTAGCGTTCACTTGTCCAACAATAAAGCGGTTTAAAGCATCAACGGTATCTTTAGGGGTCAATTGGTTACTCACTCTTCACCTCTTCAAATGTAATATGTTGGCTTGTGTAAATACACATACTGGCAGCAACAGCCATAGCACTTTCTGCAATCTCTTTTGCCGTTTTCTTTTTATCATGCAGCAAAGCTCGCGCCGCCGCTTCAGCGTATCCACCGCCTGAACCAATCGCCACAACATCATACTCAGGACTTAAAACATCACCACGCCCAGAGAGCACAAACGTATCACGCGCATCCACCACAATCAGCATCGCTTCGAGTACGCGCAGGTATTTATCTGTACGCCACTCTTTGGCCATCTCTACGCACGCCCGCATCAGCTGCTTGGGAAAACGATCCAATTGACGCTCTAAACGTACCAACAAAGCCATAGCATCAGCGGTAGCTCCCGCAAACCCCACGACAACTTGATCATTAGCAATGCGTTGCACTTTGCGCGCCGTTTGCTTGAGTCGCAAACCACCCAATGTCACCTGGCCATCCCCTGCCACCACAACGCTGCCGTTTTTACGCACTGCAAGAATAGTAGTGCCATGCATTTTGTTTTCCATAAAAACCTTTCTTCCTATTTTTACATTTATCACAAAAAATATCTATTATTACGCGCTTTTTATTTTGAAGTGAACCATGAATAAAGATATAATGACTTTGTACACGGGAGGTGCAAATGCTTGACTTAAGGCGTTTTTCTTTTATTTTTCTTTTACAGGGTGCCGCGATCGGGTTGATGCACATCTCCACTATTGCTAAAAAAACCCTTGATTTTACCATTACAAACTCTAGCGTACTTACTTTGATGTCAATTATCGCAACAGGAGCTCTAAGCATTATACTTTTTCTTCTATTCTGTTATCTGGCCAATAGATGGTCAGTTGCACGCAGCATTGGCGTTCTTTCGTCATTAATGCTTTTTGGACTACTTGCCCTTGGTTTGTTTATTATTCCACACTGGAAATATAGCGCACACGATATTCTCCTAGCTAGCTCATCATGCAGTTCATGGAGTGACTATGTCAAAATTGCTATTGTTAGCTCACCTTTTATAAAAATGCACGCTCTTCTCAATGTGTTTGGGATCTTTATGCTAACATTCTCTTTTTGGCAAACAAGCAATAGTTACCTCACACCGGCACAAGCGCGTGTTTATTATCCTGCGTTAACAGTCTCCTTTGCTTTCTGGATTTACATAATCCAGAAAGCCGTCTCTCTCTGGGGAGAACACTGTAACGGTCCAACCGATATGGATCTTTGTCATATCACACAATTGGCGCAATATACCCTTGCGTTAGCTCCAATTTTTATTATTTTCACGCTTCTTCTTCGAAGCAACTCAAGCAAAGAAGATCACCTGTCATTGCCCGCGTTTGAAATCTTAAAATCCTGCCTTTGCGATCACACACTGCGCAGATTCACAATTCTCAATATCGCAGGAATGGCCGCAGTCGGTTTGTTTGCATCCCACTCCATTGATGTCATAAGCACAGCTCGATACATGGGTGAAACAACCACATCATGGACACAATACAATCCTCTTTGGACAACCATCGTGTTGATCCTTGCCGCCATAGTGTCTTTCGCCATCTTAAAAAAGCAAGGACCATTCTCACTTCTGCGCATTTTTGGGCTCTTATTTATAGTAATAGGAACGCTATCCGCTCTCTTCTTGCCAAGCACACACACACTAGCAGGAACGCTTTTCATTTATATAGGAAGCTCTATCAAGTACTGTAAACACTCATTGTTTATGATGCCCAAACAGCTCATTTACCTATCGTGGAAACCAGAATACCAGATAAAAGCTAAAGCTTTCTATGACCTCATGCTCGACAGACTCAGCTTCATTCTAGGCTCAATTCTTTATATATTACTGAAATCACTACATATTGTGACAGAGGTCAAATTTTACCCTCTCTTTGGCATCACGCTAGCCTTATTAGGGCTTATAACATTTGTAAAAGCACGTACCAACTAGCTTTTTACGCCTGAAAGGTATATAATAACTACAGAAGGAAATTATGAAAGTTGTAGCTTCGCTAAAATCTATTAAGAAACGAGATAAAGATTCTATTATCGTAAAAAGGCGTGGGCGTCTTTATGTATGTAACAAAAAGAACCCTCGCTTCAAAGCCCGCCAAGGATAACAAAGCTTATCAATCTATATTTACATTAATCGCGAAACACCAATGTCGTTCAGAGAAAAATCTAGAACGTAACGTGTGGTGTTTCGCATTTTTGTCATAACCAACGATTACTCATCATCATCTGGCATCTTCACAACCTCTACAGGAGAGCGCACAGCTTCTGGTATTGTATCAGGCATATCGGTTTTTCCTTTCATGCCACGTATGCGACGTTGCTGATCGTGACTGGCCCGCAAATCTTCACCCACCTGATTTTGCAACACCTTGAACTGCTCATCTTTGCTAGAAGCAACACGAATAAAGTCTGTCCACCCATCCACACTGTCGGTATCACGCACAATGCCCAACACCTTCTCACGCTCTTCTTCTGATAAAGCCACACCCATAACAAATGCATGACCATTAAAGATAATAACATCAAAATTATGGGAAGAAATTTCAGAAAACAAGAGCTTCATCTCAATTTTCTTTTCTAACCAAGAATCATGCAGTCGTACGCTCACACCATAGCTTTGAGCAAAAATAGTGCGGTCTTCGATATTGGCATGAGGGGCCGTGAGATGTAAAAAGCTCTCCAAACGCATCTTTTGCTCTTGCGATTGCAAGACACCCACAGCCAATACTCTTTTATCCAAAACATAAAGGCTGACGTTTGCATACAAATCAGGCTCTAACTCACTCATGCGGGAGAGCAAATGAGCTCTCATCTCCCAATCAGCAAAAAACGATCCCCAACCAGGACGACCCGTGCCACCTTCGATGGTGGCGGTTGTTTTTCCAAACCAACTGTGTGGGCCTCCAATGGTGCTACAACCAGGCAAAAGCATAATTGCTGCAGTCAGTATAATAGCTTTAGACATTTTTATCACGATTTGACGGAGTTTTTTCTTTTGTTTTAGCATCTGATTTATTCCGAGTTTCTAAAGCCTTTTTTTTTGCTGTTTTTTTCTTCTTCTCTGTCACATCTTGTTTTGCAGGGTCTTTCTCCTCTTTTTTCGGAGTTTTCTGGTTTTCAATTTTTGCTTTAGTACGAGAAACGCGTGCCTTATCAGGCTTCACTGTCTTCATATCTTGAGACTTATCGACTTTTTTTTCTGTTTTCTCTTTAGCGTGAGCAACCTTTTGAGGCTCTGCATTCTTTTGAGCAGCGCTTTTTTCTGTTTTTTCAACCTTTTGAATAATTTTCTTTCTTGTTTTCTTAGGAGGATCGACAGAATCTGTTTTTTTCGGTTCTGCGCGCTTTTGATCCGTATTGGTGTGAGGATTTTTTTCTGAATCTTTTTGATCGTCAGAAGCACCTGTTTGAGAAACTGTTTTCTCAAATTTTTGAGGTGCAATATCACTGCTTTGAGGTTTTGGACGCTCTTCAGCCTCATGCTTTGAACTCTTTATGCGACTACGGCGCATAGCAAGAATATCGCTATCGGCTGACACCTTGTATTTATCGTTCTTTTCAGATTGCTCCAAGGCCTCATTTTCACACCATAAAATATTATTGTTTTCATCACAAACGCGCATACCTTTGCCATCATTAGGCAAAACCCCAAAGTAAACAGGACATTTTCTTGCACGTATGCGCCCAAGAAAATCAGTATAAGACGATAAAATCTTCAGATAGACTGCTTGTGGTGCGTAAACCGTCAAAAATTCCTCTCCAGACTTATAAAGAACAACACGCTCTAAAGCACGCAAAAGCTGTTTAGCAAGAAAGTCATCTCTTTTAATGACACCAGCACCTCGGCAATGTGTGCACACCAACGTCATTTTATCCATAGCGGAAAAACCTAAGCGCTGGCGTGACATTTCCATAAGACCAAACTGGCTAATGCGGCTGATTTGCACTCTAGCGCGATCTTCAGCCATTGCTAGCTGCATTGCTTGTTCAACCCTTGATCGGTTAGCCATGTCCATCATATCAATAAAATCTACAACCAATAAACCGGATAAATCGCGCAAACGAATTTGGCGCGCCACTTCTAAGACGGCACTCAAGTTTGTTTGCAAAGCGGTTTCTTCAATATGACGCTCTTTGGTCGCACGCCCAGAGTTTACATCAATGGAGACTAATGCTTCTGTTTGGTTAATCACAATATACCCACCAGATGGCAGATACACTGTTGGCTCAAATAATGACTGGATTTGATTTTCTACACAATACTTTTCAAAAATTGGCACACTCTCAGTGTAAAGCTTTATTTTGCTCACTTGCCGCGGCGCGTAAACCTTCACAAACGCGCAGGCTTCATCAAAAAGTTCTTTACCAGAAATCCACACTTCTTCTAATTGTGGTGACCAAAAATCACGCAAAGAGCGTATGCCCACGTTGAACTCTTTGTGAATTAAGCTGGGCGCGTTTGCTTGTATAGTTTTTTCACAAATATCTCTCCAGGTTTTGCGCAAGTAATTGTAATCCACTTTAAGATCAGATTTTCCTTGCCCTTCGCAAGCGGTGCGCACAACAAGGGATGAGCCTTCTTGAACATCCAATGAGTCTAAATCTTTTTGCAGTTTTTCGCGTGTTTGAATATCACGAATACGCCTTGAAATCCCACCACTCTTTGGTGAATTAGGCAATAAAACGCTGTAACGCCCAGAAAGCGTAATAAAGCTTGTAAGCGCCGCACCTTTTTGTTGACGCTCTTCTTTAACAATCTGTACAAGAATCACTTGATTTGGTTTAATGACCTCTTGCATTTTATAGCGTTTATACTGTTCTTGAAAGCGAGGCTTTGCCGCCATATCTTCTGAAGACTCTAGGGATGTTGACTCCATCTCGCCATCAAAAAACAGTTCAAAATCGCTAGAGTCTTCAGAGTTTTTTTCTGGCTCTGGCCGATCAGCCACGGGTATTCTAAAATAATCTGGATGGACTTCACGAAACGATAAAAAACCATTTCTTTCAGCACCGTAATCAACAAAAGCAGCCTGTAGGGATGGCTCCACACGCGTAACAATCCCTAAAAAAATACTTCCCTTTACTTGCTCCGCGCAAGCATCCTCAAAAAAATACTCGGCAAGTTCTTGGCGCTTGTTGACCACACCCACTCTAATTTCGTCATGAGTAGATGCATCGATAAATATGCGCATAAAAATTCCTTTCGGGGACATTATTCTCCCCATTACATTATAACGCACAAATGTCATAAATTCTTCTTTGTATGATATTTTAGATTATGGTCAACGCTTTACCTTTCATAGCAGCGCTTTTTTATTGCAGCAGTAGCCTTTTTCCTTCTGCATCATTTACGCCTTCTTCCATTCACACAAAACTATTTTTAAAAGGAAGGTCAATAATTTGTGATTTGAAGCGACCTCAAAGCAGTGTCCAAATCAGTGTTCACTCCCATGAGAACAGCTTGATATCTTTGCGTGCCACCCAACCTTTTATGATGTTATCCAACACAACAGCACTTACCACAAAGACCTATCACGACGGCAAGTATTTTATACTCACCATTAAAACTCACACACAAACCGAGCATATATTTACGGGAAAAATCATACACAGAGGTCTTCATCAAGAAATTCATTTTCACACAAAAAACACCCCTAGTCCTGTTCACAAGCCTACGCCTACAGACACTCTTAGCACTCCTAGGACTGCTAACAAACCTATGATTGACACTAAACCAACCATTGTCATTGATGCAGGGCATGGGGGATCTGATTATGGATCAGTTGTGAACGGCATTGCAGAAAAAGATATCTGCTTATCTGTGGCTCTGTTTCTAAAGAAAAAACTGATACAAACCCATAAGTTCAATGTTGTGCTTACCCGAACAAGCGATGTCACCGTTTCAAAGGCTCATCGTTTACACACAGTACTTTCCCATTACCCAAGCTGTTATATCACGCTTCATACAAGCCAAAACCCCAATAGCGAGCTTCGCGGCGCTGTTGTGTACCATAATAAAAGCGCGCACAAAACAACTCCCTGGGAGCATCGATCGCTCATTGACGACCAATCTGAACGCCTAGGACACCTTATGCTGGGACACCTCAAGCAGCTAACTCTGGTGTACCACAACATTCCCAGCGCTTTATCTATAAGAGAATTCGAGCAATTGCCATGCCCAAGCCTTCATTTATCGTTAGGGCACACATCACATGTGCATGAGCGCACTATCTTACAAGACAAAGCATACCAAGCAGCCTTGGCAGATTCTATCTGCAGCGCGCTCACTGAGTATGCTTACTTTCTGTAAATCAAATTTTAAGATCTTTAAATCGCTTACGAAAACGAGAAAGTTGACCGCCGGAATCCAGCGCTCTATGGACACCGGTCCACGCAGGGTGTGTTGTTGGATCAACATCGAGGCGCAACACAACACCTTCTTTACCATATGTAGAACGAGTCTCAAACGTCTCGCCATTAGTCAACTGAACTGTAATGGTGTGATATTTTGGATGGATATTCTTTTTCATGCTTTACACTACCTAGCTTTATCATTGTACAAGAACAACGCCTTCAACTCAAGAGTATTGTGCTAAAGCGTTTTCTTCAGTACACTGATATGCGGGGTGTTGTGTCTCTTTTTAGGCGATTTTTATACATTGCTCTTGTTATTTTTTTAGTAAGTTTGGTTGGAAGCGCTAGCTTTATTTACTATATTATACAAGATCTTCCTAGCCACGATCATTTGAAACATTATGAGCCACCTATGGGAACGCGCATATATTCATCTGATGGCTTATTGTTTGCAGAGTACGCCCAAGAGCGTCGTACATTTGTTTCTATTGAGGAAATACCAAAACGGTTGATACAAGCATTTCTTGCTGTAGAAGACAAATCGTTTTATTCACACAAAGGTGTTGATTTATCGAGCATTATACGCGCGGCCATTACCAACGCACACGCTTTCTTCTCAAGATCATCACAGCGTCCTGTGGGTGGTTCAACCATTACCCAACAAGTTGCTAAAAACTTCCTTCTCACAAAAGAACGCACATACATTCGCAAAATTCGTGAAGCCATTTTAGCAATGCGATTGGAATCCGCGCTTTCTAAGGATCGCATTTTGGAGCTTTACATAAATGAAATCTATATGGGAGCACGAACCTACGGTATTGTTTCTGCAAGCCTTTTGTATTTTGATAAGTGCATTGAAGATCTTGAGCTGCATGAAATTGCTTTTTTAGCGGCACTGCCTAAAGCGCCGCAAAATTATCATCCCACACGCCACCCTGAAAGCGCCTTAGAACGCAGAAATTGGGTCATAACACGTATGTTAGAAGAAGGTTTTATTACCGAATCTGAAGCAATACACGCTTTGCAGCAGCCTCTTAATGCACGTACAAAACCTTCACTACTCACCATTGACGCCTACTATTTTGCAGAACATGTGCGCCAACAACTCATTGAAAGATACAACGCCAATGACTTTTACGCTGGGGGGCTTTATGTGCGAAGCAGCCTGGACTCTGAATTGCAAGAATTGGCTGATCGCGTTTTGCACGAAGGGATTCAAAAGCATGATAAATCACTAGGATTCCGCGGGCCTATTACCCGCATCACCTTAGAGAATTGGCAGAAAAAACTTTCAGAAATGCCATTGCCAAAACGACTTTATAAGCAGGCGATTGCGGTAGTCTTGGAACTTAACGATGAAAGCGTCTCCATTGGCTTTGCCAACGGAGAAAAAGGCACCATTGATTTGCAATCTATGCACTGGGCACGCAAATATCGCATCAACAGCACCACAGGATACCCAACCCTTGGACCACCCATTCTGATGCCATCCGACGTCCTAAGTCTAGGAGATATTATTGTGGTTTCCCGAGAAGAAGGCGGTGAATATGCACTTGATCAAATCCCTGAAGTTAACGGAGGCTTGGTAGCCATTGAGCCTCATTCAGGGCGCGTAGTGGCATTTGACGGTGGTTACCGCTTTTCTCACAGTCAGTTTAACCGCATTACCCAGGCGGAACGACAAATTGGCTCTACATTCAAACCTTTTGTGTATTTATCAGCGCTTGAGGCTGGTTACACACCAGCCAGCGTTCTGCTAGACGCCCCAATAGTCATAGGAAACTGGCGCCCTCAAAATATTACAGGAAAATTTTATGGAAAAAACACCTTACGCCGTGCACTTGAGCGCTCTGTTAACCTAGCCCCTATTCGCTTAGCCTCCCACATTGGCATGTCGCGCATTTCTGAGTTAGCAAAGCGCCTTAACATCTACGACAACATGTCGCGCAATTTAGTGTCTGTGCTAGGATCAGAATCTACAACTTTGCTACGCATTACCACCGCCTATGCTATGATTGCCAACGGAGGAAAATATATCACTCCAACCTTTATTGATCGTGTGCAAGATCGTCACGGCAATACCTTAATTGCGCACAACCCTATGAGCGCCCAAGCACAGAAAAATGAACCTTGGAATCATCAGGTGGCCCCCACCCTACAAGATAACCGTCACAGAGTCATAAAAGCCACGCATGCTTATCAAATGTCCTCTATGTTGGAGGGTGTTGTGAGCCGAGGTTCTGGTCGGCGCGCGCATATACCCAACGTTAGCATTGCCGGAAAAACCGGTACCTCCAGCGATTTCAAGGATGCTCTTTTCATAGGATACACCAACCAAATAGTCGTTGGTGTTTTTATCGGCTTTGACCAACCACAAAGCCTGGGGCAAGATCGAACCGGCGGCCGTGTTGCAGGTCCTATCTTTAAAGAATTTATGCATGGCTACATGAAAAAACGAAAAGCCGGCCCTTTTCCGACTCCGGAGGGTATTTCTCTTTTAAAGGTAGACCTCGAAACCGGCAAACCTATGAAAAGCGATCAGACCATTTTAGAAGCCTTTGAAAAAGAAAATGACAACCATACATCTTTAGACCTTGAGGCACCTTTGGGGGATAACACCGATGAGGGTTTGTATTAATGCTAAAAGTGTTGTTCTCACTCTTTTTATTCTGCACATCACTGGTAGCTGAGGACTCGCCTTTTCCTGCCATGCAGCACCATTCCGGTAAATCTCTGATGGTTTTTTTTAAAGATCTTTGTAGTCCTTTGCAAAACACATCCAGACTTGTCGAAACTGTCAAACAATCTGCAAAAAAAGCGTTAATGTCACGTAACTGTGAACTCACAGGCCAACCTATTAAAACGCTTCCGGCAGACTCTTTCCACTTTACGTATACAACGTTTTTTCAAAATAAAATCACATCCTTTATTTGCACATTCAACGCATCAGGTGTACAGATTGCTATGGACGGAGCATCAAAAGCGCTGCATGCAGTCTACGATTTGCACGCAACCAAACCACAATACAAGATGCCGCCTATTAAAGACCATATGGAAAGACCTATGACGGTACTCATGAAAGCGTTAAAAATGGAGCCTCAATCGTTTTATTACGCTTGCAACAAAGTCGTCGAGCGCTTGGCCGGAACATTGTCGCCAAAGCTCACAAAAGAGCGCATAGAAGCAATGCTGCCCTCCATAGTGTCTACGCTTAACCTCAGCGCGCTTTCTAAGCAGCCAGCGCTGTGGTCTTTGCACCGTCACCCTTTAACTGTTCGCATCCCTGCGCACAATAAACATAAAAAGAAAGGTTTTATTGACCTTTTCTTTATTTTTGTCATGAAGCCGTCGGGGTTTTATGCTTTAAAGCTCATCAAAACAGGAATATGGGAACCCAGCAATGCACTGTCCTAACTGCCTACACCCCTCAACCTCCGTACAAGATACCCGCTCACTTATGCAAGGGTCTTTGATCAAAAGAAGGCGTAAATGCACACAGTGTCGACAAAAATTCATTACCATTGAGCGTGCGCAAAAAATCGCCATGGTGGTCATAAAAAATGACAATATCCGCGAAAGTTTTAACACAGAAAAAATCACAAAATCTCTGTATATGGTGATGCGCAAAAGGCCTTTTAACACGCTCTATATTGACAGATTGATTACTGAGATTATTAAAAGCATTGAAAACAGATCTTCTAACGAAATTTCTGTACACACCATTGCGCTGATCACTTTAAAACATCTTCGAAAAACGGATATGACAGCATACATTCGTTACGCAGCTTCACACATGCCTTTTGAGTCTTTGGAGGAGTTTGTGAAATTCTGTCAATCTCCTTCGAACATTTCTGAGTGATATATGCTATCATGGTGAGTCTATGAATCCCGATTTTCAAAAAAAAAGTGCATCACGCCTCATTGCCACTCAAGCTATTTTTTATTTAGCGCATGCAAAAAGAGGCGGTGGTGCTATAAAAGAAGTTATTCAGTCGTGTTTAGCTGCATATGCAGAAGAGCTTGTTATTGATCAACCATTTTGCACAAATATTATCAGTACATGGAAAAAGCATACAACAGAGATTGATCAGTGCATTGAAAAGAATTTAAGCGCATCTTGGTCTTTAGATCGTTTAGATCCTGTGGTTCTCTCTATCATTAGGGCCGGTGCTTCTGAAGCGTTTTTACCTGAAACAGAAACACCGCTGATTTTATCAGAATACATTGATATTGGTCATGCGTTTTTTATTAAAAAAGAGCCACAATTTATTCACGGCATTTTGCACACAATCGTATCCAAAATTCGAAGTGAGATCACTTAGTACTCAAAGCACTTGCATAAAAAAAGGCACCTTTCGGTGCCTTTTTTTTAACCTACAAGAGGTTTTTTCTAGCACTGCATTTTGTACACAACCATAAGTAAGATGATAGCAACAATGTTTACAATCTTAATCATAGGGTTGATAGCAGGACCAGCAGTATCTTTGTAGGGATCACCGACTGTATCGCCAGTAATAGATGCTTCATGCGCTACAGAGCCTTTTCCACCATAGGCGCCATCTTCGATAAACTTTTTGGCATTATCCCATGCACCACCACCGGAGGTCATAGAAAGCGCTAAAAATAATCCTGTAAGCGTAACGCCTAAAATAAGCGCACCCAAAGAAATAAAGGCCACACGTGTGTTAGAAACGAGCTGTATTATGTGGAAAAACACAATAGGAGTTAAAACAGGAAGCAAGGAAGGAAAGACCATTTCTTGAATAGCACTTTGTGTAAGAATCGTCACTGATTTACCGTAATCAGGAAGATCTTTACCGGTGAGAATACCTGGCTTCTCTCGAAACTGTCGACGCACTTCTTCCACAACGCGTCCACCCACACGACCAACAGCGGTCATGCTTAATCCAGCAAAAAAGAATGGCAACATTCCACCTACCAATAATCCAACAATAACAAATGGATCTGTTAAAGAAAACGTTAAGCATGATTTAGGGAAATAGTAGGATAAGTCTTCCACATAAACTGCAAAGATCACAAGCGCTGCTAATGCCGCAGAACCAATAGCATAGCCTTTGGTAACGGCTTTAGTGGTGTTACCCACAGCGTCAAGTTGATCTGTTATTTTGCGCACCTTACTGTCCATGTGAGACATTTCTGCAATACCACCAGCATTATCGGTAATCGGGCCATAGGCATCGAGCGTAATGACGACAGCAGAAAGGGAAAGCATAGTGGTTGCTGCAATAGCAAGTCCGTACAATCCACCAACAAGGTAAGCGGTTAAAATAGCAGCACAAATCATAATAGTAGGAACTACAGTTGCTTCAAAAGAAACCGCCAATCCTTGGATAATGTTTGTTGCGTGCCCTTTTTGAGAAGCATCTCCAATGCTGCGCACAGGCTTGAAAGAGCAAGATGTGTAGTATTCTGTAATCCACACAAGACCAAGGGTAAGCAAAATACCAACACCAGCGCAACCAATGAGAATGCGTAATGAAAAATGCTCGCCTATAGCCATCATTCCTACTTCTGTTTGAGTAAACCATTGCGTAGCCAAGAAAATAAATAATGTAGAAAGCGCTGCACTAATAAGAAGGCTTGTGTAGAGCGTTTTCATAATATTCTGATCCCGTAAGCGTACAACAAGCACACCAATAATAGATGCAACACTTGTGACAGCTGCGATTAATGCTGGATACATAATAAAGGCTTCTGAACCTACGTTAATTGCGCAACCAATAAGAACATTCGCCACAATAGTCACAACATAGGTTTCGAATAAGTCCGCTGCCATTCCGGCACAGTCTCCTACATTATCACCAACGTTATCGGCAATAACAGCAGGGTTACGAGGGTCATCTTCTGGAATTTTTGATTCAATTTTACCAACAAGATCCGCACCCACGTCAGCGCCTTTTGTAAAGATACCTCCGCCCAATCGTGCAAAAATAGAAATAAGAGAGGCACCAAAACTCAGTGCAACAAGAGTTTCAACAGCTGTACGTGAACCTTCACTAACCAGCCACCAAAGTATTGGAAATAGACCTAGCAAAGCGAGTCCTTTCACCAAGAATCCTGTTACAGCACCCGAATAAAAAGCAACTTTAAAAGCAGGTTCAATGCCTTTAGTTGCAGCTTGCGCTGTGCGCACATTTGCGCGCACAGACACATGCATGCCCACAAATCCTGCGACACCAGAAAGCACAGCTCCCAGAGTAAAGCCTAGCGCCATGTGCCATCCCGCACAGTATTCTAATAAAAAAGCGGCGATCACACCAACAACAGCAATAATAGAGTATTGCTTTTTAAGATAAGCTTGAGCGCCCTCTTGAATAGCCGTAGCTATTTTTTTCATAGCGCTACTACCTTGTGGCTGACGCATCACCCACATTGCTAGTGCTGTACTAAATAAAATACACACCAACGCGGCAGCGCCAATGACACTACCCCAAATAATTCGATCACAAAATTGATATTCCATATTCTCCTCGTTACATTTTTTTGTAAGAAGCCAAATTTAAAAACCTTTTATTGAGCAAAACGACAACCGCAACCCACACAACTAGAATACCCCAAAACAGTGTTATTGCATAAGGTACAATATCGGATTGCGTTCCGCCAGCTACAAAGAGTAACAAAACCGCCTGAATAGTTGCGCCCAACAACTTTCCTACACGCCCGCCCAGAACGTCCGCCACAGCTTTTGCTTGCACTTGTTGATGAAAATCAAGCGGTACATAAACCAGCTCTCGCGTCACGTTGAAAATACTATGTTTAAGGGTACGGACAATGAGCTCATGCCACTGTCCGTATGTCACGCTAAACATTAGCGTGGCAAAGTAACCAAACTCCCATCCACGCAAAGAAATACTTGTAAAAAAGAGTGTACCACTGACAAACATAAAAAACGGAGTGACAAATGCGCTAAAGCGCCATCCCAATTTACGTACTAAATTGCCGCTAAAAAGGCTACAGATCAAGATGCACCAGCCCATTCTTTGTGTGAAATTACCAAACAATTCTTGAATCGCAAACGGCGTTTGGCAAAGTTGTTTTACTTGCTGTTTCCAGGTCACATCTACTAATGTATGTGCCAAGTTGTAGCAAAGTCCAAGTAAGAAAATTAGTCCCATATACCAAGATTGGATAACTGTTTTGATAGAATCCCATAAGCGTTGAGGTTTTGTTTGAGCATCTTTTTCAAATAACGCGTATTCTCGTTTTAAGCGCAAAGCGCCATTATGTTTGTAGATAGAATGGTAAAGGAAAAGCATGATGATACAAAACAGTACTGTCAAGAAACAACCAAAGCTCATAACGTCTAGATAATGTTTAAAAGAATCGGTTTCTTCAGCACGTACATTGTTCGAGATAGAGGCCATATAGTAGCCCATAATAACGGTTGTAAAACCATTGAAAATACCAAAAATTGTATAATAGCGTTTGCCTTGCTCTAACACGATACCCGTGTTGACAAACTGCCAAAACAAAATGCTATAGCAGGTCATTGACCACATCTCTGCGGTAACATAAAACAAGCTGAAAATCCAATATCCTATAACAGGAAACATCCATTTAAAGGGAGGGTGCATTTCCTGCAAAGCCGCAATACGTTCTGGGGACATTTGTAAGATTTCTGAGTAAGGAAGCAGTACAGTAGCAAAGAGGAAAAAAATAAAGATGAAAATATAAAGCATACGTTGGATCAATCCACGTTGCATCACTTTGCGGGTCATATAGGAGTAAAAAGACACAAAACCTAGTGTAAAAAAGAACACAAAGATTTTCAAGTAATTAATGCATTCAGCGCTTGATTTTGGCGCTGTCATAATCAGAGTATCTTTAAGATTATGCACCAGCCAGAAATTAGCTGATACGCAAGACATGAGCAGACCAAATTTGATTACAATTTTCCATTCATTTTTTTCAACGGGAAAAAACCAGTGAAATATTTTGGCGAATTGCACAAGATCTCCTAAAAAGGAAGGTTAAAAAAAGAAAAGAAGAAGTAAATAAAGGCTTGGCAACGACCGACTCTCCCACACCTTAAGATGCAGTACCATAGGCGCTAAAGCATTTCACGTTCGAGTTCGAGATGGGAT
>Ga0209544_1001825_pt1 | contig 21390 bp, 23 predicted proteins | sample MesohylPK_FD_187297 | JGI IMG/M metagenome (GOLD analysis project Ga0209544, IMG submission 187297) | Host-associated microbial community of the marine sponge Aplysina aerophoba from Gulf of Piran - sponge mesohyl, lysed by proteinase K... | ecosystem: Host-associated > Porifera > Sponge >...
CGAGCATGTCGGGGATGCGCTCGGGGGGATGCGACAGGTCCGCGTCCATCACCACGATCGTGTCGAACCGGGCATGCGTGATGCCGTCGAGCACGGCGCGCGACAGATCGGGCCGCGCCCCCCGGCGCACTTCCATGCGCACGGGCAACTCACCGGCCAGCTCCGCCGCCACGTCGGCGCTGCCGTCGCGCGAGTCGTCGTCGACCAGGACCAGTTCCCACTCGCCCCCCCGGCCGGACAGCGCGGCCTCGATGCGTTCGGCCAGGACCGGGATGTTCTCCGCCTCGCGGAACGTCGGCACCACGATGGAGACCGCCCGGTTCAGGGCGGGCTTGGAGTCGCCCGGGGGAGGAAGAGACGGCACGCCTGAAATGTCGGGTCTGGGAATTCAGGGTTGGAAATCGGGTCGTAGTGGCCCTGCGCAGTAGACGTCAGGGGCTCGACAACATTGTAAGATATTGTATTTAGGAGCCAGAAGCCGTTCCCGGCTTCAATCCTATGATCCTAGTTATTTAGAGGAATCTGGCGATCTTGTGCGCATTGGCAAAGATATGCGGAAAGCAATCAATGATGCCGTAGATGAGCGGTAGAAGAAAGGCAAAAAGAAACAGACGGCATAAATTAGTTCGTCAAAATCCACCTTTAAATAAATCTTCAAGAACCTGAAAAAACGCCACTTCATCAAGTTGATGAAGAAAGCCAAGACATGATGGATGGGCAACATTATGAAGGTCCTGCACCGGAAAGTGCCGTTTTACGACCAGACAACGGCTCAAGTCATCGGCAAGGCGACGGTATCCGCGCTCGTGCGGTCGGCCAGTCACATCCTGACCGAGGATCCGAACCTGGAGATCCCCGGCTACCGCATCAAACGGGAGTTCGGCCCGGTTCGCATCTGGCGCCGCGAGGCGGAAGGCCCGGAAATCCGGAAATGGCGGCGTTACGAGCCGGTCGTCGCCTGGGGCATGTATCCGTTGATGCAGAAGGTCGACCCTCGGGCCGCGACCCCGCCGGAAAACTGGAACATCCGCTACGCGGACACTCGGACTGAAACCGGGGCCGTCCTCGGCTACTGCCCGGCCTTTCGACGCAGGATGACCACGCCGGACCGGGCCGGCAGCGGCGTGAAGGCATGGAAGTTGATTTCCGGGCGCTGCGTCGGGTAGTAGTGCACGTCCAGTTGTTCCGCCACTTCGTAATCCGACCGGGTCAACTGCAGGAGAGATTCCCTCTTCTCGACGAACACGACAATCCAGTCGGGTACGCTTTCCCCGACATACAGGGGCGCGCTCAGCACCTCGACCCGGGCACGCGGCAGGTGCGAGCGACCGTCGAGCATGCAGCAGAACCGGACCCGGTGGCCAGCCCTGAACATCAAGGCCTCGCGGTCGTTGAAGTCCGGCACAAACACCAATCGGAGATCGGGGGAGTTGAAACGCTATAGCGGATACGCTATACTACTGCGATGATGTGGGCAGTCGAAACCGTGTCCGCCGCCGATGCCGAAATCGGGGCGCTTCCGGTCGCGTTGCGCGCCCGGCTGATCCGGTTGCTGGAGTCCGTGGAGAACGTTGGACTGGAGGCGCTTCGCGCGCCCCATGTCCGACATCTCGAGGGCAAGCTCTGGGAGCTTCGGGTCAAGGCCGAAGGGGGTATCGCCGGGGGATCTACGTGACGGCAGCACGACGGCGGGTGGTGGTACTGCATGTCTTTGTGAAGAAGTCGCGCAGGACACCGCGGCGCGCACTCACGACGGCTAGGGAACGGATGAAGCAGGTGACGAGATGACAAAACTGAAAGAGCTTAAAAAACAGTTCATGGAGGACTCCGGGTTCCGGGAGGAATATGCACGGGTCGATGAGGAGTATGCGCTGGTGGAGGCACTGGTACGTGCACGTACGGCGGCGAAGCTGACACAGGCGGAGCTTGCCCAGCGGCTCGGCACGACCCAGTCTGCGGTCGCGCGGCTGGAGGGTGGACGGGTGTCGCCGTCTTTTGCCACGTTGCGCCGCTATGCCGAAGCGACCGGAACACGTCTGACAGTGGGCCTAGTCCAGGTCGATGGCTAAGGAGTGCAATAGGCCGTGTGCCGATGCACAGGCGCAGAACCCCTTTGCAGCGCCGCTGCCGGGATACCGGCGTGCTCGAGGACATCCTGTGCGAGCATCATGAACGGACACGCGGATACTAAAATCAGTACAATACCTTTCTTTATTTTACGGACGAACCGATGATCAAGCCCTACGCCAGCGAGCAGCTGGCCCCGCTCGCCGTTGAAGACGCCGAGCGCGCGGCCGCGCTCTGGGGCGAGGCCGAATCCCTGCCTTCCCTATTGCTCAACTCCGCTGCCGTATCCAATGCCGTCATGATGGCCGGCGGGTACTTCACTCCGCTCACCGGATACATGAATGCCGCGGATGCCCTGCGCGTCGGGAGCGAGATGCACACCGAATCCGGCCTGTTCTGGCCCGTACCGATCCTCAACCAGACCCAGGACGCCGCCGCCATTGAGGGCGCGTCACGCATCGCCCTGCGCGACTGCAACCGGGACGGTCATCCGGTGCTGGCCATCCAACAGGTCGAGGCCGTCGAGACTCTGTCCGAGGCCGATTTCGATCGCCTGGCTGAACAGGTCTTCCAGACCACCGACCCCGAGCATCCCGGCGTCAAAACCTTCCTGGAGAACGGTCGCACCCTGGTCTCCGGGCCGATCGAGGTGTTGGACTACAGCTATTTCCCGGAGGAGTTCGCCGGTACGTTCCGCACCGCCGTGCAAATCCGTGAGGAAATCGGCAAGCTCGGCTGGAACCGCGTGGTGGCCTTCCAGACCCGCAACCCGATGCACCGCGCCCACGAAGAACTGTGCAAGATCGCCCAGGAGACGGTCGACGCCGACGGCGTGCTCATCCACATGCTGCTCGGACGCCTGAAGTCCGGCGACATCCCGGCCCATGTCCGCGATGCCGCCATCCGCAAGATGGTCGAACTCTACTTCCCGCCCAACACGGTGATGATCACCGGCTACGGCTTCGACATGCTGTACGCCGGCCCGCGCGAAGCCGTGCTGCACGCCATCTTCCGCCAGAACGCCGGCTGCACGCACCTGATCGTCGGGCGCGACCATGCCGGAGTCGGCGACTACTACGGAGCCTTCGACGCGCAGACGATCTTCGACGGATCGGGCCCGCAGGACGCACTGGACATCGAGATCTTCCGTGCCGACCACACCGCCTACTCCAAGAAGCTCGACAAGGTGGTCATGATGCGCGACGCGCCGGACCACCAGAAGGAGGACTTCGTCCTGCTGTCCGGCACCCGGGTGCGGGAAATGCTGTCCAACGGCGAGGACCTGCCGCCGGAATTCGCCCGCCCGGAGATCGCCCGGATCCTGATGGACTACTACCAGTCACTATGATCTCGGCCCGCGCGTTCGCCTCTGAACTGGGCGTCCTGCGCATGGCGCTCCTGGCGCTGGCCGGCATCCTCGCACTGTCTGCGACCGACCCGGGCGTGCCGCTGAGCCTGCACGGCTGGGCGGTGATCCGCACCCTCGTCCTGCCGGCGGCGGCCCCGCTGGTGTTTTTCGTGCTGCTGTTCGACATCCTCATGTCGTCGGTCCGCCTCGCCGACGCCCTGCCCGACGCCCGCGCGCGCTGGCGGCGGGTGTTGGCGGCCGAAGTCGTTTTCGTGCTGTGGCTGCTGCTGTCCTGGCTGCCCTTCTTCCGCGAAGTGCTGACTCCCATCGCGGAACGCTGACCCCACCCTGTTCGACGGCGCGCCGCTATCCCCTCTTCCTGCCGTCCAGCGACTCAATCTCGACAATCGATCCCTGCGCATAGTGGTAACGCAGGTAACGCCAGTGGATCGCATCCGAAAGAGCCTTGGCCCGCATCACTCCGAAACATTCGCCGTCTGCCCTGACGCTTTGATAGTGAATGCCATGGCTTCTGGCATTCCGCAATGCATTGCCCAATTGTTGAGCAGATCCATAATCATCCGGGTCATAAATCGCGTGCCCGGCCAGATGCCGCACATCGTGCAGGACGACGGGTCCAAGATGTGCACGAATGATGCGCATTTCCTGCGTCGTCTCCTTAATCCTTGATTCCCGGAGAAACCTCGCCCGGTGAAAGGCGGATTCGGCGATGGCGATGGGTTCATCGGCAGCACAGTAATAGATGCCGAACTCTCGGTTGAAGCGCCCACCGCGCCCATCCACCGGCGGATGGGTGAAGGCGGCCATGATCCAGGAAGCCCCATCGCCGTAGACCCGGTCTTCCGGCGCCACTAGGCGTATGTCGTCGGCCTCGTCGCGCAACCTGAGGTTGGTCAGGGATTCGACAGCATAAAGTACATCTGCATCCCGCGGGCTTGCGACACGCTCGAAAAGGCTAATCTGCGGATAGCGCGACAAAACGACCCGATAGACCGGTTCATCTACATCGCTACTGGGCAGAGAATCAATGTCAATCACTAGCCGCCCCGTTCCGCATCCAAGAAATACCTGACCACGGCCAGGTCGACGACTTGCCCGGCCAGCAGCCGGTCCAGCGGAGCCATGCCATTGAACAGTGGGTTGTCATTGGGTGTGGACAGCCACCGGTCGGCAAGCGCCTGATCAGGGAACAGGATCTGCAGGGACTTATAGATTCCGAGGATATAGCTGGCGCGCTCCAGTAAATCCCGCGTCAACTTGGCCTTTTCGGGATGGCTCTTCCAGTTATAGAGAGTCTTCTCATTACTGAGTCCCAGCAGGGTCATCTGCTGGACCCCCTTCAGGTGCCACTCGCTGAAAATGTTGAAAATCGCCGGAAGCAGTGCACGGGTGACGCTGGGGCCGCGCTGCAGCAGTTGTTCGGCATGAACTGTCATGGCTTCCTCCAACTCTGTATTGCTATAGTGTTCTATTACATTCTACTAAACTGTATTGTTACAGTCAACTGGCAGTCTGGCAGTCCCTTCAGACTCATGTCTCGTGAGAAGAGACTTTTCCTTGTATTCATGGAGTCTCATAGTATAATTACAAGGATGATACTGCGTCACAAATTGCAGGATGTCCGCGCCCGGCTGGAGCAGTTCCCGGCGGTGGCGTTGCTCGGACCCCGCCAAGCGGGAAAAACCACCTTGGCCGAGCGGGTCGCCGAAGAGCGCCCGAGCGTCTATCTTGATCTTGAGAAAGCGGCAGACCGCAAGAAACTGGCCGATGCCGACCTGTTCCTGTCCGGCCATGAAGACAGACTGGTGATTCTGGATGAGGTCCAGCGAATCCCCGACCTGTTCCAGACGCTGCGCGGCCTCATCGACCAAGGCCGCCGACGTGGCCTCCGGGCGGGGCGGTTCCTGCTGCTGGGCTCGGCCTCGGTCGAACTGCTCAAGCAGTCGGGCGAATCCCTGGCCGGGCGGATCGCCTATGTCGAACTGCCACCCTTCGACACGCTCGAGGTCGGGGGCGAAGCGCGCGAGAAACTCTGGGTCCGGGGCGGATTCCCCGACAGTTTTCTCGCAGAGAGCGACGATGCCGGCGTGATCTGGAGAGAGAATTTTATCCGCACGTACCTGGAACGCGACATCCCGCAACTGGGACCGCGCGTGCCGGCAGAGACCTTGCGCCGCTTCTGGACCATGCTGGCCCATGCGCAGGGGGGCATGCTCAATGCGGCTCAACTTGCGCACAGCCTCGGCGTCGACGGGAAGACGGTCGCCCGTTACCTCGACCTGCTCGTCGACCTCCTGCTGGTTCGGCACCTGCCTCCGTTCCATGCCAACGTCGGCAAGCGCCTGGTTAAATCCCCGAAGGTCTACGTACGCGACAGCGGCATCGTCCACACCCTGCTCGGTCTCGACGGCCGGGATGCCGTGTTCGGCCATCCGGTCGTCGGCAACAGCTGGGAAGGATTTGTGCTGGAGAACCTGCTGGCCGCAACATCGCAGCGGGTAGCGGCGTCCTTTTACCGGACGGCCGCCGGAGCCGAAATCGACCTGGTGCTGGAAATGCCCGGCGGAAAACTATGGGCCGTCGAAGTCAAACACGGCCTCGCGCCAAAACTCCGCAAGGGCTTCCACCACGCACGGGACGACCTCAATCCAGAGCGCACCTTTGTCGTGTATTCGGGCGACGACTCGTATCCCCTGGGCGAAGGAATCGAAATGATCGGCCTGAATGCCCTGGCTTCGCTGCTCGCGGGAATGTGAGGCAGGCAAAATCGCAGGAATCTGTCCGTGCTCGGAAGCGATGCCCGCGTCGCAAGTCGCGAAGTCACCTGTCGATTCACCCTCTGCGCAGGAAAAGCTTCTTGAAAGCGCTCTCCCGCTCCCTGTGGGGCGGGCTCCGATCGCCTATAATGCGCGCGCACCTGGCTATGTAGCTCAGTTGGTTAGAGCGTGGCACTCATAATGCCAAGGTCGGTGGTTCGAGTCCACCCATAGCCACCACCCCTCCAGCCCCTTGAAAAGGCCTGAATCTGGGCGGGATTCCCCCTGTCCCGAAGCCCTTGCGCAGGGTCTCGAATCCGCCCTCTCAAACGGTTGGCCGACCCCCCCTGAAAAAGGTGCATAAAAGCGCGATTTCTGGTAAAATTATTCTCTTGAAAAGTGCCCCAGAATCCAGTGTATTTCTACCCCCGGAAAACCCTTTCAGAATGAGCGATCCAGACCCCGTACAAACCTCCGAAATCCTGCCGATCACGATCGAAGACGAGATGCGCCAATCGTATCTCGACTACGCGATGAGCGTGATCGTGGGGCGCGCCCTGCCCGACGTCCGCGACGGCCTCAAGCCGGTGCATCGCCGGGTGCTGTACGCCATGAATGAACTCAGGAATCACTGGGACAAGCCGTACAAGAAATCAGCGCGCGTGGTCGGCGACGTGATCGGCAAGTACCACCCGCACGGCGACACCGCGGTATACGACACCATGGTGCGCATGGCGCAGCCGTTCTCGATGCGGCACATGCTGGTCGACGGCCAGGGCAACTTCGGCTCGGTGGACGGGGACTCTCCGGCGGCCATGCGCTACACCGAGGTGCGCCTCGCACGCATCGCGCACGAGGTGCTGTCCGACCTCGACCGGGAAACCGTGGACTTCAGCCCCAACTACGACGGGAACGAGCAGGAACCCACCGTCCTGCCGACCCGCGTCCCCAACCTGCTGATCAACGGCGCCGCCGGCATCGCGGTCGGCATGGCGACCAACATCCCTCCGCACAACCTCGGCGAGACGGTGCGCGCCTGCATCGCGCTGATCGACGACCCCGAGATCGACCTCGACGGCCTGATGACGCACCTGCCGGGGCCGGACTTCCCGACCGCCGGGCTGATCAGCCGCGGCGGGATCCACTCCGCCTACGCCACCGGCCGGGGCCGGGTCATGATCCGCGCCCGCACCGAAATCGAGGAGGACGCCAAGGGGGGCGAGAAGATCATCGTCACCGAACTCCCCTACCAGGTCAACAAGGCCAAGCTGATCGAACACATCGCGACACTGGTGCGCGACAAGCGTCTCGAGGGCATCCGCACCCTGCGCGACGAATCGGACAAGGACGGGATGCGCATCGTGATCGAACTGCAGAAGGGAGCGATCCACGAGGTCGTCCTCAACAACCTGTACCAACAGACGCGGATGCGCCAGTCGTTCGGCGTCAACATGGTGGCCCTGGTCGACGGCCAGCCGGAAATCGTGAACCTCCGCGATGTGCTGGAGGCGTTCCTGCGCCACCGGCGCGACGTGGTGACCCGCCGCACCCTGTTCGACCTGCGCGAAGCGCGCGGTCGCGCCCACCGCCTGGAGGGGTTCGCCGTCGCGCTGGCCAACATCGACGAGGTCATCGCGCTGATCAAGGCGTCGCCGGACGCCGCCACCGCCCGGGCCGGGCTGATGGAGCGCACCTGGCCGCCCGGCGACGTGGCGCAGCTACTGGGGCAGAAAGGCGCTGAAACCTCCCGCCCGGAGGGCTTGTCTAAAGAGTCCGGGCTCCAGGATGGCGGGTATCGCTTATCCGATATCCAAGCCCAGGCCATCCTGGAGTTACGGCTGCACCGCCTGACCGGCCTGGAGCAGGAGAAGATCCGCAGCGACTATCAGGAGATTCTCGAACTCATCGCCGAGCTGTTCTCCATTCTGTCCAATCCCGAGCAGCTGATGCAGGTGATTCGCTCCGAACTGGTCGCCATCGAGGAGCAGTACGCGGATGTGCGCCGCACCGAAATCGAGGACGTGGACTACGATATCGAAGACGAGGACCTCATCCCCGTCGAGGACCGGGTCATCACCCTCTCCGGGCAAGGCTACGCCAAGTCGCAGTCTCCGGACACCTACCGCGCGCAACGCCGCGGCGGCCGCGGGAAGATCGCCGCCTCCACCAAGGAAGAGGACTTCATCGAGCAGATGTTCGTCGCCAGCAGCCACGACACGGTCCTGTGCTTCACCAGCTTCGGGCGGGTCTACTGGCTCAAGGTCTATCAGTTCCCGCAGGGTTCGCGTACCGCGCGCGGACGCCCGATCGTCAACCTGCTGTCCCTGCAACCGGACGAGAAGGTCAGCGTCATCATGCCGGTCCATGAGTTCAGCGACGACCGCTACGTGGTCATGGCCACCCAAAACGGCACCGTCAAGAAAGTCAAACTGTCCGCGTTCTCTCGCCCCCTGCGCTGCGGCATCATTGCCGCCCACCTGAGAGAAGACGACCGGCTGATCGGCGCGGCCTTGTCCGACGGCAGTTCCGACATCCTTCTGGTCAGCGACAACGGCAAGGCCGTGCGTTTCTCCGAAGACACCGTACGAACAACGGGGCGCACTTCTGCCGGCGTCCGCGGCATCCGGCTGGGGTCGGAGGCCAAGGTCATCAGCCTGGCGGTCATCAACCCCGAGGCGCAGGACCATCGCCAACTGCTGGTCGCGACCCAGTACGGCTACGGCAAGCGCACCGAACTGGCCGACTTCTCGCGCAAAGGCCGCGGCATCCAGGGCGTCATCGCCATCCGGACTTCCGAGCGCAACGGCCGGGTGATCGGGGCAGTGGAGGCGGAGCCCAACCAGGAGGTCATGCTGATTACCGACGGCGGCACCCTGGTGCGCACCCGCATCGACGAGATTTCGGTGGTGGGGCGCAATACCCAGGGGGTCCGGCTGATCGAGCCGCGCGACGGCGAGCAGCTGACCCGAATCGTTTGCGTCGAGCCTCTGGACGACGACGAGACGGAGGACGAACCGGTTGTCCACTGAGGACTCCCAGGCACGCTACAACTACGCGCCCGGGCCGGCCCAGCTGCCGCCGGAAGTCGTCGCCGAGGCCGCCGAGGCCGTCCGCTCCTTCCCCCCACATGGCCGTTCCATCCTGGAGCTGAGCCACCGCAGTGCGGATTTCAATGCCATCGCGGAACAGGCGGAAGGCGACCTGCGTGCCCTGCTCGCACTTCCCGACGACTACGCGGTCCTGTTCCTGAACGGCGGCGTACGGGTGCACTACTCCCTGTGGGTACAGAACCTGAGCGTTCCAGGGGATCAGGTCGGCTTGGTCGACTCGGGCTTCTGGTCCCGCCTGGCCATCGAAGAAGCGCGCAAACTCCGCGGTGTGCGCGTCCTGCCGGAATCCCCGGACCCGGCGGACTACCCCGACCTCGCGCCCGCCGATACGGACGGCCTGGACTTCCTGCACTACGTCTCCAACGAGACGCTGACCGGCCTGTCGATGCCGACCCCGCAGGCGGCCTGCCCCCTGATCTGCGACCGCACCTCGGATTTCCTGAGCGGGCCGTTCGACATCCGCCCGTACGCGCTGTGCTACGCCGGCAGCCAGAAGAACTTCGGCGCCGCCGGCCTCACCGTGCTGGTGATCCGGCGCGACTGCCTTCGCGAAGAGACCGGGCTGGCCCCAGGGCTGTCCTACGCGATCCAGGCCCGCACCGGCTGCCTCTATCACACGCCTCCGATCTACGCCTGGTACGTCAGCGCGCTGATGCTGCGCTGGATCCGCGACCAGGGAGGGCTTGAAGAGATGGAGCGACGCGCGCAGGCCCGCGCCGATCTCGTCTACGACTGCATCGATGCCAGTCCGCTCTATGCGAACCGCATCGCCTCCCGCGCCCGTTCGCGCATGAACGTCTGCTTCACCCTAGCGGACCCGGAGCTGGAAACCCCCTTCCTGCAACAGGCCGAAACCGCAGGCCTGATAGGGCTGCGCGGCCACAAAGTCATCGGCGGAATGCGCGCGAGCCTGTACAATGCCATGCCTGTAGCCGGGGCGGAAGCCCTGGTTGAATTCATGCGGAATTTCGAGCGCAAAGCATGAAAAAAAACGGACTGGAATCGACCCGGCAGCAAATCGATGCGCTGGATGTCGAAATCATGGAGCGCATCAGCCGCCGTGCGGCCCTGGCGCTTGAGACGGCGCACGCCAAGCAATCGGCCGGCGCGTTCTACGACCCTGCGCGCGAAGCGCAGGTCCTGCGTCGTATCCGCGAGACCAATCCCGGCCCCCTGACGGACGACGGGATGATGCGCCTGTTCCGCGAAATCATGTCGGCCTGCCTGGCACTGGAGCACCCGACCCGGGTCGCCTACCTCGGCCCGGAAGGCACGTTCACCCACCAGGCCGCCCAACGCCACTTCGGCCATGCCGCGGATATCAGCCCGCACGACAATGTCGACGAGGTCTTCCGCGAAGTGGAAAGCCGCCAATCCGAATACGGCGTGGTGCCAGTTGAGAATTCTACCGACGGCGTGGTCGCGCACACGCTGGACCTGTTCATCAACTCGCCACTGCAGATCGCCGGCGAGGTCGAACTGGCGGTCCACCACCACCTGCTGGCTGGCAGCGAGGACCGCACGGCCCTGCGCTGCGTGCGCGCACACCCGCAGGCCCTGGCCCAGTGCCGGCAGTGGCTGGACCGGGAACTGCCGAACCTGGACCGGATCAGCGACCCCAGCAATGCCGCCGCCGCCCGCTATGCCACCGATCATCCCGACACCGCGGCCATCGCCTCGCGTGCCGCGGCGGAGCAGTACGACCTGAAGATCCTGGCCGCCAATATCGAGGACAACCCGAACAATCGGACCCGCTTCCTGATACTCGGCCTGCACGACCAGGCGCCATCCGGCGAGGACAAGACCAGCGTGCTGGTCTCGGCGCACAACCAGCCCGGTGCGTTGCTGGGGCTGCTGCGTCCGCTGGCCGATGCCGACATCGACCTGACCCGCATCGAGTCGCGCCCCACTCAGGCCATCAACTGGGAATACGTGTTCTTTCTGGACATCCGGGGCCATAAACAGGATCCCGAGGTGGCACAGGCGCTGAAAAGCCTGCACGAGGCCGCCGCATTCTGCAAGGTCCTGGGCTCCTACCCCTGCGCACTGGGTTGACGCCATGACCGCTACCTCCTCCGATGCCGCGGCATTGCGGCGCATCGTCGCAGCCGCACGCCCCTGCGTGCAGGGCCTAGCCCCCTATGTGCCGGGCGCGCGCCCCAGCACCGTGGACGAACAAGTCTGCCGCCTGGCCTCCAACGAGAATCCGCTCGGGCCCTCTCCCAAGGCGCTGGCCGCCCTGGCGGAGCCTGCCAACCTGTCCCGCTACCCCGACAACGACGGGCACGCATTGAGAGAGACGCTGAGCGCCCGCCACGACTGCCCGGCCGACTGCCTCCTGTTCGGCAACGGCTCGTCCGACCTGCTGGACCTGGTCGCATGCGCCTACCTGGAAGCGGGCCGCAGCGCCGCATTCGCACGGCACGCCTTCGTGGTCTACCCGCTGGTGGTGCAGGCGGCAGGCGCTGAAGCGCGGATTTCGGCCCCGCACGGGGTCGCGCACGAGCAACCGCTGGGGCATGACCCGGAAACCCTGCTCGAGCGCGTGGACGAGACCACCGCCGTGGTGTTCATCGCCAACCCGAACAACCCGACCGGCACCGTGCTCACGGACGACGAGATCCGGGCACTGCTCAAGGCCCTGCCGCCGCAGGTCCTGGTGGTGCTGGACGAAGCTTACGCCGAATACCGCGACCCGATCCCCGCGGCCGGGCGTTTCCTGGAATACCCGCAGGTGATCGTGACCCGGACGTTCTCCAAGATCTTCGGGCTGGCCGGCCTGCGCATCGGCTATGCGCTGGCCCACCCCGAGGTCGTCGCGATGCTCAACCGGGTGCGACAGCCCTTCAACGTCAACACCCTGGCGCAGCAGGCGGCGCTGGCCGCCGTCGGCGACGACGAGCACGTGGCGCGCAGCCGCGCCGCCAATGCCGAGGGCATGCAGCGACTCCTGGGGACGGCACGCGAACTCGAACTGCGTGCGCTGGGCACGCACGCCAATTTCCTGACGCTGGACTTCGGCGAGCGGGCGCAGGCCGTGGTGGCCTACCTTCACGAGCGCGGAATCCTAGTGCGCGCGCTGCCGGAGTACGAACTCCCGAACTGGCTGCGCTTCACCATCGGCACCCCCGAGGAGACCCGGACCCTGATCGACGCGCTGCACGCATGGCGGGAATCATGAGCACCTCTATGGCACTCATCGGGGTCGGGCACATCGGCGGCTCCATGGCGGCCGGACTGCGGGCGGCGGGCGCCGTGCACGCCATCCACGGCTACGATTCGAATCCGCAAGCGCTGGAGCAAGCGCGGGATCTCGACCTGATCGACACCGCCCACCCGACGCCCGAGGCCGCCGCCGGGGAGGCCGAACTGATCGTGCTGGCCACTCCGCCCTCCGTCATCGCCGCGGTCTGCCAGAACCTGGAGCCGCATATTGCTGAACATCAGGTGGTCACCGATGTCGGCAGCATCAAAAAGCCCGTGCTGCACGAGCTCGAACGGGCGTGCGGCCGGGTCCCCTCGTGGTTCGTGCCGGGACACCCGATCTCCGGCACCGAGAAAAGCGGGGCGCAGCATGCCAACAGCGGGCTGTTTCGCGACCGCCGCGTGGTGTTGACCCCCGTCGACGGCACTGATTCCGGCAAGGTCGAACGGGTCTGCTGGATGTGGGAGCAGCTCGGCGCCCAGGTCGAACGCATGGATGCGGACGCGCATGACGCACTGTTCGCAGGCACCAGCCACCTGCCGCATGTGCTGGCCTACGCCCTGATGGATGTGCTTACCGAGAAATTCCCGCCCGAGGAGTTGAAGCGCTATGCCGCAGGCGGCCTGCTCGACTTCACCCGCATCGCCTCCAGCAACCCTGAACTGTGGCTCGATATCTGCCAGGCCAACCGCGAGCACCTGACGCCCATCCTGGAGCAGTTCCGAGAGCGCATCGGCGAACTGATCGAAGCCCTGCACAACGGGCAATCCGACGTGCTGCACGGCTCGTTCACGACCGCGAAGAAGACCCGAGACACCTTGCGTCCCGATGGGCATGACTGACGGCTGGCGGCTGGAACCGGGAGGCCAGGTCCGCGGAACCCTCACCCTGCCCGGCGACAAGTCCATCAGCCACCGGGCCTTGCTCATCGCCGCCCTGGCCGAAGGCAGCAGCCGACTGGACGGCGTACTCGACAGCGAGGACTGCCGGGCGACCGCCCAGGCGCTCGCCCAACTCGGCATGGAAATCCGGGAGACTTCACCCGGGAGCTGGCTTGTCGAAGGGCGCGGCCCCGACGGGCTGCAGGCCCCCGAGGCACCGTTGGATCTCGGCAATTCCGGGACAGCCATGCGGCTGCTGTGCGGCCTGCTGGCCGCCCGCCCCTTCCCTGCCACGCTGACCGGAGACGCCTCGCTGTCGCAGCGGCCCATGGAACGGGTCGCGGGCCCCCTGAGGGAGATGGGCGCACGGATCGAGACTGATTCCGGCCGTCCGCCGATCCGGATTGACGGCGGACCCCTGCAGGGAACCACGTACAGGCCGCCGGTCGCAAGCGCGCAGGTCAAATCCGCCCTCCTGCTGGCCGGGCTCCAGGCCCAAGGCCGCACCTGTCTGACGGAGGCAGAGCCGTCGAGGGATCACACCGAACGCATGTTGCCGCTGTTCGGCGCGGACTGCGAAGTGGACGGCGCACGGATCTGCATCGAAGGCGGACAGGCTCTGCACGGCGCCGACGTTACCGTCCCGCGCGACCTGTCGGCCGCCGCCTTCTTCATCGTCGGCGCGCTGATCGCGCCGGATTCCGAGCTGAAGCTGCCCAGCGTCGGCATCAACCCGCGGCGCGATGGAGTCCTGCAGGTCCTCAGGCAAATGGGCGCCGAACTGGACATCGACGCCATCGATCCGGTCGGCCGGGAGCCGGTCGCCGACATCACCGTGCGCAGCAGCGCGTTGACCTGTATCGACATCGGGCCCGACCTGGTCGCCAATGCGATCGACGAGTTCCCGGTGCTGTGCATCGCCGCCGCCTGCGCGCAGGGGACGACCACCCTGACCGGGGTCGGCGAACTGCGGATCAAGGAAAGCGACCGCGTCGCCGCCATGGCGGAAGGTCTGGGCACGCTGGGCGTGCCGGTCGAAGTCGACGACGATTCCGTGCGCATCACGGGCCAACCCATGGGCGGTGGCACGATCCAAAGCCATCGGGACCACCGCATCGCCATGGCCTTCGCCGTCGCCTCGCTGGCGGCCTCGGAGCCGATCATCGTCGAAGGCGCGCAGTGGGTGGCGACTTCATTCCCCGGATTCTCCGACCTCGCGCAGCAGGCCGGAATGCGCCTGCACGATGCCTGAGACCGTCCCCGTTATTGCCGTCGACGGGACCGCCGGGTCCGGCAAGGGCACGCTGGCCCGGAACCTTGCGAACGAACTGGGCTGGCACTACCTCGACTCCGGTGCCTTGTACCGCGCCATCGGGCTGGCCGTCCTGGAGCGAGGCGCAGACCCGGCCGATGCCGGTGCCTGCGGCGAAATCGCCCGCGGCCTGCAGATCGAGACCCAGACCCTGCCGGAATCGATCCGGCTCCTGCTCGACGGAGTCGACGTCACGGCTCGCATCCGGGAACCGGAGGTCGGGCACACCGCTTCGCGCGTCTCGGTGCACCCGGAAGTCCGTCGCGCCCTGCTGGATCACCAGTGCGCGGCACGCCGCATGCCCGGGCTGGTGGCCGACGGCCGCGACATGGGAACCGTGATTTTCCCGGACGCCTGCCTGAAGATCCACCTGACCGCTTCGCTGGAAGAACGGGCGCGCCGCCGGCAGCGACAGTTGGAGGAAATGGGGATCAATGCTAGACTTAATACGCTAATCGAAGAGTTGAATCAGCGTGATCTTCAAGACATGCGACGGGGTGCATCACCCCTGATTCAAGCCCCCGATGCCACCCTGATCGACACCAGCGAGCGTTCGATCGAGGAGGTTCATGCAAAGGCCCGGGCTTGCCTGCCCGGAATATTAACTCAATCAGACAAAGGCACCCATTCATGAGCGAATCCTTCGCGGAACTTCTCGAAGAGAACATTTCACACCTGCAAATGCGGGCCGGCTCGATCATCGACGGCACCGTCGTAGACATCCGCCCGGACTCGGTCGTCGTCAGCGCCGGACTTAAATCCGAATGCTTCATCCCGGCCGATCAATTCACCGGCCCTGATGGCAAACTGGAAGTCGAGGTCGGCGACACCGTCGAAGTCTCCCTGGACGCCATCGAGGACGGCAACGGCGAGACCCGCATGTCGCGCGAACGCGCCAAGCGCATCCGGATCTGGAGCGAGCTGGAGAAAGCCCACGAGGAGAACACCAACGTCACCGGCACCATCGTCAACAAGATCAAGGGCGGTTTCACCATCAACCTCAACTCGATCCGCGCCTTCCTGCCGGGCTCGCTGGTCGACGTGCGCCCCGTGCGCGACACCACCTACCTGGAGAATCGCGAACTGGAATTCAAGATCATCAAGATCGACCGGCGCCGCGACAACGTGGTCGTGTCCCGCCGGGCGGTGCTCAAGACCGAGCACAGCGCCGAGCGTGACGCCATCCTGCAGAAGCTCTCCGAGAGCGGCGTGGTGCGCGGCACGGTCAAGAACCTGACCGAATACGGCGCCTTCCTGGACCTGGGCGGAGTCGACGGCCTGCTGCACATCACCGACATGGCGTGGCGGCGCATCAAGCATCCGTCCGACGTGGTGGAGGTCGGCCAGGAAATCGACGTCAAGATCCTGAGCTACGACCAGGAAAGCGGCCGGGTCTCACTCGGCATCAAGCAGTTGACGGAAGACCCGTGGGAGAACATCACGAACCGCTACGAGGTCGGCAGCAAGGTCCCGGGCTCAGTGACCAGCATCACCGATTACGGCTGTTTCGTGGAGATCGAGGACGGCATCGAAGGCTTGGTGCACGCCTCGGAGATGGACTGGACCTCGCGCAACGCCAACCCGTCCCGGGTGGTGACGCTCGGCGAGGCGGTCGAAGTGATGGTGCTGGAGATCGACATGGAACGCCGTCGTATCTCGCTCGGCATGAAACAATGCATCTCCAACCCTTGGGAAGCGTTTGCCGCCATGTACAGCAAGGGTGCCCAGGTGACCGGCACCGTCAAGTCGATTACCGATTTCGGCATCTTCGTCGGCCTGGACGGCGGCATCGACGGCCTGATCCACCTGTCCGACCTGTCCTGGACCGAACCCGGCGAGAACGTCATCCACGAGTACCGCAAGGGCAACGAGATCGAGGCCAAGGTGCTGTCCGTCGACGTCGAGCGCGAACGCGTCTCGCTCGGCATCAAACAGCTGGAGGGCGACCCGGTACAGGATTGGCTGAAGCAACACCCCAAGGGCCAGAGCATCTCCTGCACCGTCACCGAGGTCGAGGCCCGTACCGTCACCGTGGAAGTGGCGGAACACATCACCGGCTCGATTGCGGCATCCGAATTGTCGAACGAATCGGTGGAAGACGCCCGCAACCAGGTCAAGGTCGGTGACACCCTGGTGGCCGTCATCCAGTCGTTCGACCGCAAGAGCCGCCAGCTGAGCCTGTCGGTCCGTGCCAAGGACCAGGCGGAGGAAAAACAGGCGGTCAAAGAGTACAAGGAAACCGCTCCCAAGATCAGCAAATCGCTCGGCGGCATACTTCGCGATAAACTGGTAGGCCGGAAAGACGAAGATTCCTGAATCTGACCCGAGATCATGCCTGCTCGCACCAACGCCTCCCAGATCAACCGCAGCCAGTTGATCGACCGGATTATGACCAAGCAGAAGCACCTGTCTCCGCGCGACGTGGACGAGGCCGTCAAACTGGTCTTCGATCACATTGCCGAAGGCTTGGCGCAGAACGACCGGGTGGAGTTACGCGGCTTCGGCAGTTTCAGTCTGCGCGAGCGCCAACCGCGCATGGCCTGCAATCCCCGCACCGGCGACCACGTCATGCTGGGGACACGCCACGTGCCTCATTTCAAGCCCGGCAAGAGCCTGCGCGAAAAACTGCGCGACCTGTTCAAGTAAGGGATTCATCTACAAGATGATCCTAGAGTAAGACCCCCATGACAGTGCTGGGGGTCTTGGGAAATGCCGCGCACGGCGGCTTTGCTACTGTCAACCGCGTGCTATTGACGAATCATCGACGGTATCCACTAGATGCCCAAAGAACATCCCCGCTTCGTTGTCCTCTCCCCGTCCCGTCACCCCAATTCCTAGGGCCACGGCCATGCTGACATTGCCCCTGCTACTGTCAACCGTGTGCGAATACTAGATGGGATCATCTAGTGTGTAGTTCCCTCAAGTAATTCCGGCACTCCCTGCTGCCAACTGCCGTCGCAGGCCAGCCCACGGGGATGTCCTGCCAATAGAATCCAGACGCCTGACGCCAAGCAGGCAAAAGAGACTTATAGATTATCTCGCGCCCGTGAGGGTGATCAACGTGCCAAGAATGCCAGTCATGACGCTTGCGCCAAGCAGGAGATGCCAGTAAAGCGTAGCGAACCGGTCATTCATCTCGTTCCGCAAGGCCATTGTGTCGGCTCGCAGGTTGAACTCCATCTTCTCCATGTCGCTGCGGATCCCGGCTTCCATCTTCTCCATGCCACTGCGGATGCCGGCTTCCATCTTCTCCATGTCGCTGCGGATCCCGGCTTCCATCTTCTCCATGTCACCGCGGATGCCGGTTTCCATCTTCTCCATGTCGCCGCGGATGCCGGTTTCCATCTTCTCCATGTCACCGCGCAAGGCACCCTCCGTCCTCTCAAGATTGGATTTCGTTGCAAGTTCGCTCTGCACGTCCCGTAGGGTTTCAACCATGATCATGGCCTGCTTTTCTCCGAAGCCCGCGTCTTTCAGATGCTGGACTGCCTGAATTGTATCAAAGGCAGGTAGGTGCGAGGCGGTTCGTTTTCGCGTACCGGAAGCGGGGTCGGATTTTTGGATATTTGGAGCCATAAGTCTCTCCATGACGAAATAACGATAGCGAGGAGGAGCTTCTTGCGAAGGAACCCTCCGGTTCGGGCTGGAATGATGCCTGATGGACGCAGGGAAGGCAAGGAAAAATGGTCAAAATTTTTTGACCATTTTTTATCCTTATAAATCAATTATTTATTGCCTATGAAATTCCCGGCCTCATGGGGGTAATGCCCAAGGAACAGGGCCAAAGTCGGTTCAAGGAAACCGAATTCAGCCCTGTCTTGTCCGGCTGGCAGGAAAGGAGATATCCGTCTGGCCGTGTTATAGTCATAGGTCCCTCTTTCCGGGGTGCCCAACATGAACAAATTAGGTGCATTTCTCATTTTCCTGATGGTGATGGCCGTCGGGCTGATGCTGGTGATGGCCAACCCGCAAGCGGTCGGCATCAACCTGTATTTCGCCGAATACACGTTACAGTTGGGATTCGCGCTTCTGGCCACGCTGGGGCTGGGATTGGTCCTGGCCATGGGGCTCGGCGGCTGGATGGTGCTGCGCTACCGCTTCCAGTTGACCCGCCTGCAGCGCCAGTACGACCTGGTATACCAGGAAGTCCGCAACCTGCGACGCATGCCGATTCACGAGGCCTGACATGATGAGCGCCCTGCTTTGGCTCCTGCTGCCGGTCGCGGCGCTGACCGGTTGGTGGGCGGCGCGGCGCGACATGCAGCGCCACCAGGCCAAGCCCATCCCGGGTCACTACCTCAAGGGCATCAACTACCTGCTCAATGAGCAGCCGGACAAGGCCATCGACCTGTTCGTCAACGTCGTCGACCTGGACGCCGACACCGTCGAAACCTACATCGTACTCGGCAACCTGCTGCGCCGGCGTGGTGAAGTGGAACGCGCCATCCGCCTGCACCAGAACCTGATCGCACGCCCGGACCTGGATGACCGGACCAAGGCCGATGCACTGCTGGAACTGGCCCGGGACTATCTGAAGTCCGGCATGTTCGACCGTGCCGAGCACCTGCTCGGCGGCGTGCTCGACACCGGCTGCCACCAGTTGGAAGCCCTGTGCCACCTGCGGGAAATCTACGAACAGGAGAAGGAGTGGAAGAAAGCGATCCACGTCGCCCGCAACATCGAACGCGAGGACGGAGGGTCGCAGCAGGAAATCATCGCCCAGTATTACTGCGAATTAGGGGAGAACGCCCTGGAGACGGCGGCCAACGGCAACGGCGAAGAGCAGGCCGTCCAACATGCGCACAAGGCCTTGGGCCATCACCGCGACTGCTCACGGGCGCACATCATGCTCGGCGACATCGCAAACCGGAGGCGCGACTACCATGCCGCCATCCGTCACTATCGGGACGCCTACGAGAAACGCCCGGCCTTCGCGCCGCGGATCATCCGGCTCATCCACAAGGCATACCAGAACCAGGGAGACCTGGACGGATTCCGCCAGTTCCTGCATCAGGCGCGGACCCAGCCGCATGCCCTGTTCCCGGTACTGTCGCTGGTCGAAGACCTGCGTCAGAACGGCGACAGCGGGCTGGAAGAGATTTTCGACGGGACTTTCCAATCCAACCCATCCTCGCTGGTGCTGCTGCGCGAATACGTGGAGGCGATCACCGAGAACCGGGTCGCGGCCGACCAGCAGAGCATGCGCCAGATCCTGACCACGCTGGACCGTTACCTTGCCGACCGCCCGACCCACGAATGCTCGGAGTGCCAGTTCCAGGTGCACAAGCTGTTCTGGCAGTGCCCAAGTTGCCAGCAGTGGGACACCCTGCGGCCGATCGAGCCCTACGCCGAAAAGACCCCCCACCGCCCCTACCTGGTCTAAAGTCATTCAAATGCCTGCGGATCCGGCACCTGGCCTGATCATCGCCCTGGACGGCCTGAGCAACCAGGAGGCCGTGGATTTTGCGCGCCGTCTCTCTCCCGACGACTGCCGCCTCAAGGTGGGGTCCGAGCTGTTCGTCAAGGGCGGGCCGGAATTGATCCGCGACCTGCAGCAGCAGGGCTTCGAGATCTTCCTGGACCTTAAATTCAACGACATCCCGAACACGGTAGCGGCCGCCTGCCGCGCCGCGCGGGAGATGGGCGTGTGGATGTGCACCGTGCACGCTTCCGGCGGGCCGGCCATGCTGGAAGCGGCCCGCAAAGCAGTACAAGACGAACTCCATGTGGTGGCCGTCACGGTGCTGACCTCGCTGGACGACGAGGACCTGGACGCCGTCGGGCAGCGTTCCTCTGGGGAACAGGTTGTACGACTGGCCCGGCTTGCACTGCAGGCCGGCCTCTCCGGCATCGTCTGCTCGGCCCGGGAAGCCCGACAGATTCGGGAAGCATGCGGACCGGATTTCTGGATCGTCACGCCCGGTATCCGTCCGGCCGCGACCGCGGACGACCAGAAGCGGACAGTCACCCCCGCAGAGGCCGCCGAAGCCGGCGCCAACCACCTGGTGGTCGGGCGTCCGGTGGTGCAGGCCGACGACCCCCCGGCTGCAGTCCGGTCAATTTTGGGAGAACTATTGAGCAACACTGGGACAGTTTGATGCCTTTGAAATTATCAACGGAGGAATGAAATTGTGAGAACTTTTGGAGCATGCCTTGCAATCATTGGCGCCATTCTTGGGCTAATGATTTGGCCTTTCGGGTGGTTAATGTTGATTGTCGGGCTGCTATTAATGATTGCTGCCCCTAATAAGGTCAATGTGGAACAAGTGAAGCCCGCAAGCCGGCAATCAACGGGTGGATATGCTGGCCTTGAAAAGAAAGCTCCCCACAGCGAGTTCGATTTGGGAGAAGGCTCTGGCAGGAAACAGGCGAAAAGCGAGGATCCGTGGGGAAACCGTAAGTTTAAGGAGGAGTAGATTATGACTGTGTTTGGGAAAATACTTGTAGTAGTAGGTTTTGTAACTTTTTTCTTCAATATTCTCATCGGAGGAATTATTTTCGTCATTGGCCTGTTTCTTGGTTTACTAGGCGAACACTGGAACGTGATGGAATTGGGTGGCCGTGATGCCATCAAGACATGATGGATTAATCTGTCCTTGCAACCGGAGCAGGAGGTCTGCGACCGGAAGAGTTGATCTCACAGGAGGACAGACAGATGGACGACAACGGATATGAAGCCTATATCGGCTT
>Ga0209544_1001827_pt1 | contig 21375 bp, 17 predicted proteins | sample MesohylPK_FD_187297 | JGI IMG/M metagenome (GOLD analysis project Ga0209544, IMG submission 187297) | Host-associated microbial community of the marine sponge Aplysina aerophoba from Gulf of Piran - sponge mesohyl, lysed by proteinase K... | ecosystem: Host-associated > Porifera > Sponge >...
CTGGAGGTGGGCCTGAACCGGGCGGTGGTGCTGATCGCCGAGAAGAAGGGCGGCGCCCAGGTGCTGCGGGAGCTCGGCGCCCACCCGGATGGCGGCGAGCCGGTGAGTCTTCGCAGCGGCCGCTACGGGCCCTATGTCCAGCATCGCCGCGTGCGTGCGTCGCTGCCCAAGGACGCGTCCGCCGACGAGCTCACCCTGGATGACGCCGTCAAGCTGCTCGCCGCCAAGGCGGCCAAGGGCGGCACCAAGAAGAAGACAGCCGGGCGAGGGCGGCCCAAGGCGAAGCGCGCGGCGCGCCGGCAAGCGGGCGCGCCCGCCGACGGCGCGCCCTAGCGGCGCGCGACGCTCTTGGCGGGCAAGCCGCCTCCATTTCCGAGCAGGGATGAGGTTCTGCGCTTTGTCCGGGAGAGCCCGGGCAAGGTCAGCCGGCGCGAGATCGCGCGCGCCTTCAACATTCGCGGCAACGACCGCGCGGCGCTGACCGAGCTCCTGCGCTCGCTGGAGGAGGAAGGCGCGATCGACGCCCGTCGCACGCGGCGCCGTCCCGCCGGCACGCTGCCCTCGGTCACCGTGCTGGAGGTCGAGGGCCTCGACTCCGACGGCGCGCTCAGCGCGCGGCCGGCGCGTTGGGAGGAGCCCGACCCGCCGCCGCCGATCACCCTCGACCCGGCACCCCGCGGCGTTCCCGAACCGGGTGAGGGCGACCGCGTGCTCGCGCGGCTCAGGCCCGCACCCGAAGGCGGCTACCTGGCGCGGCCCATGCGCGTGCTCGATGCCGGCCCCCGCCGGGTGGTCGGGGTCTTCCGCGCCAAGGGCGACGGCGGGGGCGTGATCGAGCCGGCGGAGCGCCGCTCCCGCCGCGACATCGCTGTACCGGCTGGCGAGACCGCCGGCGCCCGCACGGGCGAGCTGGTGGTCGGCGAGATCGAGCCCGGCAGCCGCCTCGGCCCGGCCGACGCGAGGGTGGTCGAGCGGCTGGGCGACGCGGACTCGCCCGGCGCGATCAGCCTCGCCGCAATTCACGGCCGCGGCCTGCCGATGCGCTTCCCCGACGCGGCGCTGGCGGAGGCCGAGCGCGCGGCACCGCCGGGCCTCGAAGGCCGCGCCGACTTGCGGGCGCTCCCTTTGGTTACCATCGACGGCGCCGATGCCCGCGATTTCGACGATGCGGTGTGGGCCGAGCTCGATGCCCCGCCGGACAATCCGGGCGGCTGGCGCGCGCTCGTCGCCATCGCCGACGTTGCCCACTTCGTCCGGCCCGGCAGCGCCCTCGACAAGGCGGCCCGCGAGCGCGGCAACTCCGCCTACTTCCCCGACCGCGTGGTGCCGATGTTGCCGGAGGAGCTCTCCGCCGGCCTCTGCTCGCTGAAGCCCGACGTGGACCGTGCCTGCCTCGCCGCGCACCTTCGTATCGACGCCAAGGGCGAAGTGCTCGACTGGCGCTTCGAGCGCGCGCTCATGCGCTCGGCGGCAAGGCTCACCTACGACGAAGTTCAGACCGCGGCGGAGCGCGACGGCGACGGCCTGGCGCCTTCGGTCCGGGCCGTGATCACTGCGCTCTACGGCGTCTATGGCGCGCTCCGGGCGGCGCGGGAGCGGCGCGGCGCGCTCGACCTGGAACTGCCGGAGCGCGAGGTGACGATGGCCGAGGACGGCTTTGTGGCGCGTATCGGCTTCGCCCGCCGCCACGACAGCCACCGCCTGATCGAGGAGCTGATGATCGCGGCCAACGTCGCCGCCGCCAGCGCCCTCGAAGCCAAGCGTGCGCCCTGCATGTACCGCGTCCACGACCTGCCCGATTCGGCGAAGCTCGAGGTGCTGCGCGAGTTTCTCCGCAGCCGCGGGATCGCCATGCCGCGCAGCGGGGCGATCCGTCCCGATGCCTTCAACCGCTTCCTCGCCCTGCTCGAGAACCCGCGCGATGTCGGCATCGCCAGCCTGATGATCCTGCGGGCACAGGCGCAGGCCGCATACAGCCCCCGCAACGTCGGCCATTACGGGCTCGGCCTCGTGCGTTACGCCCACTTCACCTCGCCGATCCGCCGCTACGCCGACCTGCTGGTCCATCGCGCCCTGATCGATGCCTACGGCCTCGGGCCGGGCGGCGCTGACCGCACCGAAGCGGAAGCGTGGCAGCAACTGGGCACGCATATCTCGGGGACAGAGCGGCGCGCACAGGCTGCCGAGCGCGACGCCGGGGACCGCTACTGCGCCGCCTATCTGGCCGATCGTCTGGGTGCGGAGTTCGCCGGGCGGATCGCGGGCGTGACCCGCTTCGGCGTCTTCGTCTCCCTCGACGAGACAGGCGCGGAAGGCCTGGTGCCGGGGCGCTCCCTCGGCGCCTCCCGCCCCCGCTTCGACGCCCGCCGGCACACGCTCGCGGTCGACGGGCGCACACTCCGCCTGGGCGACCCGGTGGTCGTGGTGCTGCGCGAGGCCGATCCCGTTGCCGGCGGCCTCGTCTTTTCCCTCTCGGCCGCAAATGGCGAGACCTGGGACTCAGTGGCGGACGGCACCGGGAGGCGGCGCGGCAAGTCGCGGCGGCGCTGATCGTGCCCCCCGCCCGCACGCGCTGGGACATCGTGGCCCTGGCCTTCGCGGCCGGCTACATGGTGGGCATGCAGGTCGGCAAGGTGCCGCCGGCGCTCCCGATGCTGGAGGCGGAGCTTGGCCTGCCCCGCGTCATCGCCGGGCTGATCGCGTCCTCCTTCTACGGCATGGGCGCGGTCCTGGGCGTCGCCGGCGGGCTGCTGGTCGACCGGCTGGGCATCAGGCAGATGGTCTTCGTGGGCGGAACCGTGATGGCGCTCGCGAGCCTTGCCGGCGGATTTGCGGAGAACGGGGCGCAGCTGCTCGCGGCCCGCATCGTCGAAGGCTTCGGCTTCGCCACGCTTACGGTTGCCGGGCCCAAGATGCTCGTCGCCGCGGCCGATGGCTCCGTGCGCCGCTTCGTCCTCGGCATCTGGGGCACCTACATGCCGATCGGCATCGCGCTCTCGCTGGTGATCGCGACGGTGCTGCTGGAGCCGCTCGGTTGGCGCGCCCTCTGGTTCATCAATACCGGGCTGATTCTACTCTTCTTGCTTGCCTTCGCCTGGGGCGCGGCGCCGGGGCGCTTGAACATGCCGGCGGCGGACAGCGCGTTCGATCGTGCAGGCGTGCGCGTGACGCTGGCGCGGCCGGGGCCCTGGCTCTTCGGCCTCTGCTTCGCGATTTTCGCCGTGCAATGGCAGGCGCTGATGGCGTGGCTGCCCACCTTCCTGATCGAGACGCAAGGCCGCTCGCTCGCCGCTGCCGCACTCTTCACCGCGCTCTTCGTCCTCGCCACCACCGTGGGCTCGGTGGCCAGCGCCTGGCTCATGCTCCGGGGCGTCGCGCGCTGGCTGCTCTTGGGGCTTACCTTCACGGGCATGGGCGTCTGCGCGGCAACGCTCTTCGCGCCCTTCACGCCCGTTGCCGCGAAGATCCCGCTCGCCGTCTGCTTCGCCCTGGCCAGCGGCCCGCTGCCCGCCGCGTGCTTCGAAGGCGGTGTCGCGCATGCGCCGAGCCAAGCGCAGGTAGCGATGGCGGGCGGCTTCGTTGCGCAGGGGGCCGCGCTCGGCGCCGTGCTTGGCCCGCCGCTGCTCGCCGCGGTGACCGAGGCCCTGGGCGGTTGGGACGCCGCGTGGTGGACCATGCTGGTCTGGTCCTCTCTCGGTCTCGCGCTCGTCGCCGGCGTATGGCGAGCCGACGCGCGTCTCGGGCGCCTGGTCGCCGCAGCATGAGGGGCACGCGTCCCTGATCGGGGTTTCCCTCCCGCGACACGTGTGTTGGGATCGCCGGACGAGGGGAGGGGACTGACGTGGCGGATCGACCGGTGGCCGGCAAGGAAGATGCCCCCTTGCCAAACAATCGCGAGCGCGCGGCAAATCCGGACGCCCGAAACCGCATTCGCGGTCGACCCGCATTCCCGTGCCATAGGCCCACGCACGCATGACGTCCGGACGCACCCGCTGGGACATCGTGGCGATTGCGCTCGCGGCTGGCTACATCGTGGGCCTGCAGGTCGGCAAGGTGCCGCCTGCGCTGCCCTTGTTACAGGCCGAGCTCGGGCTGCCCCGCGTGATCGCCGGGCTGATCGCGTCGTCGTTCTACGGTATCGGCGCCGCGTTCGGCGTCGCGGGCGGGCTGTTGATCGACCGCCTGGGTGCCCGGCGGATGGTGCTCGCAGGGGCCGCGGTGATGGCGCTCGCGAGCCTTGCCGGCGGGTTCGCCGGAAACGGGACGCTGCTGCTCGCGACCCGCGTCGTCGAGGGCTTCGGCTTCGTCGCCCTCACGGTGGCCTCGCCCAAGCTGATCGCCGCCGGGACGCGCACCGACGTGCGCCGCTTCGCCCTTGGTGCCTGGGGCACCTACATGCCGATCGGCATGTCACTCTCCCTGGTGGTCTCGACGGTGGTGCTGGACACGATCGGCTGGCGCGGCCTCTGGTTCCTGAATGCCGGGATCATTCTGCTCTACCTGCTTGTCTTCGGTTGGAGGACAGCGCCGCGGCGCTGGCATCCGCTGAAGGGTGTCGGCGCAGCCGCCGACGGCGCGAGGGGGCGGTCAGCGCGGCCGCAACGGGGGCCCTGGAAGTTCGGCGCGGGCGCGCGTGCGACCCTGTCGCGGCCGGGGCCCTGGCTCTTCGGTGCGTGCTTCGTGCTCTTCTCGATCCAGTGGCTGGCGCTGATGACGTGGCTGCCCACCTTTCTGATCGAGACCCAGGGCCGCTCGCTCGCCGGCGCCGCGCTCTTCACCGCGCTCATCGTCTCCGTCACCGGGCTGGGCGTCGTCGCCGGCGCGTCGCTGCTGCGTCGCGGTGCGGCACGCTGGCTCCTGATCGGCACCGCCTATGTGGCGATGGGCGTGTGCGCGGCGGCGCTCTTCGCGCCCGTCACTCCGGACGCCGCCAAAATCCCGCTCGCGCTCTGCTTCACCTTGTTCGGCGGTCTGCTGCCCGCCGCCTGCTTCGAAGGCGGCCCCGCGCATGCGCCCAGTCAGGAACAGGTCGCCATGGCCAGCGGCTTCGTGGCGCAGGGAGCCGCGATCGGCAGCGTGCTCGGCCCGCCTCTGCTGGCCGCAGTGACCGAGGCGGTCGGCGACTGGGAATCCGCGTGGTGGACCATGCTGGTCTGCCCAGGTATCGGCCTGGCGGTCGTCGGCGGCGTATGGCGGGCCGACGCGCGTCTCGCACGGGCGAAGGCCAAGGCATGACGGGCCGCCGCTCGCCGGCGCTCACCCTCGTCGCTACCATCATCGCCGCTGCCTTCGCGCTGTCGTGCGGCGACGCATTCGCGGCTTCGATCTCGCTCTCTGCGCGCCCGATCGCCCTCGACCTGACCGACAGTGCCGTGCAGCGCGTGGGCCGCCTGCACTTCCTCGGCGGGCTGGACCTGCGGAGCGACGAGGCGGCGTTCGGCGGCCTCTCCGGCCTGAGCGTCACGGCCGACGGGCGGCTCACCGCCGTCACCGACCGCGGCCACTGGTTCACCGCCCGCGTCGTGCGCGACCGCACCGGCCGCCTCGTGGACGTAGTCGACGCCGCGCTGGGACCGCTCCTCGACACGAAGGGCCGACCGATCACGGGCGAGTGGCGCGACGCCGAGGCGCTGGAGCGCCTGCCGGGCGGCGACTGGCTGGTGAGCTTCGAGGGTCGACACCGCGTCTGGCGCTATGCGGCGGAGACCGGCGGGCTGCAGGGTCGCCCCGTGCCCTTCCCGACGCCGAAGGGCATCGCGGCCGCCTCGCCCAACGGCGGGCTGGAAGCGCTGACGCCGCTTCCCGACGGACGCATCCTCATGCTGGCGGAGAGCCTGAAGCGCACCGGCGGCTCCCGCGCCGGCTGGCTCGTCGGCCGGGAAATCGAGCCGCTCGGCTATCGCACCGCGCGCGACTTCAAGCCGACCGATGCGGCCCTGCTGCCGAAGGGCGACGTGCTCGTGCTGTCGCGCTACTTCAAGCTGCTCGGCGGCTTCAAGGCACGGCTGGAGCGAATTCCCGCCGGCGCCATCGGAGGCGGTGCCGTGCTGAAGGGCGAACTCCTCGCCCATTTCGCGCCGCCGCTGACGGTGGATAATTTCGAGGGCGTGGCCGTGACCCGCGACGCGGACGGCGCAACCCTCGTCTACATCCTCTCCGACGACAACTTCCACTTCCTCCAGCGCACGCTCCTGCTCCTCTTCCGCCTGGACGACTCCTGACGCGGGCAGTTCTGCACGCGACCCGCCCCGATGGTGCTACCATCCGCCAGCCGAATGGGCGCGGGTGGGGAGCGATGGGCTACACGATCGCGGAAAAGATCATGGGGCGCGCGAGCCGGGCGGGCGCGCCGGTGCCGGCCCGCACGGAAGTCGAGATCAAGCCCGACTACGTGCTGGGCTACGACTTCCCCGGCTATCTCGACCTCATCTTCAAGCAGATGAAGGAGGAGTTCGGCATCGACCGTGTCGCCGAGCCGGAGCGCTTCGCCCTCTTCATCGACCACATGGTCCCCGCCAACACGCCCGAGGAAGAGGAGCTGCACATCGTCACCCGCACCTGGTGCGCGGAGAACGGCGTCAAGCTCCACGAGCGCGAGGGCATCGGCCATCAGGTGGCGGCGGAGGCGGGCTACGCCGTGCCCGGCGGCTTCGTCGTCCACTTCGACGGTCACATCGCGCAGCTCGGCGCATTCGGCACGCTCGCCATCGGCATCCACACGCAACTGCTGGAGGCCTTCGTCCGCGAGCGGATCGACTTCACCGTGCCCGAGACCACGCGCGTCAACCTCACCGGCCGGCTCGCGCCCGGCGTGATGGCGCGCGACGTGTTTCACCACCTGGTGCGCGTGCTCGGCCCCCGTTCTTGCCGCTTTCAGGTGCTGGAGCTGGGCGGCCCGGCGCTCGGCGACATTTCGCTCGAAGGGCGCCAGACCATCACCGGGCTCGCCATGTTCACCGGTGCGCTGACCGCGATCTGCAACCCCGACCGGCTCGCGCTCGACTACGCCCGCGCCCACGTGACCGGGCCCTTCGAGCCGCAGGCAAGCGACGAGGACGCCACCTACGCCGCCCTGCACGAGGTCGACCTCACCGATCTCGCACCCATCGTGGTGGTGCCGCCCAACCCGGCCGCCACCGCCGACCTCGCGGACCACGCCGGCCTCGAAGTCCAGGCCGGCTACCTCGGCTCCTGCGCTTCCGGCCGGCTGGAGGATCTGCGCGCCGCCGCAGCGGTGCTCAAGGGCCGCCGCGTCGCGCCGGGCTTCCAGCTCCACATCGTGCCCACCAGCCAGGCGATCATGGCGGACGCTGCCCGAGAGGGCCTGCTGACCACGCTGATCGAGGCCGGCGCCTTCGTCACCTCGTCCTCCTGCGACTACTGCTACGGGCGGATCGCCACGATGACCGCGGGCCAGCGCGCGGTCTCCACCGGCACGCTCAACGTCACCGGGCGCATGGGGAGCCCGGATTCCGAGATTTACCTCTGCAATGCCGCGGCGGTGGCGGCATCGGCGCTGGAGGGGCGGATCGCCGACCCCCGCCCCTACTTCGCGCAAGCTCGCGCATGAGCCTCGCGCCCCTTCGCGGCCGCGTCGCCTACGTCTTCGAGGAGGCCGACTTCGACGTCGACCAGATCGTGGGCGTCGAGAACATCCGCCTCACCGATCCGGATGCGCTCGCCGCCTGCGCCATGCGCCGCTTCGACCCCGGCTTCGCCGAGAAGGTCGAGCCCGGCGACGTGATCGTCGGCGCCGAGAATTTCGGCTACGGCCATCCGCACTTCGCGCCGATGATCGGGCTGCGCCGCCTGGGCATCCGCGCCGTCATCGCGGACTCCTTCGCCACCGGCTACTGGCGGGAGGAGATCGCCGAGGGCTTCCCGCAGATCGCCTGCCCCGGGATCACCGGCCTCGCCCAGCGCTGGGACGAGGTGGAGATCGACTGGGAGGGAGCGCAAGTCCGCAACCTGACCCGGGGCGGCGCGCTCCCCATCGCGCCCTACTCCACCGCCGAGCGCGGCATGCTGCAAGCCGGCGGCCTCATCCCCTACCTGCGCGAAAAACTCACGGCGGAGGGCTGAGCCCCGTCACGAGCCGGAGCGGTACTTCTCCGGCATCTGCGGGCTGTTGGCCGGATTGGTGTCGTGCCTGGCGAGCCGGGTCACGACGCCCGCGCCGACCAGCGGCCTGAGCGCGGCCTCCAGCGGGTCTGCCTTCTCCCTGGCGTAGACCTCCGCGCCGGCGACGTGGATCGAGAACGATTTCACGTACTTCGCCTGCTTGGCCGGGTCGGCGATCACCGCCCTGGTCCAGGCGTAGAGGGGATAGTGCTCGATGCCCTGCGCCTCGGCTTCGGCGCAGTAGCCGGCGAAAGCGTCGTACTGGCACACCAGCCGCGCATCGTGGGCCGCGAGGATGTCCCGCACCGGCCCGAGCCCCGGATGCTCCGCACCCCGCCGCGCCGCCTCGGCCGCATCCTCGGCAAGATCGACGCGGAGCTGGTATTGCCACTGCTCCGCCGTCTCCGCCGCCGCCGATCCTTCCGCCATGGCCGATACCTCCCTGCGCCGCGTTCCTGACGCACGCCCATGGTGACCCGTCTCCCCGCCCCGCGCCAACGGCGAATCGTCCGCTATGATGCGCGGCATGCGATATGAGGAGCCCCTGGTCGCGCCCAACGGCGACCGCTTCGTCCTGATCGAGTTCGGCGATGACGGCGGGCTCAGGCTCAACCTGCAGGCCCGCGGCTTTGCCAAAGCGGTCGACGAGGCCCGCATTCCCGGCGTCATCGAGACCAATCCGGGCTTCAACTCCGTGCTCATCGAGTACGACTGGCAGCGCATCGCCTACGACGACCTGGTGCGCGAGGCGCTGGCGCTGGCCGACGCGGTGGGCACGCCCGACGAGATTGAAAGCCGGCTGGTACACGTGCCCACTCTCTATCTCGATCCGTGGACCCGCGCTTGCATGGAGGAGTACCACCGCGCCATCAAGGAACGGCCCTACGACCCCGACTTCATCGTTGAAGAGAACGGCCTCTCGGGGCTCGACGAACTGGTGGCCCTCCATTCTGCGACGGAATACTGGATCGGCATTATCGGCGCCTATCCCGGCCTGCCGCTCATGCGCCCGCTCGACCCGCGCTGCATCGTCTACGCGCCCAAGTACGACCCGCCCCGCATGTGGACGCCGCAGGGCGCAGTGGTCTGCGCCGGCGGCGCGAGCGCGATCCAGACCCTGCACTCGCCCGGCGGCTTCAACATGATCGGCCGCACACCGCTTCCCATGTTGGATCCGAAGGGGCGCATCCCGGCCTTCGGCGGCGGCACCGCGCTGCTCCGCGTCGGCGACCGCATCAAGTTTGATCCCATCGACCGCAGCGAATACGACCGGGTCGAGGCGAAGCTCGCGGAAGGAACCTACCCCTTCAACATCGTCGAGTATCAGCGCTTCTCGCTTTCGGCCTACGAGGCCTGGGTCGCCTCGCTCGACGCGGAGCAGAGGCACTGAGCGCGGCGCCCGTCATGGAGGTGATGAAGCCCGGCCTGGAGACCACGGTGCAGGACTATCCGGGCCGCGTCGGCGTGGTCAGCACCGGCTACCCGATTTCGGGCCCGATGGACGGCTGGTCCTTCCGTATCGCCAATCGTCTGGTAGGCAATGACGCCAGCGCCGCGGGGTTGGAATGCCAGTTCATCGGCCCCGCCTTGCGCTTCCACGATGACCGCGTGATCGCCCTCTGCGGTGCCGAGATGCCGGCCGCGCTCGACGGCGTGCCGTTCGAAGGCTGGACCAGCATCGCGGTCCGTGCCGGCCAGACCGTCGCGCTCGGCTCGGCCACGCGCGGCGCCCGCGCCTATCTCGCGGTCTCTGGCGGCATCGACGTGCCGCCCTTCCTCGGCTCCCGCGCGACCTATCGCCTCGGCCAGATCGGCGGGGCCGGGGGAGAGCCGCTCATGGCGGGACAGCACCTGCCCCTCGGCACCGGTACGGGCACGCCTGGCCGCCGGGCAGCGGCCCACGCGCGGCCGTGCTTCCCCGAGGACGGGGTCTGGACTGTGGAGGCTGTGCCGGGACCCAGAGAAGACTGGATCGACGAGGCCGGACACGCCCGCTTCCTGACCAGCGACTGGCGCGTCTCCGCCCACAGCAACCGGGTGGGCGTCCGACTCGAAGGGCCGGAGTGGACCTTCACGCGCCGCGCCTACGACAAGTCGCCGGAGAACGGCACGCACCCCTCCAACATCATCGAGCACGGCTATGGCCTGGGCTCGATCAACCTCTGCGGCCAGACGCCCATCGTCCTCGGGCCGGACGGCCTGACCCTCGGCGGCTTCATCAATCCCTACACGGTGCCGACCGGCTCGTTGTGGAAGCCGGGTCAGGCGCGGCCCGGCGACGTCTTCCGCTTCGTCGCCGTCAACGTGCGCGAGGCGCAGGAGGCCCGCGCCGAGTTGGACGCGCTCTGTGCCGCGCCCGACGCCATCGAGGAGAATGGCGGCTAGACCGTTCGTCCAGCCTGGCGCGCTTTGCCGCCCCCATGGCGCGCGCGTAAGGTGCGCGGCTGCGCAGAGGGGCAGGGGGCTGAAGGAACCCGGCACCGGGCGTCGCGACACACAGAGGGCAAGGGGGAGCACCCGATGGAGAGAGAGGCGCGCTATCCGGATTACATCGGCATCTCGGATGTGAGCACGCAATCCTTCGAGCAGATGCGCGTGGAGGGCTATTTCGACGGCCAGCCCTCCATCATGTTCGACGAGCCCGAAGGCTTCGACATCGGCGACCCGCCCGAGCTGCAGGGGAAGTCGCGGGGCTGGACCCCGGTCCATGCGCAGCTCTGCGCGCTGGCCTCATGCACCTCCATCACCGTCACGGTGGTGGCCCGCGACCAGGGCTTCAAGTATCAGGACCTGCGCACGGACATCCGCTCTCTCATCGACATCCGCGGCTTCTTTTTCGATCTGCACCTGCAGCCCAAGTACGAGCAGATCAATTTCGACCTCCACGTGAAGACGCGGGAAAAGACCGAGCGGGTGAAAGAGCTTGCCCGCGAAACCGATCGCCGCTGCCCGCAGATCGGCCTGTTCAGAATGGCGAAGATCCCCATGGTGATGAGCTGGTACCGGGAAGGCGCGAAGAGGCCGCTCTTCGTGGACAAATTTCACATCGGCCGGGGCCGGACCCCGGAGGAGAAACTCATCGAGAAGCAGAAGAAATCAGCAAACCAGTAATTCGCATTTCTGTGCCGCATTTGCCGCCCGGGCGGCGCCTGCCTGAGCAAGCGGCCATCGCCGAGGGGCAGGGGCCGCAAGAGCCCAGGCCCGCGCTTCGACCCGGTACCCGCCCGTGATGTCTTCCCGCCTCCGGCCCTATCACGCGCTCGGCCTCGCAGCGGCGCTCATCTTTGCGCTCTTCCCGGTCTTCTGGATGGTGTCCACGTCGCTCAAGCCCTTCGGCGAGTGGGCGGCGGTGCCACCGCCCTGGGTGCCGCGCGACCTCACGCTCGGGAACTACGCGCCCCTCTACCAGCGCTTCGAGATGAACTACGTCACCGCGCGCGGCACCGGGCTCAGCGCCATGCTCGATTCCTTCATCATCGCCGGCGGCACCACGGCGCTCGCCCTCGCGATCGGGCTGCTCGCGGCGATCGGCTTCTCACGCTACCGCGCGGGCAGCAACCGGCTCGCCATCGGGATCCTCGCCGTCCGCGCCGTGCCGCCGATCACGCTGGCGATCCCGGCGCTCTTCCTCTTCACCTCGGTGGGCCTGCGCGACACCCACATCGGCATCATCCTGGTCCACACCGCCTTCGGAGTGCCCTTCTCATTCTGGATGCTGAAGAGCTTCATCGACGAGGTGCCGGCCGCCATCGAGGAGGCCGGCATGATGGACGGCATGAGCCGCCTGCGCGCGCACCTCGTCGTCACCGTGCCGCTGATCCGGGGCGGCATGGTGGTCACCGGCCTCTTCATCTTCATCCTCACCTGGAACGAGTTCCTGCTGACGGTCACGCTGAGCGACAAGCTGATCGTCACCGTGCCGATCTATCTGCACCATCACACCGGGGTCTACGGCGTGCAGGCGGCGCTGGCGGTCGCAGCCGCGCTCCCCATCGTCCTCTTCGGCTTCCTGATTCAGAAGCACCTCGCCCGCGCGTTCACGCTGGGCGCGATCAAGCAGTAAGGAACCCGGCTCAGCCGAGCGCGGCGTCGACCTCGTCCAGGATCGTGTCGAAGATGCCGATGGCGTCCCCGATCTGCTCGGCGTCGATACAGAGCGGCGGGCCGATCAGGAGGCCGTTGAGGCAGGTCCGGGCCTCCAGGCCGTGCTCGACCATCCGGCGCTTCATCAGGTCGTTGAGCGCGGCGTGGTTCGGCGCGGTCGAGAAGGGCGCGTCGGTCGCCGCATCGGCGGTGAGCTCGATCGCGCCCAGCAGGCCGAGCGAGCGCACGTCGGAGACGCACGAATGCCGCTCCTTGAGGTCCTCCAGCCCCGACGCCAGCACCTTGCCCATCCGCGCCGCGTTCTCGATCAGCCCGTCGTTCTCGTAGGCGTCGAGCGCGGCGCAGGCCGCGGCGCAGGCGATGGGATTGCCGGTCTGGGTCGAGCCGAGCGGGAACCAGTCGTCGTCGAAGTGCGCGGCGACGTGGGGCCGCATCAGCACGGCGCCCATCGGGATGTAGCCCGACGTGATACCCTTGGAGACCGCCATCAGGTCGGGCACCACGCCCCAGTGCTCCATGCCGAACCAGCGTCCGGTGCGACCGAAGCCGCAGATCACCTCGTCCGCGATCATCAGGATGCCGTAGCGGTCGCAGATCTCGCGCAGGATGGGGAAGTACTCGGGCGGCGGCTTGATCCCGCCGCTCGCCGCCGTCATCGGCTCGACGATGACCGCCGCGATCTGGTCCGGCCCCTCGCGCTGGATCACCTCTTCCACGCTCTTCGCGCACTGCACCCCGCAGCCGGGGTAGGAGAGCGAGAAGGGGCAGCGGTGGCAGTAGGGATCGAGGAAGCGGACGATGTTGGGGTGGTCGTAGCCCACGGCAAGCCGCCTGGGGTCGCCGCTCGCCGACATCGAGCCCGAGGTGGTGCCGTGGTAGGAGCGGTACTTCGCGAGGATCTTGCGCCGCCCGGTGACGAGGCGCGCGATCATCATCGCAATCTCGGTCGCCTCGCTGCCGCTCCCGGTGAAGAAGGCGGTCTGGATATCGCCCGGCGCGATCGCCGCAAGCTTGCGGCCGAGCTTCTCGCGCGCAGCCGTGGTGTGGTGCGGGCCAATGTAGCAAAGCCTGCCGGCCTGCTCCTGGATCGCCTGGATCACCTTGGGGTGCTGGTAGCCGAGATTGACGTTCACCAGCTGCGACGAGAAATCGAGATAGCGCTTGCCTCCGGTGTCGTAGATGTAGGCACCCTCGCCGCGTTCCATCTCGATCACCGGATCGAGCGCGTTCTGTGCGGCCCAGGGGATGATGTCGTAGCGCCGGTTCGCGCCGGCGGTTGCCATCGCCTCGCTCATGTCTCCCTCCTGCACCCCTCAGCGGGGCGGCAGCCGCTAGCGCGCGGCCACGATCATGATCTCGACCGTGTAGGCCGGCGTCGCCAGCCTGCTCTCGACGCAAGCCCGGCAGGGCGGATTCTCCTTGGAGACCCAGGGGTCCCACACGCTGTTCATCTCGTCGAAGGTCCGGATGTCGGAGAGCCAGACGTTGGCGGTGAGGATCTGCTCCTTCGACGAGCCGGTCCTTGCCAGCAGGGCGTCGATCTTGGCAAGGACCTGCCGGGTCTGGCCGGCGACGTCCTCACTGGTGTCGTCGGCCACCTGGCCGGCGAGGTACACGCGGTCGCCGTGCACGACCGCCTGGCTCATGCGGGGTCCCTTGTCGAGGCGTTCGATGGTCATGGCTGGTCTCCGTTTCCTGTTGGTTGTTGTTGGGGTGATGGTAGCGGGCAAAGCCCCGTCACGCACCGGTGCGCGCCTGGACCTCCCGCGCCGCGTCGGTGACGGCCTCGATTGTCGGGTACGCGGCGGTGTTCACGAGCAGCTCGCGGCCCAGCAGGAGGGCCGGACGCTCGCAGGCGGCGCGGCGGTCGGGATCCTCGATCCATTCGAAATCGATGTTGTGGGCGATCCCCAGGATGCGCCGGATCATCTTGGCTGCGCCGAACTGAATCGTGTCGGTGAAGAGCGCGGCGATGGCGGCATCGCGCGCCTGCGCCAGCGAAGCTGCGCCCCCGGGTCCGTCGAAGAGTGCTGCCGGATACGCGTCGCCCGCGCGCTCGACCCAAAGCGCGCCATAGCGCCCGGCGAAGGCGCGCCAGAAGGTCTCGGCCGTCTCCAGCACCCATGCCTTGTAGGCGCTGCGGTCGTCGGCCTCGGTCGCATGGCCGTCCTGGCTGAAGTAGTTGAGCAGCAGGTTGCCGACGAAGGCGCCGGTGTCGAACCCCATCGGCCCGTAGAACGCGAACTCGGGGTCGATCACGCGGGTGTCGTCCTGCGTCACCATGATGGAGCCGGTGTGCAGGTCGCCGTGAATCAGCGCCTCGGCGTTCCCCATGAACTTGCACTTGAGGCGGGAGACGGCGCGCTTCAGCGGTGCGTCGGCGCGAAAGGCCGCGGCGAGGTCGTCGAGCTGCGGCGAGGTCCAGCGATTGTTGTCGTGGACCATGTAGGGCTCGGTGAAGATCACGTCCTCGGTGAGCTTGCAGAGCGCCGCGTTGCCGCAGAAGAGAGCAACGCGCACCTTCTTCTCTGCCGCGCTGGTCCCGAGGTCGGAGGTGAAGAAGAGCGTCCGCGCCATGTATTCGGCCACGTCGGCGGCGGCGCGCGGGTAGCGGATGCCCCGGATCATGCCCCGCCGCATGATGATGTGGGGCTCCAGCAGCTCCATCGCGATCAGCATGAGCGCGGGATCGAAGCGGTAGATCTCGGGCGTGAGCCCCGGTGCATGGCGGCCGTGCTCCACCAGCGCCTCGTGCTCGAAGAAGGCGCGATTCAGCGGCAGCGGCCAGCTCTCCCCCACCAGCCGCACGTAGGGCAACGCCTGCTTCGCACAGAGCCCGCCGGCCGGGCCGCGCACGATGAAGACCAGGTTCAGGTTGCCGTCGCCAACCTCTTCCACCCGCCAGCTCGAAGGATCGCCGCCGAGGCGCGCGCGAAGCGCCGGCTGCTCCGCGAGATAGGGTGCGAGGGTGTCCACGTCGAGCGGGCGATATCCCTCGGGCACAGAAATGGCGGTCTGCTCTGAACTCACGTCTCGGCCGGTCCCTGCTGCGGCGCGGCTGACCATAATCGATTGCCGCCTTGCCGCGAAGACGTCACGCGGGTGCGACCGACCCGCAGGGTGGATGCGGCCTGCGAGTTGGGCTAGGAGTCACCGGTCGTCCGCTTGAGAGTTCCTCCATGACCGCGCCCGATCCCAAGCCCCCCGCCGCGGCCCGAAAGCCCGTCACGGCAACGCTGCACGGCATCGCGCGCAGCGACGACTACGCCTGGCTCAAGGATGCCGACTGGCAGCGGGTGATGCGCGAGCCCGAAACACTCGATCCCGACATTCGTGCGTATCTGGAGGCTGAGAACGCCTACACGGACGCCTTCCTCGCTCCCCACACGGCGCTCAGGGAGACGCTGGTGAGCGAAATGCGCGGGCGCATGAAGGAGGACGATTCGTCGGTGCCGGCGCCCGACGGGGACTGGGCCTACTACCGCCGCTATGTGGAAGGCGGCGAGCATCCGCTCTACTGCCGCACCCCGCGGGGCGACGAAGCGGCCGAGGTGCTGCTGCTCGACGGCAACCGCGAGGCCGAGGGCCAGGCCTATTTCCGGATCGGCGACTGCGAGCACAGCCACGATCACCGCCGCCTCGCCTACAGCCTCGACCTCAACGGCTCGGAGCGCTACCGCCTCTTCGTCCGCGACATCGCCTCCGGCGCGGTCATCGACGGCCCGATCGAGGACGCCCACGGCGAAGTCATCTGGGCGGCCGACGGTGAGACCGTCTTCTACGCCGTGCTCGACGAGAACCACCGCCCCTACCAGGTGCGCCGTCACCGCATCGGCAGCGCGCCGGAGGCGGACCCCGTGGTCTACGAAGAGTCCGACCCCGGCTTCTTCCTCCAACTGGGCGAGTCGGAGAACAGGCGCTTCGTCCTGATCTCGGCCCACGACCACACCACCTCCGAGGTCCATCTGATCGAGGCCGCGGCGCCCGAGAGCGCGCCCCGCCTGATCGCCGCCCGCGAGCGCGGCATCGAGTACGACGTCGCCTTCCGGGGCGACCGCCTCTACATCTTGACCAACGCCGGCGGTGCGACCGACTTCAAGATCGTGACCGCGTCGCTGGAGGCGCCGGAACGCGCGGCGTGGCGCGACTGGTTGCCTCACGAGGCCGGCACCTACGTGCGCGCCCAGCTCCTCTTCGCCGGCCATCACGTGCGGCTGGAGCGTGTGGGCGGCCTGCCCCGCATCGTCATCACCGGGCTGGAGACCGGCGAGGCGCATGCTGTGGCTTTCGAGGAGGAGGCCTACGACCTCTCGCTACTGCCCGGCTACGAGTTCGAGACCGAGACGCTCCGCTTCGTTTACAGCTCGATGACGACGACGCAGCAAACCTTCGACTACGACATGCGCACCCGCGCCCGCACGCTGCGCAAGACCCAGGAGGTGCCGAGCGGGCACGACCCCGCGGACTACGTCACCCGCCGGCTCACCGCCCTGAGCCACGACGGCGCCGAGGTGCCGGTCTCGCTGCTCCATCGCCGCACGACCGCGCTCGACGGCTCGGCGCCGCTCCTGCTCTACGGCTACGGCGCCTACGGCCTTACGATCCCGGCCGCATTCTCCACCAACCGCCTGAGCCTCGTGGATCGCGGCTTCGTCTACGCCATCGCCCACATCCGGGGCGGTTCGGACTGCGGCTACGGCTGGTATCTCGACGGCAAGCTCGCGAAGAAGACCAACACCTTCGCCGACTTCATCGCCGCCGCCGAGCACCTGATCGCCGAACGCTACACGGCGAAGGGGCGGATCGCGGCCCACGGCGGCAGCGCGGGCGGCATGCTGATGGGCGCGGTCGCGAACCTGCGGCCCGATCTCTTCGCCAGCATCGTCGCCGAGGTGCCCTTCGTCGACGTCCTCAACACCATGTGCGACGTGGACCTGCCGCTGACGCCGCCCGAATGGCCGGAATGGGGCAATCCCATCGAGGACGAGGACGCCTACCGCACCATCGCGGCCTACGCGCCCTACGAGAACGTGGCGGCCAAGGCTTACCCCGCGGTCTTCGCTACCGCGGGCCTCACCGACCCGCGTGTGACCTATTGGGAGGCGGCCAAGTGGGTGGCGAAGCTCCGCCGGCTCAAGACAGACGGCAATCCCCTGCTGCTGCACACCAATATGGAGGCCGGCCACGGCGGCGCCTCCGGCCGCTTCCGCCGGCTAATCGAAGTGGCGATGGCCTACGCCTTCGTCCTCGCCATCGCCGGTAAGGCTTGATCTATTACCTCAGTCGCCGGACGCTCGCTCCGCCAAGAAACTTCATTAGGGTACTGAAGTTACATAACATTCAGCTTTCTTGGTAGTTTGCGTCCCACGTTTTTTCCCTCATTACGGATCACATGGCTTCGGTCGCTTTGCCGGCTTCGGCGGTCGTCGCCGACCCTCCCGATCAAGGTCCGTGGTAAGCGTTCCGCCAAGCCGTTGAGAGGAGCCTCCGCTGGGCATCACGCTCACGCGCAGCCGACCATGACGGAGCGAGATTCTACCGGTTGAGGGTGCGTTTCCAATCCCGTCGCAAGGGCCGAAGCCAGACGTCCTTGCGGGGCTTGTCGTAGAGCTTGTCCTGGTCGTAGCGCCCTCGGCCCTGAGTGGTGCCGACCCGGATCCAGCCCGAGGCGCGGTAGACGGCGCCGGTATAGCGCGGGGTCTCGACGAAAGTCTCGATGAGCACGGGCGTGGTGCTGTAGCGCTTGGCCCAGTCCTCGGGCAGGCGGCGGCGGACTATGGCGAGGATGTGCGATCCGAGGTTGGGGATCTCGATCCAGGGCAGGATCAGGAACCTGGGATTGTCGACCACCAGCGGCAGGTTCTTCTCGCGCAGTTGGGGAGTCCATCCGATGAAGTTGTCGCGCGGGGCGAGCTTCCAGGCGGCGGTGGAGAAGCCGAGCATGGCCAGTGGCCAGCCATTGCGATCATGGACGGCGTAGCGCATCTGAGCACCGACCAGGGTCTTGTATCCGAGGTAGTGGTAGCGGGCGACGAACTCGTTCCACAGCCTGCCCTCGCGCGTCTCGCGCACGACGGTGCGCAGGTCGAGCGGGCGAACCTCGTCGAGGGCCGTCGGCGCGGGGAACAGCGGAGGCTCGGTGTCGGGTCCGAAGACGATGGGCCTGGGCCGGTGCTTCCGCCCCTTCGGCGGCGGCAGGGCAATCACACCGTCGCGGTGCATGGCGAGCATGGTGACGCGGGCCATCATGTCCTTGAGGCCGCCGTCGGGCTTGAGCCAGCCGATGCGCCGGCAGAACTCTCTCGACAGGGCGGCGCGGGTGGGCTGCGGATCGGCGGTGATCAGGGCGCGCAGCAGCGCCATCTCTTCAGCGGTGAAGTCACGTCCGTAGTAGCGGCACTCGATAGCGCCGCTCATCCTGGCGCCATGAACTCGCGCTTGCGTTTCTCGCTCATCGACCATGGCAGCCACGGCTCAAGGTCCTCGGGCGGCTGGCGACCGTTCTCCGCGCAGGCCTTCAACCACGCCTCCAGCCAGCGCAGCACGTCGATGCCGTTCATCGAGAGCGTGCCTATGACCGAGTACATGATCGCCGTGAACTCGGCACCCTTCTCGCTGTCAGACCCGAAGCTGAGCCCCCGCCCTATGGCCGGAGCGCGCAAGATCCTCTCGGCGAGGTTATTCGTGAGAGGCACTTGCGGGTGGTCGACGAAGACACACAGCCCCTCTCGATGGTTGAGAAGGGAGCGTAGCGCCTTGCCTTCGCGCGCGCGCTTCGGCAGAGCAGCCAGCTCCGTCCCGGCGTGCGCGAACAGGCCGTCGAGCGCCTTCTTCAGCTCACGCGTCGCCTTCCTGAACGCCGCCGTCTGTCGTTTGCGGCCGGGCTCGTAATGTTCCAGCCGCGCCTCGTTCAGCCGGAAGATCTCCGCGATCCGCTCGATCCATTCCTGGCACCATTGCGTCAGCCGCTCCTGGCCGGCCGCAGCCTCGATAAAATCGCGGCGTTGATGGCTCCAGCAGTAAGCCAGTATCGCCTTGTCTCCGAGAAGGCGAACGAGGCGTTTGTACGCGCTGTAGCGATCGCAGACGATGATCGTGCCGGGCCGAGCTTCGGCGAACAGCTTGAGCGCCGCCTCAGCGCTGCGGCTCGGGTCGATATGGAAGTAGACCGCGTCGCTGCTGACCGAGGTCCACAGCCAGGCGCGGCTTGAGCGGTCTTCCCCGCGGTACTCCTGCACCCGCCACGAGGTCTCGTCGGCATGACGCAGCGCCGCGGTGTTCTGGTGCGCGAGGATCGCCTCGTACAGCGTCTCGAACAGCGGCACGAAGCGTTTGCGGCTGTTGGCCAGCGTCCCGGGCGATATTGCCAGCCCCCGTTCGGACATCCACGCCGCGACGCCGTTGAGCGTGCGGAAGCAGGCGTAGCGCTCGAACAGGAAGCACGCCCACACGCTGATCCCATAGTGCGTGTTGGCGAACAGCCGGGGCACCGGCGGCGCCGAGACTTCCATCGGCGAGGACGCGCACTCGCAGGTGCGGCGAAAGCGCGGGCGGCCGATCACGCGGTTGTAGGCCTTGACTTCGATCTCGACGAGGGTGGATTCCTCAGCGCCGTTGGGCGCATAGGGCTGCCCGCAGCATGCGCAGGCGCACGCCTCCGGGGACGGGTCGAGTGTTTCTGGCCGTTCCTCGAGTCCGGGCCTCTTTGTGCGACCGTGGCCGGGTGCGCCGCGTTGCTGGCCGCGCTCGCGCCCAGAGCCCGGCTTCTTCTGTTGCTCGCTCTTGCGCCCGTAAAGCCTCTTCGACATCACAGAGCCGCTCGAGCGCAGCTTGGCCAGCTGGGCTTCCAGCGTCTCGATCCGACCCCGCGATCCCTTCACGGCCCTGCGCAGACGGACGTTCTTCCGGGACAGCGATTTGATCGCCGCCTTCTGGCGTCGCGACCGACGCAGGCTTCTGCGCAACTCGGCGTCCATGCCCGACAGCGACATCGACAGCGTTCTCCGGGCCGAGCGAAGCCCGGCAACGCGGGCCTCCGCCGCCTGCCTGCCGGTTCTTGCCGCCTGCACGGTCTTGCGCAGACGGGTGTTCTCCCGGAACAGCCGATTGATCATGGTCTTCTGACGACGAGACCTCTTGAGCACGGTGCGCAACTGAGCGGCCTCGTCGAAGGGCAACTTCGACAGCGTAGCCCCGGCCGCGCGCAGCTCGGCAAGCCGAGCCTTCAGCCTCTCTTCCCTGCCCTGGGACAACTTGAGCGCGTGGCGCAGCCGGTACACCTCGTCGGACAGTGACTGGGCCCGAGTCTCGACTTTCTCCAGGTACCTCAGCTCCCTATGGAGACCCAGGTTCTCGCGGGACAGCATCTTGGCGCTCCGCCTGATGGACTCCGCCCGCTCCTTCTCACTGTCCACCTTCTTTTGGGACTCGCCGACGGCCTGGCTCCACCGGACCACCTCCTTGTCGAGCCGCCTGTTCTCCGTGCGCAGCGACCTGATCGTGGCCTTCAGCTGCCGCGCCTCAGCCGGGGGTGTCTGCGCCTGGCAGGCTCCGCCGGAATGCGGCCGGGCGGTGTCCTGCGGGGTCTCCAACTCCCCCAGAAGCTTGCGCAGCCTGGCGACCTCGTTGCGCAACGACACGACCTTGACGTCGTCGCTCGGACCGGTGGCTCGCCAGACGTACTTCCGCAGGCACACCACTTCCGCCTGCAGGGAGGGCATCTCTTTGACCGAGCGGCGGAGTTCCTTCGTCTCCTCAATCGCCGCCTTCAGCTTGGCCCGGCTCTTGCCAAGATGGGTTTTGAAAGAATTGGCCCGAGCGCGGGAATCCACCTCCGCCCAGCGCAACTCTTCACAGCGCGCTTCGGCCGCGTCCGCCCGATCGCGCTCGCGTTCCGCAAGGGCGTGTGCCTGCTCGTAGAGCGATTGCCAGTCGCGCGACTCCTGCTCGGGTCGGATCGCGGGGGGTGACCCTATCTCCCCGACGGCCTCGACCGGACTCAGGTCTGTGGCAAAATCAGCGTCAAGAATCGCCATGCGATCGACGATAGCGCATCACGATTCGTGTTACCAGCCCCCCATTGCGTCCGCCGAATCAGCGCCGATGATCGCTCCAGCACAGGGGGTCGCACGGCTTGGCGGAACGCTTACC
>Ga0209544_1001839_pt1 | contig 21255 bp, 19 predicted proteins | sample MesohylPK_FD_187297 | JGI IMG/M metagenome (GOLD analysis project Ga0209544, IMG submission 187297) | Host-associated microbial community of the marine sponge Aplysina aerophoba from Gulf of Piran - sponge mesohyl, lysed by proteinase K... | ecosystem: Host-associated > Porifera > Sponge >...
CGCCGTTCTACGCCACACCCGACAGCAAGATCCTGATGATGGCCTACCGCGCCGACCCCGACGCGGTCGCGTTCGAGGTGCCGGAGCCGCTGGAGCCGGTCGAGCCCAACCTCGTGCTCGCCTGGCTCGGCGACATGGGCCAGCCGACCCACTCGGTCGAGCTCTATCACGAGTGCCTGACCGGCATCATGGTCCGCTACAAGGAGTGGACCGGCTGGTACATCAACTACATCTGGGTCGACAACGACATGGCGCTCACCTTCGAGCGCGAGATCTACGGCTGGCCTGCCAACCTGTGCGACACCACGCCGCTCAAGTTCTACGGCAGCCAGGTGATCGCCCACTGCGACCGCGCCAGCGAGTGCCTCATGCGGCTCAGCATGAACGTCACCAGCCCGCCGCCGATCCGCCGCGCCGACAGCGCCATCGAGGATCGCTTCGCCGAGCTGGTCGACGCCGACTTCCTGCAGATCCGAAAGATCCCCAACCCCGAGGAAGGCGGCAAGCCGATCAAGCAGCTGCTCCTGATCCGGCCCGAGGACTTTGCGCTGCACGAGATCTGGACCGGCACCGGCCAACTGGAGCTCGGGCGTTCCGGCCTCTACCCGCACCTCCACAAGCTCGCGCCGGTGGAGATTCTGGAGACCTGGTACCTCAAGGCCTCCTGGGTCGTGCCCTACCCCAAGGTGATCTGGGACAACAGATAGAGCGCATCCGCCATTGTCGGACGCGCGACAGGCCGCGGCTGCGGCCCGCCGCTCCTGCTCAAATGCGAGGCCGCCCCGTCGCAACCGAGGGCGCGGCGGCCGAAACCTACTTGTACTCGACCAGCACTTCCCGATAGGGCGTCGTGCCGACGTTCTTGGCCTTGTGACGGGCCGGGACGCGCATCCCCTTCCCCGGCTCGGACAGGACCTCGATCTCGTCGCCGTACACCAACAGCGAAAAGACCCCGCCGGTCGGCACCTCGATCGTGCCCACGTCGTTCCCGTGCTCGTCGGTCACCTGCAAGGGCGCGCCCGAGATCGCGTACCACATGTAGCTTCGCTCGTGCGTGTGCAGGGGCGTTTCCTCGCCCGGAGCGAGCTCGAAGTTCCAGACTGCGACCTTGTCGTTCTCGAAGACCTTCTCGGTTCCCACACCGGCCATCGGGCGATCCTCCAGATTGATTCCCTTCCTGCCTTAGGAGCATAGCGGCTTCTGCCCGTCAAGCGGCGGCCGGCCCGTCCCTTCGCGGTGTCCGCCACCGCCGCCGGCGTGACACGGCAGGCATTCCCTATAGACTTCGCCGCGCAAGGGCGCAGCGGGAAGGACGGCGATGAAGGCAGCCTATTTCGAGCGGCATGGCGGGCCCGAGGTCATCCGCTACGGCGACCTGCCGGACCCGGAGGCCGGGCCGGGCGAGATCGTCGTCGACATTCACGCCGCCAGCGTCAACGGCGCGGACTGCAAGGTGCTGTCGGGCCGCTACAGCCAGGTCGCGGCGTTTCCCTACGTGCTCGGGCGCGATTTCTCGGGCGTGGTCGCCGCGCTCGGAGACGGCGCGGATGGGTTCGCGCCGGGCGACCCGGTGTTCGGCGTCTGCGAGGTGGGGCAGGAAGGCGCCTACGCCGAGAAGATCGCGATGAAGGCGGCGCTGGTCGCGCGCAAACCGGACAGCCTCTCCCATGTGGATGCCGCGGCGCTCGCGCTGATCGGCCTCACGGCGGTGGTCTCGATCGAGGACACCCTCGCCCTGCAGTCGGGCGAGAGGATCCTGATCCAGGGCGGCGCCGGCGGAGTCGCCGGTTTCGCCATCGAGCTCGCCAAGCACATCGGCGCCCATGTCATCGCCACGTGCAGCGCCCGCAACATCGACTACGTGCGCGGCCTCGGCGCGGACGAGGCGATCGACTACAACGCGCAAGACTTCGTGGAAGCGGTCTCGGACTGCGATGCCGTGTTCGAGACCGTGGGCGGCGACGTGGCCCAGCGCTCCTTCGCCGTGCTCAGGCCCGGAGGCCGCGCGGCATTCATCGCCTCGGGCTCGACCGCGCCGGAGCCCCCGCGCGGCGACCTGACCGCGCTCCGCCCGAAGGTCGGGCGCGACCGCCCGCACCTGCTGCGCATCCTCGAGCTGGTCGAGGCGGACGCCGTCCGGGTGCCCAAGATTCGCACCTACCCGCTCGCGGACGCTGCATCCGCGCTCGCCACCAGCGCCGCCCGCCATCTCAGGGGCAAGCTGGTCCTGAGCATTCGCTGATAACCCTCTCTCGGGGCTCGATGATGCCCCTCTCGCGAGGGGCCCCTATCGAGAGCGGGCAAGCGGAGACGTTCGAGGACGGCAGGCGGTCGTCCCGCCCTTCGCACGACGATCCGGGCGTCACTCCCGCTCGCGCCGCCAGGCCTCGAATGCGGCAAGCGTCGCCTCGTTCGGCGGATAAGTGCCGGGCACGGGCGCACCGTCCCGGACTCGCTCGAGGATGAACTCCTCCATCAGCTCCTGCTCGCCCGCGCCGTGGGCCACGTCGTCGGCGATGCCGCGCGGAACGACGCACACACCGTCCGCATCCCCGACCAGCACGTCGCCGGGAAACACCGCGACGCCGCCGCAGGCGATCGGGTCCTGCACGGCGGCGGCGAAATGGACGGCCAGGCTGGCGGGCGCGGCACTGCCGCTACAGAAGGTCGGGAACGCGATGGCGGCGACCGCCGCCGCGTCGCGCATCGGGCCATCGGCGACGAACGCCGCGACGCCGCGGACTTTGAGCCGCGTGATCAGGATGTCGCCCAGGGCACCGGCGCCCTGCTCTCCACGGCAGTCGCAGACCAGCACCTGGCCGGGCGGGCAGGCCTCGATGGCCTTGCGCTGGGGGTAGTCCGGGTCGGCCAAAATCTCGGGCGTGCAGAGGTCTTCCCGCATGGGAATGGTGCGCAGCGTGTAGGCCTCGGCCGCAAAGCGCGCGTGCTGCGGATTCAGGGGGCGGGAGCCCTGGATGAAGGCGTGGCGCAAACCGCGCTTGAGAAGCTGCATGGTGACCGTGGCGACGCTCACGGCGCGCAATCGCCCAAGGGTCTCGTCGGCCAGCGGCCTCTCCGATATCGTCGGCATGCGCTTGCCTTGCCTTCTCCGACGGTCGACCGGCATGACCCGTGTCGGTCGCCCCTTCGGAGCAGATCATATTGCGGAATTGCTGTTCAATGGCACCCTGTGCCGGTGCGAACCAGAGCGCCCGCCTGAACGGATGAGCGTGGAGACATAGACCATGCCCCTGCAGAACCTCAATCACTTCCTCGTGCTGACCAGGGATCTCGAAGCGACCCGCGACTTCTACGTCGATGTCCTGGGCCTTGAGGATGGCTATCGGCCGCCCTTCGCGTTCGACGGCCACTGGATTTACCTGGGCGACCGCGCGGTGATCCACGTGGCCGAACTCAGGGACTATCTCGCGAAGCGCGATCGCGCGCACGACGCTTCCGAAGACGGCACCACCGGCTCGATCGATCACATCGCGTTCGAGGCCACCGGGCTCAAGGACATGATCGCGAGGCTGGAGAAACACGGCATCGCCGCCAGCCACCGCAAGGTGCCGAACCTCGACCTGCACCAGGTCTTCGTCCTCGACCCGAACGGCATTCGCATCGAGCTGAACTACCCCGCCCTTGAGGGGGCGGAGGTGGACGCCTCCGAATAGCCGGCCACGCGCGGCCTGCTGGAGCGTGTCCGTCTTTGACGGACGCGCGACAGGCCGCGACCGCGGCCCGCCGCTAATGCGGCGCGCCCGCGCAGGCGCCGGCCACAGGCCGGCTGCCATGAGCGACAGAGAATCAGAGCGTTTCCGTGAGAAACGGATACGCTCTACACGACCACCGCAGCACCGCTCTCCGCCGGGCCCACGTTGCTGCGGAAGGCTGCGAAAAGCTCGCGCCCGATGCCGCTGGCATTGGCGGAGAGATCGGCCTGGGCCGGCGCCCGCGCGGCAAACGCCGCCGGATCGACAAGCACGTCGAGCCGGCCCGCCGCGGCGTCGAGCCGGAGCATGTCGCCGTCACGCACCCGCGCGATCGCCCCGCCCGCCGCCGCCTCGGGCGTGACGTGGATGGCCGCCGGCACCTTGCCCGACGCACCGGACATGCGCCCGTCGGTGACCAGCGCCACGCGGAAGCCCTGGTCCTGCAGGGAACCCAGGACCGGCGTCAGCGCGTGCAGCTCGGGCATGCCGTTGGCCTGCGGACCCTGGAAGCGCAGCACGCAGACGAAATCGCGCTCCAGCGCGCCAGCGCGGAACGCGGTCTTGATCTCCTCCTGATCCTGGAACACCCGGGCCGGAGCCTCGACGACATGATGCTCGGGCTTGACCGCCGAGGTCTTGATCACCGCCTGGCCGAGATTGCCGGTCAGCACGGCGAGCCCGCCGGTGCCCTGGAAGGGATCGGCCGCAGGGCGCAGGATCCTCTGGTTCAGGCTCGCGCGCGTGCCCTCGCGCCAGACGAGCCCGTCGTCGCCCAGCACCGGCTCCTCGGTGTAGCGGACCAGTCCGTCGCCGGCGACGGTGCGGACGTCGCCGTGCAGCAGCCCGGCTTCCAGCAGCTCGCCGATCATGAAGCCGAGCCCGCCGGCGGCGTGGAAGTGGTTCACGTCGGCCAGTCCGTTGGGATAGACCCGCGCCATCAGCGGCGTGACGGCGGAAAGCTGCGCCATGTCTCCCCAGTCGATCAGCACGCCCGCAGCACGCGCCATCGCAATGAGGTGCAGGGTCAGATTGGTCGAGCCGCCCGTGGCGTGCAGGCCGACCATGCCATTGACGAAGGCGCGCTCGTCCAGCACCGCGCTCGCGGGCGTGTAGGAGTTGCCCTTGGCGGTGATCTCCAGCGCCCGCCGCGCCACCGCTCGGGTCAGCGCCTCGCGCAGCGGCGTGCCGGGATTGACGAAGCTCGCGCCCGGCAGGTGCAGGCCCATGAACTCCATCAGCATCTGGTTCGAATTCGCCGTGCCGTAGAAGGTGCAGGTACCCGGGCCGTGATACGAGGCCATCTCGGCGGCCATCAGCTCGTCCCGGCCGATCTCGCCGCGGGCGAAGCGCTGGCGCACGGCGGCTTTCTCGTCGTTCGGCAGGCCCGAGGTCATCGGCCCCGCCGGCGCGAAGATGGCCGGGACATGGCCGAAGGTCGCCGCCGCGATCACGAGCCCGGGGACGATCTTGTCGCAGACACCGAGGAAGACCGCAGCGTCGAAGCAGTTGTGCGAGAGCGCCACGCCGGCTGCCAGCGCGATCACGTCGCGGCTGAAGAGCGAGAGCTCCATGCCGGGCTGCCCCTGGGTGACGCCGTCGCACATCGCCGGCACGCCGCCGGCGACCTGGGCGGTGCCGCCCGCCTGCCGTGCTTCCTCACGGATCAGCGCCGGAAAGCCCTCGAAGGGCTGGTGGGCCGAGAGCATGTCGTTGTAGGCGGTGACGATGCCGATGTTGCCGGCGCTGCCCTCGGCCTGGCGCGCCTTGTCGGCCTCCGGGCTGGCGGCGAAGGCGTGCGCGATGTTGCCGCAGGAGAGATGCGCGCGCGCGGGCCCCGCATCGGCGGCCCGGGACATGCGCTCCAGATAGGCGGTGCGGGCGGTCCGGCTCCGCGCGCGGATCCGCTCGGTCACCTGGTGCACGGTATCGTTCAGTGGCATCGGGCTCTCCCGATCGTTGCCTCAGGGCGCCCAGTAGAGGGTGGCGGGGTTCGCTCCGTCGAGGACCAGACGGACCGGGGCGTGCGCCAGGCCGGGCGCATCCCGAGCGCGATCCAGCGCCGCGCGCTTCTCCGCGCCGTGGATCAGCACGAAGCACCGGCCCGCCCCGGTCAGCACAGGGGCGGTGAGGGTGATGCGTTCCTCCGGGGCACCGGGGGCACGCAACCTGAGCGCCGGCGTGCCGCATTCCGCCGAAAGCGCCTCGTGCAGGCGGTCGGCGCCGGGGAAGAGCGAGGCGGTGTGCAGGTCCTCCCCCATGCCCAGGACGCAGGCATCGAGCGGCAGGAGCACGGACAGCGCTGGCGCGTCGTCGAGCGCCACGAAGCGCGCGGCACGGGCCGGGCCGGCGAACAACGTTCCGTCGAGCAGGCGCCGGTTGGAACGCGGATGATCGGCGGGGACACAGCGCTCGTCGGTGAGCGTCACCGCGACAATACCCCAGTCGAGCGCATGGCCGCCGAGCGCGGAGAGGAACGCGGCGGGCGTGGTGCCGCCCGGCACCGCCAGCGCCGCGCGGCCGGTGTCTCGAATCGCCCCCTCCAGCACCGCCGCGACCTCGCCAGCCAAGAGACGGGCCAGCGCGCCCCGGTCTTCGGCCTCGACGATCCGCGTCACACCGCGAGCGAGCGCCAGCGCCGCCCGTCCCGATGCATCAGCATCAGCGCATCTTCTGGCCCCGACGAATAGCTGTCGTAGGCTTGGGGCCGTTGGGGAACGGTCTCCGCCGCGGCGATGATCGGATCGATCCAGCGCCAGGCCGCCTCGACCTCGTCACCCCGCATGAAGAGCGTCTGGTCGCCGCGGATCACGTCCATCACCAGCCGCTCATAGGCGTCCGGCATGCGCAGCCCCTCGGCTCCCAGGGTCTCGGCAAAGGTCATGTCGAGCGGCGCCTCGCAGAGCCGCATGCCGCCGGGGCCCGGCTCCTTGATCGTCAGCCTCAGCTTAATCCCCTCGTCGGGCTGCAGCCTGATCGCCAATACGTTGGGACGCGTGTTCCCCGCGCTCTTGGAGAAGATCGAATGCGGCGCGTCCTTGAACACGACGGCGATCTCCGACATCCGCGCCCGCAGCCGCTTCCCCGTGCGCAGATAGAAGGGCGCCCCGTTCCAGCGCCAGTTGGCGACCTCCGCCTTGACCGCGACGAAGCTCTCGGTGCGCGATCCGGGGTTCTCCGCATCCTCCAGATAGCCCGCCTCGCCGTTGATGCCGAGATACTGGCCACGCACCACGTCGCCGAGCCCCTCCAGCGGCTTCAGGCTGCGCAGCACCTTGAGCTTCTCGTCGCGCACCGCGTCCGGATCGAAATGTGCCGGCGGCTCCATGGCGGTGAGGCAGAGAAGTTGCAGAAGATGGTTCTGCATCATGTCCCGAAGCGCGCCGTTCCGGTCGTAATAGGCGCCCCGGCCGCCGACGCCGACCCGCTCGGCGACGGTGATCTGCACGTGGTCGACATGGCGCGCGTTCCAGATCGGCTCGAAGAGCGCATTGGCGAAGCGCAGCGCCATCAGGTTCTGCACCGTCTCCTTCCCGAGATAGTGGTCGATCCGGTAGATCTGGCGCTCGTCGAAGAGCGTCGCAAGCCGGCGGTTCAGCGCCTGTGCGCTCCCGAGATCGCGGCCGAGCGGCTTCTCGACGACCAGCCGCGTGTCGGGTGTCCGGCAGCCGCTCCCCGCCAGCCGTTCGCTGATGGGCCCGAAGAGGTGCGGCACCACCGAGAGATAGAAGACCCGCATGCGCTCCGAGCCTTTGAGCTTGTCGGAGAGCGAGGCCCAGCCCCCCTCACCCTCCGCATCGACGCGCGCGTAGTCGAGCATGTCGAGGAAGGTCGCCGCCCGATCGGGATCGAGAGCGTCCGGACCCGCATGTTCCTTGAGCGCCGCCTCGGCCATGCGGCGATAGCCATCGGCGTCCAGTGCTCTTCGGCCGACGGCGATCACCCTCGAACCCTGCAACACCTGCCCGTCGAGCATGCGGCGATAGAGCGCGGGCAGCAGCTTGCGCCGCGCCAGATCGCCAGTGCCGCCGAAGACGACGAGATCGAAGGGATCGACCGGAATGACTCGCGAAACCATGTTCGGCTCACCTCTGGTCCGCCTGCGGACGGCGGCTTTGAGAGGACTACCCCCCGCTTCCCTAAGCGATCAGGTGAATATCACTTTCAAAGCTCATGCCGCCATGGCGGGTTTGCGCCGGCCCGGGAGACGGTAATCGCAGCGACCCGATTGCCGAAGCGAATCGCCTCGCGCATCCGATCCGAGTCGACGGCAGCCAGGAAGTCCTTGGTGAGCAGTCCGAGCTCCGCGAGCTTGGCCAGCACGCCCGCGTTGAAGGTATCGCCCGCGCCGATGGTATCGACGACATCGACGCGATCGGCCGGAACCGAGACCTCGGTGCCCTCTTTCAGGAAGGCGCTGGCGCCGCTGTCGCTGCGCGTCAGGATTACCACGGAAGGCCCGGCCTGGCGCACGAAATCCAGCTTCTCGACCAACGACTCCGGACCGGGGTAAAGCCAGTTCAGGTCCTCGTCCGAGACCTTCACGATGTCCGACAGCGCGATCATCCGATCCAGACGGTCGCGATAGCGCTTGATGTCCCGGATGAAGCTCGGGCGGACGTTCGGATCGAGCATGATCACGCGGGCCGCGGCCTCGCGCTTCAGCAGGGCGGCATAGGCGTCGGCACCGGGCTCGAAGACCAGGCTGATGCCGCCGAAGTAGAGCGTGCCGACCTCGTCGGGCAGCGGGGGCATGTCAGCCTGGTCGAGCATCCGGCCGGCCGAGTTCTCGTCGTAGAAGGTGTAGGTGGCCTGGCCGTCGGTGAGCTGCACGAACGCGAGCGTGGAGAGGCGGTCGGAGGTGACGACCAGCGACGTGTCGACATGGTTCGCGTGCAGCGACGCGGTCAGTTGCTGGCCGAACAGATCGGTGGAAAGCCCGGTCAGCATTCCCGTCTGCACGCCGAGGCGCCCGAGCGCGATCGCGGTGTTGAAGACCGCGCCGCCGACGTGCGGCACGTAGCCCTCCTGCCCCGACTCGGTCGGCATCGGGATCATGTCGATCAGAGCTTCGCCGCAGCAAAGGAGCATCTAATCACGCCTCCACGCCGTCGAAGAAGCGGTGCAGCGCTTCGCGCGTCCCCCTGGACGATACCTCTTCGAGCTGCCGTGCAAAGGCTTCCGTCCAGGGTTTGCTCCGGCCGAGGTCGCCAAAGATTTCCGAGAGGCCGAGGAAGGCCATGGGGTCGTTCCGCGCGGCCCGCGCTGCAGAGGTCAATTGCTCGCTCCTCAAGTCCTGGAGCTCGATCCCGGAGTCGGCAGCGGTGGCGCAGAAGCGGCTCCAGAACGCAATCTCGAGCGCCAGCCCCTCGATCGGCGCCCCCCGCTCCAGAGCATCCGAGACCGTGGGCAACAGGAACTTCGGCAGCCGATTCGAGGCATCCTGGCAGAGCCGCGCGACGGTGTCACCGAGCGCGGGGTTCGAGAAGCGCCGGGCACAGGTCGCCAGGTAGTCATCGAAGTCGAGCCCGGGAATCGGCGTGAGCACCGGAATGACCTCGCGGCGCATCAGCTGCATCATCCAGCGCGCGATGTCCTTATCGTCCATGGCGTCGTGAACCGTCTCGTAGCCCAGCAGGGCCGACGGATAGGCGATTGCCATGTGGCTCGCGTTGAGGATGCGCAGCTTCATGGTCTCGTAGGGCGTGACGTCATCGACGAATTGCACGCCGACATGCTCCAGCGCCGGGCGGCCCTGGGGAAAGTTGTCCTCGATCACCCACTGCCTGAAGGGCTCGCAGACGACAGGAGAAGCATCGTCCAGGCCGAATCGCTCCGCCACCAGCTCGCGCTCGCGTTCCGACGTGGCGGGCGTGATGCAATCGACCATCGCGTTCGGAAAGGCGACGGTCGCGGCAATCCAGTCGTGCAGGTCCCGCGAGACCAGGCCTGCGAGGCCGAGCACGGTCCGGCGGGTGACATCGCCGTTGTGCGGAACGTTGTCGCAGGAGAGCACCGTGAAGGGCGCAATCTCTCGGTCCCGGCGCTCTTCGAGAGCAGCAATCAGCACGCCGAACACGGTCTGCGGATCGTCCGGATTCTCGGCGTCATGGCGGATTTCGGGATGCGCCGCATCGAACCCGCCGGTCGTCGCGTCGATGAAGTATCCGCCCTCGGTGATGGTCAGCGAGACGATGCGGATCGCCGGGTCGGCCAGGCGGGCGATGATCGCCTCTGCGCGCACCTCGCAGAAATCGACCATCGAGCCGACGACCCGCGCCGAGGACCCGTCCGCGCTCAGGTCGACCACCGTCGTCAGCCAGTCCTGCGCGGCCAGCCGGCGTCTTTGCGCGGCGTCGAAGGACGTGATCCCGGCACCGACGACCGCCCAGTCGAGATCGCGGCCCTGCTCGAAGAGCCTGTCCAGGTAGAGCATCTGGTGGGAGCGATGGAAGTTGCCGACGCCGATGTGGAGGATGCCCGGACTCAGCGAAGACCGCGCGTAGCGCGGTCCGGCGACGTGCCCCGGCAGCCGGTCGAGATTGGCGAGGGAGAGTTTCACAGGGTTGACCGGTCGATTCATTCTTGTTGTCCGCCGCGCTGGATGTGATGAGAAACGCGGCACGCCGCGCACGAGAAGATGAGTGAGGCCCTTCCGCTCAGGCCCTGCGGCGTGAACGGCCTCGTCCTGGCAACCCGGCCGGTCATTCGATCCGCAGGCCTGCGGAGTCGAATCGATGGATCTTGGCCGGATCGGGGGTCAGGTAGACGGTATCGCCGTGGGTCGCGTCGTATTCACCGCCGGCTCGGACGGTGAAGGTTCCCTGGCCATCCGCGAGATGCACGTAGAGGAACGTGTCCGATCCCAGATGCTCGGCGACGCCGACCGTGCCTTGCCAGGCGCCGTCGGTGGTCGAGATCGAAAGGTGCTCGGGACGGATGCCGATGCTGTGCGCACCGTGCTCGGCGGCCCTCTCGCCATTGGCGAAGTTCATCGTGGGCGAGCCGATGAAGCCCGCCACGAACCTGTTGCGCGGCGCGCTGTAGAGCTCCATCGGGCTGCCCACCTGCTCGATCACGCCCTCCTGCAGCACGACGATCTTCTCGGCCATGGTCATCGCCTCGACCTGGTCGTGGGTGACGTAGACCATGGTGGTCTCGAGGCTCTGGTGCAGCTCGGAGATCTCGAGCCGCATGTTCACGCGGAGCGCCGCGTCGAGGTTGGAGAGCGGCTCGTCGAACAGGAATGCGGTCGGGTCACGAACGATGGCCCGGCCGATGGCGACCCGCTGGCGTTGCCCGCCGGAGAGCTGGCGGGGGCGACGGTCGAGATACTCGGTCAGGTTGAGAACCCGGGCCGCCTCCTCGACCTTCCTCATCTGCTCGTCCTTGCTCAGCCCGGCCATGCGCAGCGGAAAGGCGATGTTCTTGCGCACCGACATGTGCGGGTAGAGCGCATACGACTGGAACACCATGGCCAGCCGGCGCTTTGCCGGGGGCACGGCAGTGGCGTCGGCCCCGTCGATCTCGATGCGGCCAGAGGTGACGTCCTCAAGCCCTGCGATCAACCGCAGCAGGGTGGACTTGCCGCAGCCCGAGGGGCCGACGAAGACCACGAATTCACCGTCAGAGATCTCCAGGTCCAGCGGCCGGATCACTTCCACGTCGCCGAAATTCTTGGAGACTTCGTTGAGTCGTATCTGGCCCATGCCGGGTCTCCTATTTCACCGCGCCGAAGGTGAGCCCGCGGACAAGCTGTCTCTGGCTGAACCAGCCCATGATCAGGATCGGCGCGATCGCGAGCGTGCTGGCGGCGCTCAACTTGGCGTAGAACAGGCCCTCGGGGCTCGAGTAGGCAGCGATGAAGGCTGTCAACGGAGCCGCCTTGGCGGCCGTCAGGTTCAGCGTCCAGAACGCCTCGTTCCAGGCGAGAATGATGTTCAGCAGCAGGGTGGACGCGATGCCGGGCACGGCCATCGGCGTGAGGACGTAGATGATTTCCGAGCGGAGCGTCGCCCCGTCCATCCGCGCGGCTTCCAGGATGTCGACGGGGATCTCCTTGAAGTAGGTGTAGAGCATCCAGATGATGATCGGCAGGTTGATCAGGGTGAGCACGATCACCAGCCCGGCCTGCGTGTCGAGCAATCCGACATCGCGGAAGATCAGGTAGATCGGGACCAGAACGCCCACCGGCGGCAGCATCTTGGTCGACAGCATCCACATCAGGACGTGCTTGGTGCGCTTGGTGGGAACGAAGGCCATCGACCAGGCCGCCGGGATCGCGATGATCAACCCGAGCACGGTCGAGCCGACCGAGATGATCACCGAGTTCATGAAGTGCCGGAAGTAGTCCGAGCGCTCCTGGACGATGGCGTAGTTCTCCACCGTCCAGTCGAACAGGATGAAGCTGGGCGGCGAGGCGATGGCCTCGGCCTCGGTCTTGAAGCTCGTCAGGATGGTCCAGAGGATCGGGAAGAAGATTGCGAGCCCGATGATCCAGGCGACGGCCGTTACGGTGGCCTTGCGGGTGGTTGAGACGTTGCGCGCCATGCTGCGGTCCCCCTCCCCTCAGGCGTCCAGGTTCTTGCCGATCATCCGCATCAGGAAGATCGCCACGATGTTGGCCAGGATGATGGCGATGATCCCGCCGGCCGCCCCGCCGCCGACATCGAAGTGCAGCAGCGACTGGGCATAGATCAGGAAGGTCAGGTTGGTCGACGCCGTCCCGGGGCCGCCGTTCGTCGTCACCAGGATCTCGGCGAAGATCGACAGCAGGAAGATCGTCTGGATCAGGATTACTACGGTAATCGCGCGCGCGAGGTGCGGCAGCACGATGAAGAGAAAGCGGTTCCAGTAGTTCGCCCCGTCCATCTCCGAGGCTTCGAGCTGCTCGCTGTCGAGCGATTGCAGGGCGGTGAGCAGGATCAGCGTGGCGAAGGGCAGCCACTGCCAGCTCACTATCAGGATGATCGAGAAGAGCGGCGCGTGCGCCAGGAAGTCGAAGGGCTCGAGCCCGAGCCCCTTGGCGGCGTGGGCGAACAGGCCCGAGACCGGATTCATGAACATGTTCTTCCACACCAGGGCCGACACGGTCGGCATGATGAAGAAGGGCGCAATCACCAGGACGCGGACGATTCCCCGCCCCCAGATGGGTTGATCGAGCAGCAGCGCCAGCAGCACGCCGCCGCCGACAGTGATCGCCAGAACGCCGACGACGAGCACCAGTGTGTTCCGGAGCGCGTCGAAAAAGGCGGGGTCGGTGAGGAAGTAGCGGTAGTTGGTCAGGCCGGTCCATTGCTCCATGCCCGGCATGAGCAAGTTGTAGCGCAGGAGCGAGAAATAGACCGTGAGTCCGAGCGGGATGAGCATCCAGCCCAGAAGCAACACGACCGCCGGGGAGATCATCAGCCGCGCTTTCACCCGGGAGTGTTGCGTCGGCATGGAAGGGATCCCTCGACTACGTCGGATCAGGTGGGGGCCGGTTCGCCGGCCCCCACCCTAATCAGGACACCTAGTTGATATAACCTGCCTTCGTCATTTCACGGACCGTGAGGGCCTGCGCGTTCGCCAGCGCCTCCTCGGCGGTCACTGTCCCGGCAAGCGCGGCCGAGAACTGCTGGCCGACTGCGGTCGCGATGCCCTGGAACTCGGGGATCGCGACGAACTGCACGCCGACGTAAGGCACCGGATCGACGGTCGGGTTCTTCGGATCCGCCGAATTGATGCTGTCCAGCGTCATCTTGGCGAAGGGCACCTTGGCGTATTCCGGGTTCTCGTAGAGCGAGGTCCGGGTACCCGGAGGCACGTTCGCCCAGCCTTCCTTGGAGGCGACCAGCGCGAGGTAGTCCTTCGACGTGGCCCAGGCGATGAACTTCTTCGCGGCGTCGACCTTCTCGGAGCCCGCCGGGATCGCCAGTGACCAGGCCCAGAGCCAGTTGCTGCGCTTGCCAAGCCCGTTATCGGGAGCCAGCGCGAAGCCGACCTTGTCGGCAACGGTGGAGTCGTTCGGATTGGTCACGAAGGACGCCGCGACGGTGGCGTCGATCCACATGCCGCACTTGCCGGTCTGGAACAGCGCGAGGTTCTCGTTGAACCCGTTGGAGGACGCGCCGGGAGGGCCCGCATCGTTCAACAGGCCGAGGTAGAAGTTCAGCGTGTCCGACCACGCCTGGCTGTCGAACTGCGGGTTCCAGTTCTCGTCGAACCAGCGCGCGCCGAAGCTGTTGGAGGTGGCCGTGATGAAGGCCGCGTTCTCGCCCCAGCCGGCCTTGCCGCGCAGGCAGACGCCGTAAATCTCGTTGTCCTTGTCGGTCATGGCGCGGGCTGCCTGGGCGATGAACTCCCAGGTGGGAGCGTCCGGCATCTCGAGCCCGGCCTTCTCCATCAGGTCGGTGCGGTACATCACCATCGAGCTCTCGCCGTAGAAGGGCGCGGCATAGAGCTCGCCATCCACGGTCAGGCCGCCGCGGATCGCCGGCAGCAGATCGTCGATGTCATAGCTTTCCGGCAGGTCGTTCAGGCCGACCAGCCAGCCCTGCTTGCCCCAGATCGGAACCTCGTAGGTGCCGATGGTCATGATGTCGTACTGGCCACCCTTGGTGGCGATGTCGGTGGTGACACGCTGGCGCAGGATGTTCTCCTCCAGCGTCACCCACTCCAGTTCGATGCCCGGGTTCTGGGCAGTAAAGTCGTCGGTCAGACCCTGCATGCGGATCATGTCGCCATTGTTGACGGTAGCGATCGTCAACGTCTGTGCGGCCGCTGCCGTTGCCAGAAGGCACGTGGCAGCGGCGGCGCCCATCAGGGCACTAAGCTTGATCTTCATCGCTTTCTCTCCATGCTCGCAGTGAGCAATTGCTATTGAGCCGGGCAAATACTCACCCAAGCGATGTATAGAGTCAACGCGAAATGCGGCACCCGTGGCGGCGGGCCACGAGCCCTTTCAGTCCAACAGGTTAGAGCGCGTCCGTCCTTGGCGGACGCGCGACAGGCCGCGACCGCGGCCCGCCGCAAATGCGGCGCGCCCGCGCAGGCGCCGGCCGCAGGCCGGCTGCCGTGAGCGACAAAGGCGCGTGCGTTCCCGCGTGAAGCGGAAACGTTCCAAGCTGGTCAGGCCCGCGCCAGAACGGCCTCGGCTGTCGCTTCATCGCTCACCAGCGCGTTGATGAGCTGGCCGCGCATGGCTCCGAGAATCGCGGCGACCTTGACGTCGCCGACAGCGAGCCCGATCACCGGGCGCGACTTCGCGGGCACCAGCGGTGCGCTCGACACCCGATCGTTGGTCAGGCCCTCGATCAGCGCCCCCCCGGAATCGAAGACCCAGCCGACAATCTCGCCCACCGCCCCCATGCGGATGAGCGCACGCCTCTCCTCATGGGTGATGAACCCGTCGACCAGCATGGGCGCCGCTTGTTCCATATGGCCGATCCCGACGAAGGTCGCGTCGGCTCCGGCACAGAGCTCGAGGGTCTTCGCCACCGGCTCCTGGCTGTGCAGGATGGCGAGTTCCGCCGGGTTGCGCACCACGGCGGGGAGCGGCATGGGATTGTGACGCCCGCCGACCCGGTCGGCCATGCGTTCCACGACGTTGTAGGCGGTGGCGGACCCGTCCGTCATGGTGTTGCCAACCAGCGAAACGAGATGATGCTGCGGACAATCCATCGACGGCAGCTGCTCGATGCAGGCGCGCAGGACGCGACCCGTCCCCACCGCGATGACCCTGGGCGTCTTCGTATCGAGATGCTTCTGCATCTCGGCAGCGCCGGCGATGGCGACACCGGCGATCGACTCGGGCGCGCCCGGGTCCGTCGGCACGATCTCGCAGGATGTCAGGCCGAAGCGATCGCGCAGCATCTCTGAAAGCTCCATGCAGCGCGCAATTGGATGATCCAGCCGGAACTTGATCAGCTTCTCGCTGACCGCCAGCGACACCAGCCTCTGCGCCGACTGCCGCGACACGCCCAGCTTGTGCGCGATCTCGTCCTGGGTGTTGCCCGCGACGTAGTAGAGCCATCCGGCCCGGGCCGCGTCGTCCAGACGGTTGCCGCCGTTGATCCTGGCCATGTTCGCCCTGTCACGCCCTCAGCTCGGGCGCCAATACGTAAAACCGGTCCCAATTGTCAAAGACAGTCACGCCTGCCGGCGCCTCGTCGCGCGCCCGAGCGGTATCGGCGATGTGCGATGCACCCACGTAGCGCCAGACCTTCATGCCGGCCGCCAGCCCCGCTTCGATCCCCGCAGCGCTGTCCTCGATCACCAGGCAGCGCTCCGGTGGCGTCGACATCTCGCGGGCTGCAAGCAGGAAGAGGTCGGGCGCCGGCTTTCCCTCCGCAACCTGGGACGCCGTGAAGACATCGGCGCCGAAATAGTCGGCGAGTCCGAGGGTCTCCAGGGTATAGGCCACACGCGGCGGGCTCGAGCTGGTCGCGACACAGGAGGCGCAGGTCAGTTGCCCTAACACGTCGAGCAATCCGGGCGTGGTCTGCAGGCTCTCGGCGAAGGCCTCGCGCAACGCCGCACGGTAATCGCCGACGAACGTGGAGGGCAGCGCTACTCCGAAACGCTCGCCGATGATGTCGGCCACGACGGGGAAGCTCTTGCCGACAAAGTTGCGAAAGACGTAATCGGCGTCGATGGATATGCCGAAGGGCAGTAGCTGTCGGACCAGGAGACTTGCGCTGATGACCTCGCTGTCGGCGATCACTCCATCGCAGTCGAATATGACCAGTTCGACCCCTCGCAATTCATCGGCCACCCTGCTGCCCTCGCCGCGGCGACGAAACCTTTCATGGCGCGTGTTCGATGACAAGCACCCGACGCAGCGAGCTGCGGGAGACGACCGGAACCGGTCCGGTCGCAAATTCCTCAAACGCAAGTGAGATTCTCCGAGACAAAGTGAGATTAAATGAGATTCCGGGGCGAAAGCACCGGTAAGGACGAAGCGAAGCATTCGCGGCGGGGCCTCCCCGCAACCCGCGGTCCTCACCCCTGGCACGGCCCGCGGCGCGCATCGTGCTCCCGATCGACATGGCGCAATCCTGGCTGGGGCGACGCGCGCCGTGCGCCGCACCATGGTCCGGAGCGTTGGGTAGGCCTAAACGCTAGTCCCTCACACCGTGTCGGTAAGTCGCGTGCCGGCCGCGACACCGACCTTGCCCCCAGCACATGGGGGCGGCCTCTTAGCCTTGGCTCGCTGCCCGCTTCTGCGCCCGGGCCCAGGAATCGCGCAGGCCGACCGTGCGGTTGAAGACCGGCGCTTCTGGCGTGGAGACCGGATCGGGGCAGAAATAGCCCTGGCGCTCGAACTGCACCGTCTCCCCCGGCGCCGCGTCGGCGAGACTTCGCTCGAGCTGGCAGCCGGTCAGCACCGTGCGCGAAGCCGGGTTGAGGTCGTCCCACAGCGTGCCGCCCTCCGTACCCGGCAGCGGCGTGGCGAAGAGGGAATCGTAGAGCCGCACCTCGGCCTCGACCGAGTCCTGCGCCGAGACCCAGTGCAGCGCGCCCCTCACCTTTCGCCCGTCCGGCGCCTGGCCGCCACGGGTCTCCGGGTCGTAGGTGCAGCGCAGCTCGGTGACGGCGCCTGAGGAGTCCTTGACCGCCTCCTGGCAGGTCACGAGGTAGCCGTAGCGCAGCCGCGCCTCGCGGCCCGGCGCCAGCCGAAAGAATTTTTTCGGCGGGTCCTCCACGAAGTCGTCGGCCTCGACATAGAGGGTGCGGCTGAAGCGGACCTGCCGGGTGCCGGCATCCGGGTCCTCGGGATTGTTCAGGGCGTCGACCCACTCGCCCTCGCCTTCCGGATAGTTCTCGATCACGAGCTTCAGCGGGTGCAGCACGCCGAAGCGGCGCGGCGCGGTCTGATTCAGGCGGTTACGTACCGCATGGTCGAGCATGGCCTGCTCCACCAGGTTGTCGCTGGTCTTGGAGATGGCGAGCAGGCCCACGAAGTCGCGGATCGCCTCGGGCGGCACACCGCGCCGGCGCAGGCCGCGCAGGGTCGGCATCCGGGGGTCGTCCCAGCCGTCCACCCTGCCCTCCTCCACCATCTGCGTGAGGCGCCGCTTGGAGAGCACGGTGTGGCTGAGGTTGAGGCGCGAGAACTCGTACTGCCGCGGCACCATCGGCACCGGCAGGTGCTCGATCAGCCAGTCATAGAGCGGGCGGTGGTCCTCGAACTCGAGGGTGCAGAGCGAATGCGTCACGCCCTCGATCGCATCCGACTGCCCGTGGGCGAAATCGTAGGTGGGATAGATGCACCAGTCCTCGCCGGTGCGCGGGTGGGCGGCGTGCAGGATGCGGTAGAGCACCGGGTCCCGCATGTTGATGTTGCCCGCCGCCATGTCGATCTTCGCCCGCAGCACCCGCGCGCCTTCGGGGAACTCGCCCGCACGCATGCGGCGGAAGAGATCCAGGCTCTCCGCCGCCGGGCGGGTGCGATAAGGGCTGTCGCGCCCGGGCTCGGTGAGCGTGCCGCGGTGCGCGCGGATCTCCTCGGCCGAAAGATCGTCCACATAGGCGTCGCCGCTCTGGATCAGGTGCTCGGCCCACGCGTAGAGACGCTCGAAATGGTCGGAGGCGAAATAGAGATGGCTGCCCCAGTCGAAGCCGAGCCAGCGCACGTCCGCCATGATCGCCTCGATGAACTCGTGCTCTTCCTTCGTGGGGTTGGTGTCGTCGAAGCGCATGTGGCAGCGCCCGCCGAACTCCTGCGGCACGCCGAAGTTGAGGCAGATCGACTTGGCGTGCCCGATGTGCAGATAGCCGTTGGGCTCGGGCGGGAAGCGGGTCACCACCTCGTCATGCCGCCCGGCTTCCAGGTCGGCGCGGACCACCGCCCGAATAAAGTCGTCGCCTGCGCTCATGCGCTGCCGCTCCTCCGTCTGCGAATCGTTATATCTGGGTGTCAGACGAAGTGCGGCATCACTTCGCTGGCGAAGAGTTCGACCGAGGCCATCGCGTCGGCGCCGGCAACGCCCGGCATGTGCATCCAGCAGATCATCTCGCTCGGGTTCACCGCCGCCTGGTAGTCCCGGATGCGGCGGATGGCGAAGTCCGGATCGCCGATGATGTAGCGGTCCTTGAAGGTGGTGAACGCGACCTCGGTGGGGTCGTCGATCACGCTGCCGTCGTCCCGCCGCAGCACCCGGTCGCCGGCGGCCGACGCAGCGCCGTAGAGCTCGCGGTAGAGGTAGTCCACCGCAGGCGCGGCCTTCGCCTCGGCCTCCGCCATAGTCGGCGCGACGAACACCTGGCGGATGATCGGCCGCTCCGGAATCGCCCAGCCGGCGGCCTCGGCAGCCGCTTCGTAAGGCTCGAAATGGGCTTCCAGCTCGGCGAGCCCGTGGCGCGGCGACATGATCTGCACCGAGCGCCGCGCCGCCGCCCGGCGCAGAGAGCCGGGCGCAGAGACCCCGTACCAGATGGGCGGATGCGGGCTCTGCACCGGCTTCGGCGTCACCCGCCCCTCCGGCACCCGGTAGTAGCGCCCCTCGAAGGAGAAAGGCTCCCCGGTCCAGGCCTGGATCATCAGGTCCAGCGCTTCCTCGAAGCGGCCGACGCGCTCCTCCCGCGGCACGCCGTGGGCCGCGAACTCCTGCGAGACGTAGCCCGGCGCCACGCCGAAGACGAAGCGCCCGCCCGAGAGGTTGTCGATCACCGCGACATCCTCGGCGAGCTTGAGCGGGGCGTAGAGCGGCACCAGCAGCACCGCCGTGCCAATCCGCATCCGCTCGGTGACCGCCGCCGCACCCGCCATCGCCACCAGCGGGCCCGGGCAAAAGCCGTCCTTCTGGATGTGGTGGGAGCACTGGAAGGCCGAGACGTAGCCGAGCTCCTCCGCGCGCGGCAGGCAGCGCAGCATGTCCCGGTAGGTTTCCTGGCTCGAAATGCCGCTCTCCGGCGGCACCTGGTGAGCGAAGAGCAGACCGAACTTCATCGCAAGGGTCCCGTCATAAGGGCCGCAGCCGGCCTCACGTAAATGCGGCGCCCGCGATTCCGGAGAGCCAGCCGTCGTCCACGCGCAGATTGGTGCCGTGGATATGAGCGGCATCGTCGGAGCAGAGGAAGAGCACGGCGGCGGCGATCGCATCCGGCTCCATGTAGCCCTTGCGGGTGGCCAGCATACGGGCGAGGCCGGCGTTGAAGGCGTCGTCGGTCCATTGGTGCTCGGTCATCTGCGTGCGGATGAAGCCGGGTCCCACCGAATTGACGTTGATGCCGTCGGGCGCGAGCGACATGGCCAATGCCTGTGTGAGGTTGAGGAGCCCGCCCTTCGCCGCGCAATAGGCCTCGGCGTTGGCGAAGCCCTGGGTCGCGGCGATCGAGGTGATGTTGACCACGCGCCCGCCGCCGCGCTGGCGCATCTGCGGCACCACGGCCTGGATGAGGAAGAACACGCCCTTCAGGTTGATGTCGACGTTGCGGTCCCAGTTCTCCTCGGTGGTCTCGTCGAAGGGCATCTGCTCGAAGACGCCGACACAGTTGGCGAGCACGTCGATCGGGCCGAGATCGGCCTCGACCTCCGCGGCGAGGCGCCGGCACGCCTCCACACTGCTGAGGTCGGCCTGGTAGCAGCGCGCGCCAGCCACAGGGCTCTCGCCCGAGGCTGCATCCGCCAGCGCCAACTCGGCGCCCTCGGCGGCGAAACGCTCGGCGACCTTGCGGCCGATGCCGCCCATGGCGCCCGTGATCAGTGCCCGCTTGCCTTCCAGCCTCATCGCTCAGCTCCCCTCGTCGCGGCGCAGGCGGCGACTACTCCATCAGCGCGACTTTTTCGGGCGCGACCTTGACGATCACGCGCTGCTCGCCCTCCCTCCGGTGGGGATAGCTGTCCAGGTCCAGGTACTTCTTGGTCATCGCGTCGATACTCTCTTCGGCGCCCTCGTGCTCCATCGCCACCACGCGGCCCTGAATCATGGCCTGCTGGTAGGGGTTCTCCATGTCGAACACGGCGATCGCGACCCGCGCGTCGCGGCGCATGTTGCGGGGCTTCACGCGCCCTTCCGCCGTGTTGAAGACGATGTGCGGGCCTTCGGTATGGATCCAGACGACCGACGCCTGAGGCCGGCCGTCCCCCATCACGGTCGCCACGGTCGCGAAATTCTTCCCATCCAGCAGCCGCCTGGCCAGATCCGGTAGCTCAACCATTACTCTATCTCCCTCTCCGTCCCGCTAACGCGGCGCCACCATACAGGCGGTGCGCGACCTTAGCACGCCCCGCCAGCGGCCTTAGTCGCGGCGCTCAGCAAGGGCGGCGGGCTCCAGTTCGATCTGGTCGACACTCTTCAGGGGCAGTGCCGTGATGGTGTCGGTGAGCGGATAGGCCCGGTCGCCGGGATAGAGAACCCACAGGTGCTCCAGGCCCAGGTCCTTCATGACGATATGCATGGACTTCGTCGTCCGCGGCGCGTCGGTGCACTTGAATTCGAAGCCCCAGCGCCGTCCCCGCCGCAGTAAGAGCAGGTCCAGCTCGGCTCCCCGCTGGGTGGCGTAGAAGTATGCCTCGTGCTCGCCGTGCGCGAGCAGCGTCTGCTCCAGGGCGAACCCCTCC
>Ga0209544_1001866_pt1 | contig 20966 bp, 24 predicted proteins | sample MesohylPK_FD_187297 | JGI IMG/M metagenome (GOLD analysis project Ga0209544, IMG submission 187297) | Host-associated microbial community of the marine sponge Aplysina aerophoba from Gulf of Piran - sponge mesohyl, lysed by proteinase K... | ecosystem: Host-associated > Porifera > Sponge >...
GGAGGCCCGCAGGTTGAAGGCGAAGTCGCCGTAAGGCGGCTCCCGCTGGGGCTGGGCGCCGGTGAAGGGGAAGAACAGGTAGACCCGCTGGGCCTGAAACTTCTTCAGCATCGGCAGCACCCGGGTGACGGTGGGGGTGCCCACGTAGCCGAAGAGCAGGAAGACCTGGTCCTCCAGCATCAGCTTGACGGTGTTCTCGACGCAGGGATCCGGCTGGTAACCGTCGTCGTAGAGCTTCAGGACGACCTTGCGGCCGTTGACGCCGCCGTTCTCGTTGACGTGGTTGAAGTAGGACTTGGCGCCGCGGTAGAGCTCGGTGCCGAGGCCCCGGGAGGGGCCGGAGAAGGCGGCGGACACTCCCAGCACGATCTCGCCGTCGGGTCCGATTCCTCGAATAGCGGCTGCGTGGGTCGGGCTCGGGGAGTGGAGCCAGGGCGGGGCCAGGAGAGCGGCCAGTCCCGCCCGGATCACGGTTCGGCGCGTCAGACACGTGCGCGCGCCCTGCTGCGCCCGGTCGTCTTCGGTGTTACGACTCTGCGTGCTCACAAACGGCCTCGCTTTCTAGAAGTCCGATGTGATGGGGATCCGCGGTCCGTGGAAACCAATTTCCGTAGGTTAACCGCTATCTTATTTTTGATCAACGGTTCCGCACGAAGACCCGGGTCGTCGTCCCGGCCAGGGAGCGCGTGCGGCTGGGAGGGTTACGTGCCGCCCTGGAACGATCGCAGCAGCTCAAGGGTCTCCCGATCCTCTTTCAGGTCCTTTCCCTTGGGAGTTTCGAGGCACATGGGCAGGCCGAAGAAACGCTTGTCGTTCATCAGCATGCGGAACGGCTCCAGGTCGATATGTCCCTTGCCGATGATTTCGTGGCGGTCCACCCGGCAGTCGAGCTCCTTCTTCGAGTCGTTCAGGTGGAAGGCGGCGAGGAGCTTGACCCCGATGGCCTCGTGGAATTCCGTAAAGGTCCGTTCGTAGCCTTCCCGGGTGCGGATGTCGTATCCGGCGGCGAACGCGTGCTGGGTGTCGAAGCATACCCGAAGCCGGTCGCTTTCCTTGACGCTGTCGATGATGTTGCCGATGTGCTCGAAGCGGTAGCCCAGGTTGGAACCCTGGCCGGCCGTGATTTCCAGCGCGACGCGCACCTTGAAGCCGCCGCAACGGCCATGGATCGCGTCCAGGGAACGCGCGATGGTGCGCAGACCCTCCCGTTCTCCCGCCCCGGTGTGGGCGCCCGGATGGGCGATGAGGCAGGGGATGCCCAGGGCCTCGCACCGCTCCATCTCGTCCACGAAGGCGTCGATGGACTTCTGCCGCAACTCCCGGTCGGGAGCGCCGAGGTTCAGCAGGTAGGAGTCGTGGGCCACCACCGTGTGGACCCCGCTGGCCTTCTGCGTGTCCTTGAAGGTGCGGACGTCGTCCTCGGTCAGGGGCTTGGACGCCCACTGCCGCGAGGACTTGGTGAAGATCTGGATGGCTTCGCAGCCGACGCTGTCACCCGCGTGCAGCGCATTGTGGGCGCCGCCGGCGATGGACATGTGGGCCCCCAGCAGCGGACGGTCCCTGGGTTTCTTCTTTCGTGAGAGCACCATGAACATCGTTGTATCACAGACCCGCCGGGAAAGCGGAATCCGTACGAGATTTTCGGATCCTCTGAGCTTGGCTCCGCTTGCCGTGGATACTCTCCCGAGCAAGTAGCCTGTCCGCTTGCACTCTATATCAAAATCGGTATATTCGTAGGATGGTGTGGCGCGTGGAAATCCTGAACCAGACGGTCATGGAAGAGCTTGAGTCACTCCCTGTAGATATGCGAGCCAAGCTTGACCATATTGTCGGTCTGATCCAAGAATTCGGTCTGAATCAAGTTCACGAGCCTTATGTCAAGTCCGTACGGGGCAAACTCTGGGAGATGCGACTCACGGGCCGTGACGGGATTGCCCGTGTTCTGTACGTGACCGCCAAGGACCGCCGTATTGTCATCTTGCATGCGTTCCACAAGAAAACCCGAAAGATCCCCAAGAAGGCCGTCGAGACGGCCTTGTCCAGGATGAAGGAGGTGACGAAATGACCATTTCATAAAGCCGACTTTCGGATCCGATCAAACTGATCGACAGCAGGAAATTATACTATGATTAAATTTGATGAACTGCGGAATAGGTGGAACAAGGACCCCAAGTTCCGGACGGAGTTCGAGGCCCTCAGGCCCGAGTTTGAATTGGCACGGAAGCTCATTGAAGCGCGCGTCAGGGCGGGAATGAGCCAGAGCGAGGTTGCTATCCGGATGGGGACGAGCCAGCCTACCGTCGCCCGCTTGGAAAGCGGCCACAAACCGTCGCTGAAGACGTTGGAACGCTATGCGGACGCTGTCGGCATGAAGGTGGAGATCAACCTTGTCGCAAGCTGAAGACAGCGTGGATGCGGGACTAGAAGAGGTCCGAGCGACAGTCTTGCACAAACCTCGCCGGTCGCCTGATTTCTCCCTCTTGTTGCCGCTTGCGGCGGATTGCAGTATTTCAAGGACGCTGATCAACAAGGAGGCGCGCCATGGCCAACTGGCTGCTCAAGACCGAACCCAATGTATATTCCTTTGCCGACCTGCAGAGGGACAAGTCCACGATCTGGGACGGCATCAAGAACAATCTCGCCCTGAAGCACCTCAAGACCGTGAAGAAGGGCGACCGTTGCATCATCTACCACACCGGGGGACTGAGAATCTGCGTCGGGCTCGGCACCGCCACCAGCGGCGCCTATGCCGATCCGGAGAAGGACGATCCCAGGCTCCTGGTATTCGACATCAAGGTCGGCAAGGCGCTGAAGCGTGAGGTGTCGCTGGCCGAGATGAAGCTCAACCCCAAGCTGGAAGGCTTCGACCTGTTCCGGCTGGGCCGGCTTTCCTTTGTCCCGGTGAGCGATGCCCACTACGACGTCATCATGGAGATGGCCAAGGGCTGACGTCCGCCGCCGCGTCCTGAAGCATCAGGCGCCAACAGGAGAAGATCGATGAAAAAGGCAGACTTCCGCCAATTCTATCGCGACGCCCACGCCGTCGAGTGCCTCAGCGAGCGAGAGAAGATCTTTCTCGGCCTCGCCGTGGCCATGACGCGCAACTGCGATCCCTGAGTGGACCGCCGCCTTGCGGACGCAAGGAAATCAGGAATCGGCGAGGAGGACCTCGACGCCGCGGTGGACGTCATTGCCGCCGTCGATGCCGGCATCCTGCAATCCCTCAACCAGCGCATCAAGCAACGGCAAAAGGAACGGGAATGATCCGGTGCCGGCGGGTGCCTTTTTCTTGAAACCCGCCTCCCGAGGTGTTACACGTCAAGGTCTACGCCAGGATGGTCGCATAGCTCAGCTGGTTAGAGCGCTTGCCTCACATGCAAGAGGTCGCAGGTTCGAGTCCTGCTGCGACCACCATCCCTTCCGCCAAAGACGTGGCGTGGCCAGACCGATTCTGGCACATACCGTTTCGTAGGTTTCGTCGTTTCCGACGGCAGCCTGTAACGAGTTTCCTTGTCGGTCGTGTTGGCCGAAGGCGTAACCCAACACCGCGTCGCTGGCTTCTGGATCATCTAAGGTGCCGAGAAACTGGAGGATCAAGATGGTTGATCACTTGACGTACCGGACTTCGTGGTCCCCGGAGGACGGCGAGCACGTCGCTGTATGCGTCGAGTTCCCATCGTTGAGTTGGTTGGCTCGCACTCCTGACAAGGCGTCGGCAGGGATCCGACGGTTGGTGACCGATGTCCTTGCAGAGATGTTGGTCAACGGGGAAACGCCTCCGGACCTGCCGTCAGGCCGCGGTTGAACCAGAACGTCAGGTCACCGGAATATTCAAGCGTAGCGTCCAGCAGTCAGCAGGCTTGTACAGAGACACAGGATCAGTCCTCGAGCGGAATGAGGCCCAGCCCTCTCTTCAGAGTATGGATCAGATCAAGTACGTCACCGGGCCCGGGCGAGAACCGGAAGTCCAGTGGTCCTACGCCGACGGCAACACCCGCCACGTCGAAATAACTCTGGAGGTTTTCAAAGAACTCGATCATTTTCTCCTTTGGGTGAGCCCCTAGCAGGGAGTGGGAGACATACGTGTCAAGATCAGTGTGCCCGACAATCTTGTTTCGTACAGGCTCCAAGCGTTTCCTGTAGTCTCTGATGTGTTCGTCCAGAGTCTTGAGGTTCGCTTTGGTCCCTTGGTCGAGGTCTTCCTTTTTGCAAAGCAGTTTGGTCATGCGTGGAATTGTCAAATTGGCCTTGCCAAATGTTTCCGACGGATCGGTCAAGCGGCAAACCAACAGGACCAAGTACTCGACCATCATCCTGTTGAGGTCGTGGAAGAACCACGCCGCTGATTCTTTCAGCACATGATCGGTTTCACCGTCCGATTCGAAGAGATGGTTGAAGGTGTTGAACGTCTGGCGCAGAACTATCGCTTGGTCCCGAAGCACCCTAAACTGCGATTCCAGTTGGTCCATGTCCGAAGTGTCCTCCGATACTTGATGAAACCACCCAAGCTTGCCGGCTGTGGTACATAGCGGGATTGGTGCCGGGTTTCGACTTGAAACAGATAGGACCCGTGGGTTATCTAACCCCACTACAGGCGGCTAGGCGCTTGCACTGTCGTGTCTCCCAAGCAGGTTGGAAGGCTGGTTACGTGGAGCAACAAAGGGCATGACTGATTATCGGGAACACATTACCATAGAGCCGGGGAAACGCGCCGGCAAACCCTGCGTCCGTTCTATGCGGATTACGGTCTATGATGTACTGGATTGGCTGGCGTCAGGCATGAGTGAGGCGGAGATCCTGGAGGATTATCCGGAACTGACTCGGGAAGACATCCGCGCTTGCCTGGCCTTCGCGGCCAACCGGGAACACCAGCTATCGACCATCCCACCGGTTTGAAGGAACGATGGAGGTCACGAAATGGGCACAGATCTCAGAATGTTTCTCTTGACGGCTGACAACTTGGTCCGGTGCCACTGGGACGGCCGTTCCCGGCAGGTGGAGGTGCTGGACCGCGTGCTTGAAGGCGAGGTGCTGCGCGAGGTGGCCCGGGATGCGGGGGACCCCAACCGGCTGTATGCCGCCACCAGCACGGAGCTGCACCTGAGCGAGGACGGCGGGGGGAGCTGGAAATGGATTCCGTCCGGAGGGCTCGACTACCGGGACATCTGGACCATGCAGGCCCATCCCACGCGTGCCGAGGAGCTCTACGTCGGCACGCTGCCGGCGGCGGTCTATGTGAGCGAGGACGGCGGCCGCTCGTTCCGCGAGCTCACCGCGTTCCGGAGGCTCGAGGACTACGCCCGCTGGACCTTTCCGCCGCCGCCCCATACGCCGCACATCCGCTGCATCGTGCTGGATGCGCGGGTGCCGGACGAGATCATCGTGGGGGTCGAGGAGGGGGGCGTGGTGCGGAGCCGCGACCGGGGCGAGACCTGGGAGGACATCAGCGGCCCCACCAGTGCCGCGGCCTACCCCGAGTACAACGACCCGTCGGGCCGGCTGCCCTACCAGATGGGCGCGCATGAGGACGGCCGCGTTTACCGCGACGTGCATTGGCTCCGGCGGGACCCCGCCAGCCTCGACACGCTGTACGCCACCACCGGCATCGGCACCTACCGCACCGACGACGGCGGCGTTTCCTGGCGCAAGCTGGAATACGACATGGGTCGTTCCTACGCCATTCCCTTCGACATCCATCCCACCGTCCCCGAGCGCATCTTTCTGGGCGCGGCCGAGAACGGGCCGACCTCCTGGAAGGGCTACCGCACGGTCCGTCCGGGACCGTACAACACCATCCGTTTCAGCCGCGATACCTCGGAGGAGTTGGGGGGCGCCAAGTCCGCCATCCTGCGCAGCGACGACCGCGGGGCGACGTGGCGGCGGCTCGAGGGCGGACTGCCGCAAGGCCACGCCCACATGACGAGTTGCGTGACGGTGCATCCGGGCGATCCCGACACCGTGGTCATCGGCTATACCGACGGAACCGTGTACGCCAGCCACGACGCCGGCGAGGCGTGGGAGAAGCTCGACCTGCCCGAGTCCAGGCTGTACGGGGTGCGCCTGCTTTCCGGATCCTGATTCAAGTGTCGCGTGCCGAACGGGGGGAGTCCCGTCCGGCACGCGGCATCGCTCAACTCGAAGAGAGCGTGTGGGTCACGGTGATGCGCTCGCCGCGGTAAAACTCGTTCAGAAAGTCATCCGGATCCTGGTAACGCCGGTTCGGCACCAGGCGGGCCGGGAAGCTGAACACCAGCGGGTCCACCGCGAACGGGTAGGGGTCGACGATGGCGCGGTGCTCGGCCACCGTGTCGATGTGCAGGCGCACGGGCTCGGCGCCCTTCTTGCGGGGCACGTCCACGTCGCCCAGGGTGTCGCTGGGACCGAGCTTCCGCTGCTTGCTGTTCAGGGGATACCGGTTGCAGACGTACTGGGCGAGCTGGTCGAACACCTCGATGTATTCGTAGTTGGTCCAGATCTGCTCCTCGGAGGTGTAGTCCCCGAACTCTTCGGATTGGGCCAGTTCGGCGGCCAGCCGCTTCCTCAACTCCTCCTGGTGGTCGACGTAGGCGCGCACCCGCGGGTCGGCGGTGCGGTCGGGCGGATGGGTGTACTTGCCGTAGCCGGCATTCATGAGCGCCACCCCGTGCATGGCGATGAGCATGGCCGCGTAGGGGTCCCGCTGAAGCACGTTGTCCACGGCGTTCTTGTAGAAGTCGAGCCTGAGCTGGCCGAGGAACTTGAAGCTGCCGTCGTGGTAGTCCATCGGGAAGTTCTTGTCGTTCAGCGTGGACGGCTTCATCTCCCATTCCCACCAGCCGATGTCGTGCTCCTGGGCCGCCAGCACCACCGACGCATACGGCTCCGGGCGGTCGAACTCCTCGTTGCCCCAGTGGGCGGCGAAGAAGCCCGCCACCCGGGAGTGGTCGAACTGCAGCGCCAGCATCAACTGCGAATCATTGTAAGGATTGACCATCATGGCGAATCTTCTCCCGCGTTGGTTCCGGTGGCGCGTCCCGCCAACCGCGGCCCGCGCCCGTCCGGCTATTTCGTGCCCTTGAGCGCGTCCAGCATGGGTTGACGGTACTTGCTGTACAGGTCCACGAACACCTTCATGTCGCCGGCCGCCTTGGAGCCGTCTCCCGGCACCAGCGGGATGCCGAATGACGCCGCCCAGTCCTTGTACGGTTTGCTGTTCATGGTCTTCAACAGGATGTCCTCCCACTGCTTGTGGAGGTCCTTGGACAGTCCCGGAGGCCCGACCATGGCGCGAAACACCTTCACGATAAGGTTCTTGTAACCCAGCTCGATGGCCGTGGGCGTATCCGGGGCGTTCTTGGCGCGGGATTCGCCGAGGTTGACGATGGGCACGATTTCGCCCGACCGGAGGAACGGCAGCGTGGAGGGGTGGTCGATGGGTTGCGTGAACACGTCGAAGTCGCCCCGAAGCAGGCCCGGCAGCGTCTCGCCGGTGCCGCCGTAGCCCGCCACCACGTCGAACGGGATCTTGAGCTCGTTGGCGGCCAGAAACGCGTGGACCCAGCGCGCGATGCCGATGCCCTCCACGCCCCAGGTCACCCGCTTGGCCTTCTGCAGATCCTCGACGGTTCGATACTTCGATTCACGGCGGACCAGCAACGCCTCCGCCTCCTGCGAGCTCACTACCGCGAGCCAGGTGAACTTGTCGATGTCGTAACCGACGTTGCTCCGGATCATCTGGGTCCCCAGCATCCCGTCGGCGTAGATGTGTCCGATGGTGTAGCCGTTGGGCTTGGCGCGGTACATGGCGACGGTTCCGGTGATGCCGCCGGCGCCCACGACGTTCTTGACGATGACGTCGACGTCCTTCGGTATGAAGGGTTTCATGTAGCGGCCCAGGGCCCTGGCGATGGCGTCGAACCCGCCTCCCGGCGAGGCGTGCACGAGAATGGTGATGTCCCGGTTGGGGAACTGGGCGTGGCCGCTGTTGGCGAAAACGACAAGGCCCAAGGCGGCGAAAACGGCGGCAAAGGTCCTCTTCATGTCACCCTCCTGGGTTGCAGTGTGTATGGAAGCGAAACGGGCCACATTATAGGGTCGCCCGAGCGGCGGTGTCAACGATCCCGTCCGCCCGCGGCCATTGGAAAAAAACGCTCGGTCCACCATTGACCCGGAGGGTTTCGATGCTTACCTTTTCTTTCGTCAGGGAGCTCCACAATACTCGGAATGACATTTCAGGTTTAGGTTTCAGGGAAGGAGGCAGGCATCATGTTGAGCTATGAAGTGACAAGACGGCATCCGTTTCTGTTTGGCACAGGGCGTGACGTGGACGCCGTACTCGACCGGTTCTTGAGCCGCCGTGAGTCGAACCGTGACTGGACGCCGCCGTTGGATGCGTACGTGCGGGACGGCAACTACGTCCTGCGGGTCGATCTGCCGGGAGTGGATCTCAAGGATCTGGACATCCAGGTGGAAGGCAGGCTCCTGACCATCAAGGGAGAACGTAAATTCGAGGAGGAAGGTCACTACCATCGGGAGACCGTCCACGGCAAGTTCGAGCGTACCGTGAGGCTGCCCGCCGGCATCGACGCCGACAGGATCGAGGCGCGACACAGGAACGGCGTGATCGAGGTTTCGGTACCGCTCCCCGCCAAGGCGGCAGGCCGCAAGGTCCCGGTTCAGGCGGAAGCCGGTGACACGAAGACCATCGAACCCCACGCCGAGTGAGCCGCGGGCTCACCCGGCCAACAGGGTACGGACACGGCAAAGGGGCCTCTCGAAATGAGAGGCCCCTTTTTCTATTCCAAACCTCTCTCTCACACTTCCACGATGGGCTGCCCGATGATCCACAGGCTGAAGATCGTGTAGCCGACCATGAGGACCAGCATGGGCAGTTGCGGTGCGACCACCGCCCCGCCCTCGTTTTCGCGGTACGCTGCCCGGTGGGCGAGCCACACGGCGATGGCGTGGCCGGCGACAATGACGAAGAGCGAGAACAGCCACAGGAAACGGGCGCCCACCACCGTGGGGTCCGGCGTCACTCCCGCGGTGCCGAAAAGGTCCCAGCCCACCCCGAACGGGTCGGAGATGTGCCCGAAGAGGCGCTGGCCCTCGAATATCAAGAGCAGCAGGTAGTGCGCCAGGTGATAGGCGATGGCGATGGGCACCAGCGTGAGGACGTAGGATGAGGCGAGGTCCATCGCGCCGCGCCGCGTGCCTTCTCCACGGTTCGCCAGGCGCGCCATGAGCGCGCAGGTTCCCAGGAACAGGGCCACGAAGGAGAGCGGCGCCAGCACGAGTCCGGTGGTGAATATCAGGGTGCGTGCGCCGGTGTTCCCCAGGAAATGGGTCCAACCGAGATCGTACAGCCCGTGGGATGCCGTGGCGTAGAACCGTGCCCACACCGGCGTGTGGAGAAAGCCGTCGAAGCTCACCGTGGCCAGCAGCGTCACCACCAGCACCACCATGGACACTGGGACCTTCTCGCCGCCCGCCAGCCCGGAGCCGTAGTGCCTCAGCATGAGCTGTCCCCGTGCGGTCCGGGCCAAGGGCGCGAAACGGCCGAACAGTCCGAAGACGATGGAGAAGGGCTCTCCGCACCGCAGCCACGGCTCAATGCCGTATAGGGCCATGCCGGCCCAGGTGACCGCGCTGTAGACGAGGATGGCGGAGGCCAGGCTGGCGGGTGCGGTGTTGTTCGGCCACACCAGCTCGGCCCATGCGAAGCACAGGTAGAGGAACACCGCCGGCCAGACTCCCATCCACGAAGGCACCGGCCGGCCGTCGCGGTCGCGCGGGACCCCGGGGAACAGCGCCGGCACCGCGGCCCAGGGATTCAACGCCGGCCAGACGTTGCCCACCAGGGCGCAGACGAACCCCAGGCCGACCCACCAGGCGATCCAGACGAACGCGGGCAGGATGTTCGCCAGCGGGTACTCCTGTGTGCCGAACAGTCCGGCGGCGATCAGGAAGATGAAAACGGCCACGGAGAGGATCGCCATCATCCTGCCGATCCGGCTATCGGCGACGAGGCGCCCGGCCCACGTCCGGGAGATGTCGAGGCTTCAGGGCGGTGCCGGGGCGGCGTCCTTGCGAAAGACCGCCAGCACGACAAAGGTCAACGCCACCACGAGGCCCGCCCCCGCGAGATAGTACCAGAGCGGCACCGGCAGGTCGTAGCGCTGGACGATTGCGTGACCCCATGCCGCGTCCGGTAGAAGGGAAAGGATCCCCAGGCCCGGAAGGAAGGCGAGGGCGGACCTGCTCACGCCGCTGCCACCCGCATGCGAGGCCGGTCGTTCACTGACACTGCATGTCGGTCCGCACCACCTGGTGGTGCGTGGTGCCGCTGCTGCCGCCCCGCCGTATGCCGCCGCCGGGCAGGTGGATCCAACCGTCGAGGTAGACCAGCCCGGTGACGCCATGAACCGGAATGGGCATGTCGGGGAAACGCGTCCAGGTGTCGGTCTTGGGGTTGTAGGCCTCGTGGTGCGGAAACACGCCGCTGGGGCCCGCGCTGGGGTGTTCGCCGCCGAAGGTATGGAAGCAGCCGTTCACGGCGATGCCGTTGAGTCCGCCGCGCGCCTCCGACATGGGCCGCCGCGCCGTCCACTGGTTGGTCTTGGGGTCGTAGACTTCGAGGGCCGGGGTGATCTCGCTACGGAAGCCGCCGCCGAACCGTCCCCCGGCGACGTAGAGCTTGCCGTCGATGGCGGCCGCGGCAATATGGTTGCGCTGGGTGGGCAGGTCCGGCAGCGTGGTCCACTTGTCGGCCTTGGGATCGTACACGGCGAAGTCGTGGCCCCGCGGAGGACGCCCCCCGGCGACGTAGAGCTTGCCGTCGATGACGTCATGGGCCATGGCGCTGCGCGCGGTGGGCATCGGCGCCCGGGCCGTCCACTTCCGGGTCTTGGGATCGTAGGCGTGGACCGCGTTGACGTAGCGGGATTTCTCCCTCCGTCCGCCGGCATTGGTCTGACCGCCGACCACGTAGAGCAGGCCGTCGAGAGCCACGGCGGAGGCATGGTTGATGGTGGTGGGGTAGGGCGTCGTGAGACTCCACTTGTCGGTCTTGACGTCGTAGACCTGCACCGTGTCGACGCTCTTCCGGGTGGACGGATAGCCGCCCACGACGTAGATCTTGCCGTCGAGGTACGCCACCGCCATCTCCGAATTGGGCTCCACCAATTCCCCGCGCTTGCCCCACTCAGCCGTCGGCTTGGCATCCGCTGCCAGGGCCATGGGCGAGGCCAACGCGGCCAGTCCCCAGAGCACGGCCGCGGCACATAGTTTCGAGTAAAGGTCCGGTCTATCCCCGCTCGACATCTTGAACCTCCCTTCGGATCAACCGCTTCAAGTATCGCGACGCCCCCTGATTAGACGTTCCATGGTTCCCGCCGGGACGGCACCGCGACTATCCTGCCGCTCGGCGACCGGGTCCGGAACCGCGGTCCCGAGTCCGCCCACACCCGTGAGTATGTATGACAGCAGTCTTGATTGACAAACAAGCCCAAAGACAATAGAGCGAAAACCATAGGCAATGCAGCCGATTCCAAACTCGGAACCAGGAGGTATGACCATGGGTAACGCGACTTGTGTCGATACGGATGGGCATGTTCTCGAACGGCCGGCGGATATTCGCAAGTATCTCGACGCACCCTGGAATGAACGCTCGACCCCGCTATGGCCGGGAGACCAGCCCTGGGACCCGAACCTTTTCAACGGTTTCAAGATGTCCGTCAACTGGGAGGGCCTCGCCCCCGAGGAGCAGGTGCGGCGCTGGCACACGCTCATGGACAAGCAGGACATGGAGGTGGCCATCTGCTTCCCCACGGGCTCGGGCAACATCGCCAAGAACCAGGAAGTGCCGTTCCAGGTGGCCGTGACCAAGGCCGCCAACACCCACTTCGCCAAGGAGTACAACGCGCTGTCAAACCGGCTGAGCTGCGTGGGCGTGCTACCCATGAGGGCGCCTGAGGAGGCCGCCAAGGAGCTCCGCCGCGCGGTCAACGAACTCGGCCTCAAGGGTTTCGAGATCCTGCCCACGGGACTCCCCATCGCCCTCGGCGAGACCTACTACGATCCCATCTACAAGGCCGCCGAGGAAGAGGGCGTGGTGCTCGGCGTCCACGGCACCCGCAACACCTCCCGGGAGCTCGGCGCTTCCATCCTCAGCACCTTCGCCGAGGTCCACTCCTACGCCTTCACCGCCGGCATCCTGCTGCAGTTCACCAGCATGGTCTGCCAGGGCATCACGGAACGCTTCCCGAAGCTGAAAATCGCTTTTCTCGAGATCGGCGCCACCTGGCTTCCCTACTACATGGACCGGCTCGACGAGCACTGGGAGAAGCGCGGCGCCCACGAGATGCCGCTACTGAAACGGAAGCCCAGCGACGTGGTGCGCGAGTCCAACCTGTACTTCAGCCTGGAATCCGGCGAGTCCCAGTTGGCCGCCACCGTGGACTACATGGGCAGCGACCACTTCGTCTACGCCTCCGACATCCCGCACTGGGACAACGAGTTCCCCGAGAACCTGCACCATCTCAGGAACCACCCGGACCTGTCGGACGAAGTAAAGGAGAAGATCCTCCGCAAGAACGCCCAGCGGTTGTTCGACCTGAACTAGCGCGGGACAGGTGTTGGAGGAGGTTGTTCCCATAGGGGCGACCGGCGGTCGCCCCTATGACTGCTGGAAAACCACTCATTCTCTATGCGGCCAGAGGCATAAGGACTCTCGCATGCCCGCGATATCCATGTTCTACGGCATCATTGTCTACATGTATTTCCTCGACAATCGGGGACACAACAGGCCCCACGTACACGCCAAGTATCAGGGACAGGAAGTCGTCGTGGCGATACCGGACGGAGACGTTCTGGAGGGTGAGTTTCCGAATCCAAAGATGAAGTTGCTACAGGCATGGATCGAGCTGCACAAGGAAGAGCTTGAAGCCAACTGGGAGCTTGCCTCGTCAGGGCAGCAACCCTACAAGATAGATCCCTTGAGGTGATGGCTGTGAACCCCAGAGTATCGGAAGTCACGGTGCTGGAACGGAAGAGACTGAGGCTGCGTTTTGAAAACGGCGAACAGGGGATCTACGATTGCTCAGGTTTGCTGGACTTCGGGGTGTTTCACGAACTCCGGGACGAAGAGTACTTTCGGCAGGCCAGGGTTTTGGACGGGACCGTTGTTTGGCCCAACGACCAGGACATTTGCCCCGATACGCTCTACATAGACTCGACAAAGATCACGTACGTGCATTCCTGAAGAAGGAGCTCGGAAGCGACTTGTCTTGTCATCTGGCCCAAGCCGCAATCGGTTCTCAGAAACAGAATAAGGGGCTCTTCGTTGCGCACGACCGTTAACCGTCCTACGCCTCCCGTTGCCCGTCACTGGCGCTCTTGCTCTGCGCGATGCTTCGAGGATGCCCGGCCGTACTTGCCCACGCGCCTAATCGCTTTACGCCCACTAGACCAGATCTGAACCCAGCTCAAGGTTCTTGATTGATCGACCTAGCTGAGATCGGCTAAATCAGACGAAAAACTCGCTGTGGGCTGTGGGGTCGGACGGAGATTTGGCGTCAGATTCGCCAGTCGCCGATGCTCATGGTGTCCGCAGTTGGGAGTGGGCCCATGTTTCGTTTGACGTTGTCGCTCTGTATCGTCGTGCTACTCGCTACGGTCGTAGTTGCGGAGCCGGTTCGTTTCGCAACACTCAATGTCTATTGGCTGTACGACGACGATCCGCCGCACCAGAAATGGGCTGGACAGCGTGAGGGTTACACTTGGAAAGAGACGCTGGCCACAGTCGCGGATGCAGTCGCTTCCATCAACGCCGATGTCCTCGCACTACAGGAAATCGAAAGCCAGAGTACGCTTGAGGATCTCGTTGAGGCACTAGAAGAGCGCGGGAAGTCTTACCCGTACTTCTGGATAGGGGCAGGTACTGATCCGTTCACGGGTCAAGATGTTGCTGTCTTGTCCAGATACCCGAATCTGACCGAACCGATTCGAGCATACCCCGCATTGAGGGCTGAGTTTCATACGGACAAGGGTTATCCGCGACTGGCAGCGCTGCAAAAGTTCATGCGTGTCGACATCGAAATCTCGGGCGAACCGGTTACAATATACGCACTCCATCTGAAGTCCAGACGTGGCAACGGGATCACCACCAGCGGCGAGAGGATGGCGCAGGCCCGACTGATTCGTCGCCTTGTCCGTGCCAACTTGGAGAAGGGTAGGCCCAACATCGTAGTCATGGGCGATTTCAACGACGGGCCTGAAAGCGATACCTTACGTGAGATCCGCGGACTCAACGATGGAGGGAGCGCGTTGGACATACAAGAAAGGAAAACAGCAGGAACAGTTAGACCACGTGCTGCTCAGCAAATTCTTGTGCAGAGTGGTCACGGCAGCGACCGTGATCCGCTTCGACAAAAACGTTAGCGATCATGGCGCATTTGTGGTGGACATCGAAGTACCCTCCGATTCGTGAGCCGGTGAGTATGGACCGTTTCGAAAACTGATTCCGCCACGAGCCCGCGTCAGTAGTTGAACATCTTCTTCAGCACGGCCTTGTTCGCCGCCGGGATGTCTATCATCTTCACCACCAGCGCCTGCAGGTCCTTGCCGTGGAGCGGGTTGATCTGGATGCGCGCCTTCTTGGCGTCCGCGAGGAACGCAGGGTCCTTCATCACGTTGGCGAACGCCTGGCGCATGGTCGCCACCCGTTCCGGAGGCACTCCGGGAGGCAGAGTCCAGGGACGTCCGACGGAAAGCTGCTCGTTGTAGACTTCGAGCACGGCCTTCTTGTCCGCCTTGGCGAGGTCGGAGGCCAGAGGCACGTCCTGGAGATCGGGGTGCTTCTCACGGCCGACCTGCAGCAGGATCCGGATGAACTTCTTTTCGAACCAGCGGGCCCTGAGCGCCGACAGGGAGGCGTAGCCCCAGCCGCACATGCCGGCCACTTCGCCCTTCTCCACGGCAAGGGCAGCGGCACCGAGGCCGCGGTAGCCCGAGGTGACCTCGAGTTTGGTCCCCACCACGCTGTTGAGCATCAGGGGCACGATGTAGATGTCGGAGCGCGGTTGCGTCGCGGACATCTTCACGGGCTTGGCCGCTTCCATCAGGTCCTTGACGGTCTTGTAGGGGCTGTCCGCCCGCACGAAGCACGACGCGGTCTCCTGCACCGGCGTGCCGACCCAGTTGAACTTGGCCGGATCGAACTTCGCCTGGGGAACCCCCAGCGCTTGGGTCAGCGGCAGGGTGCGGTGGATCGCTCCCAGGGTGAGGCCGTCGCGCTTGGCGATGTTATAGAGCCAGTTGGCGGCCACCATGCCCGATGCACCGGGCTGGTTCTTCACCACGATCTTCGGGTTGCCGGGAATGTGTTTGCCGATGTGCCGCGCGGCGGTGCGCGGATAGAGGTCATAGGACGTGCCCGCGTCGGCGGACACCACGATGACGACCTGTTTGCCTTTGTAGACCGCCTCGTCGGCGCTCGCGGCCTGCACGAGACACCCGAGCACGACCAGTGCCGCCAGGACGTTGCGAAGAATGGCCATACGTTGTCCTCCTTGTGGTTCGTCGTACGTCATGGCCCCCCACTATGTGAGTTGTCCCGCGTTTGTCAAGCCGCACCGGCCGGGGCCTGGGGTGTTAGTGTCCCGCAATCCGTGGGTTTTGTGTGGATGTGCGAATTGTGGCAATGTCGGCGGTGCCTGCCGCGTGCCGCCAAAGGCGCCGTGTGTCGCGGCGCAGCCTGTCCGGCAGGCAGGGTCGGGAGGACCCGGGAATGCTCGTACGGTACGTCGCCATGCGCCTCGTGCAACTGGTGCCGATGGCGCTGGTGGTCACCATGGTGGTCTTCTTCGTCATGAGGATCATCCCGGGGGACCCGGTGCTGGTGATGATGGGCGCGGTGGAGGGGGCGCCCATCTCCCAGGAGGTCTACGATGCCCTGCGCCTGCGGTTGGGACTGGACCAGCCGCTCATCGTCCAGTATGTCGACTGGCTCTGGGACATGCTGCGGGGAGACCTGGGCGACTCCACCACCTACCGGACGCCGGCGCTGGCCGTCATCCTGCAACGGCTGGTGCCCACCGCGTACCTGATGGTGGGCGGCGTGATCATGGCCGTGGCCATCGCCGTACCCGGCGGGGTGCTGGCCGCCATCCACAACAACACCAAATGGGACCACCTGGCCACGGGATTCGTGATCTTCGGCATCACCGTGCCGACCTTCTGGCTCGCGCTGGTGGCCATCCTGGTCTTCGCGGTCTATCTCGGCTGGCTGCCCGCCATCGGCTATGCGCCGCCGCAACAGGACTTCGTACGGTTCCTCCAGCACCTCATCCTGCCCATGACCGTGGTGGCCCTGAACGTCGCCGCCACGGTGCTGCGGTTTCAACGTCAGGACTTCCTCGAACAGATGAACCTGGACTACGTGCGCACGGCCCGGGCCAAGGGGTTGAGCGAGCGGCTGGTGCTGTGGAAACACGTCCTCCGCAATTCGCTGATGACCACGGTGACGGTGGTGGGCTTGCAGATGGCCTACCTGAGCGGGCTGGTCACCGTGGTCGAGAACGTCTTCAACTACCCCGGGATCGGTTTTCTGCTGTTGAACTCCATTCACACGCGGGACTTCGTCGTGGTCCAGGGAGTGGTGCTGTTCATGGTGTTTCTCGCCATCAGCGTCAACCTGGTGGTGGACATCCTCTACGCGGTGCTGGACCCGCGGGTGCGCTACCGGTAACCGGGAGTCTTGGGTGGAAGGTCAAGTTACATATAACCCGACGGCATCCCCCTCTCCGCGCTTGTCGCGTGTGTCGCGCCGCGCCATTGCGGCGTTCCTCAACGACGCGCGCGCCCTGGTGGGGGTCACCCTGCTCCTGCTCTACGTTCTGATCGCCCTGGTGGGGTCCAGCTTCTCTCCCTACGATACCACCTCGCCCAACATCGCCATCCGCATGCAGGGTCCGACCTGGGCGCACCCCTTCGGCACCGACCGCATCGGCAGGGACGTCGCCACCCGCATCATCGCGGGCTCCCGGGTGAGCCTGCAGGTGGCCGCGGGCGCGGTGATCGTGGCGCTGCTGCTGGGCGCGCCGCTGGGCGCCCTGGCGAGCTACGTCGGCGGCACCTTCGATGCCCTGGTGCAGCGGGTGATGGAGGGCATCATGGCCTTCCCGTCGCTGGTGTTGGCGCTGGCGCTGGTGGCGCTGGCCGGACCCAGCGTCCCCATGCTGTGGTTCGCCATCGCCTTCAGCTCCATTCCGCGTTTCGCGCGCATCGTCCGGAGCGGTGTCCTGACGCACAAGGAACGGGAGTACGTGGAGGCCGCCCGGGCCATGGGACAGAGGCCCATGGGCGTCCTGGCGAAGCAGATCCTGCCCAACATCATGGCGCCCATCGCGGTGCAGATCACCCTGGACTTCGCCCGCGCCATCGGCGTGGAGGCGGCCCTCAGCTACCTCGGCCTCGGCCTGGCGGCGCCCTACATCAGTTGGGGCCTGATGGTCCGGGAGGCCCAGGACTTTCTCGAGGTGGCTCCCTGGCTGGCGGTGTTCCCGGGAATCGCCCTGGCCGGGGTCATCCTGGCCTTCACCCTGGTCGGGGACAGCCTGCGGGACCGCATGGACCCGCGCACCCGCCTGGCGTTGAGCCAGCGCGGACAATCGTGAGCGGTACGCCTGCCAGCGCACGTTGACACCTGTCGCGCCCCGATGTTAGCGTGCGGCCACCCTGAGAAGAGTAGGGTTCGAAGGCTTTCCAGCGAACAGTTCAATAGGAGGAGTTATGGCGATGAAAGGCAGCACCCTGAAACCTGTCGTGCGCGCTATCGTGCGCGGTTCATTGATCGGCGTGGCGCTCTTGTATGCGGGTTCGGTCGCTCCGTTGGCGTTGACCTCCACCGCCGAGGCCGCGGACAAACCCCGCATCGGCGGCACGCTGAAGCTCGGAAACGCCAAGGGCATCGGCACGCCGATTCCCTTCGTGGCCTTCACGTCCATTCCCGAGTACATCAAGAACAACATGTACGAGCCCCTGGTCAACTACGACCAGAAGGGCGACATTCACCCCTGGCTGGCGGAGAGCTGGTCGCCCAACGCCGATTCCAGCGAGTGGACGTTCAAGATCCGCAAGGGGGTCAAGTTCCACAACGGCAAGGAGCTGACCGCCGAGGACGTGGTCTGGTCCGCCAGGCACATCATGGACCCCGCCAACGGCGCGGCGGGCCAGGGCCAGTTGGCCGGCAACGTCGTCGAAGCCACGGCCGTGGACAAGTACACGGTGAAGTTCAAGGCGCCCGGGCCGCGCGGCCTGTTGCCCGAGGTGCTCGCCAACACGTCGACCCTTCACATCGCCCCTGCCGGGTCCCTGGCGAAAGGCCAGCAGAAGATGAAGGGCGGCGCGCCGCCGTCGGGCACCGGCCCGTTCAAGTTCAAGTCGTGGACCCCCGGGCAGGAGCTGCACGTGGTCCGGCATGACGACTACTGGGGCGGCGCGGCCTACCTCGACGGCGTCCGCTTCATCGTGATCCGGGCAAAGGCGGCCCGGGCCGCCGCGGTCCAGGCGGGCGACGTCCACCTGACCGAGCGTCTGGGACCGACCTTCGTGCAGCGCATCGACAGCAAGCGCATCAAGGGGCTGCACTACATGCCCATCGGCGCCGCCGGACTCAGGATTCTCACCTTCAACACCCAGTCGGCGCCCGTGTCCGACCCGCGCGTGCGCCGGGCCATCGCGCTCTCGCTGGACAAGGTCGCCATCCTCAACGAGGCCACCTTCGGACTCGGCGTCCCGGTGCTGACCTGGGGCGTCCCGAACACCGACTGGGAGACGTCCCTCGGCTTCAAATGGAAGCGGAACGTCGCCGAGGCCAAGCGCCTGCTCAAGGAAGCCGGGTATTCGGGCCAGCCCATCACCCTGGGAGCCACCCGCGGCCAGGGCGATCCCTGGACCGAGCCGATCATGCGGCAGGCGGCCGAGGCGGGCATCAAGTTCTCGCTCCAGAACCTGGGCGGAGCCGAGCTCATCAAGAAGACCATCGCCGGTGAAATTCACGTCTCCGTCTACGGCGCCGGCGGGACCGGCGAGCCCCTGGTGGCCAACGTCCAGCACCTCGGCTGCGCCGAGGGCAAGCACGGCGTCAGCAACGTCACCCGATACTGCACTCCCGAGCTGGAAAAGCTCGTGACCCAGTACATGGAAGAGCCCGACCGGGCCAAGCGCCTGGCCATCTGGAAGAAGTTTGCCAAAACTTACTTCGTCGACGACGTGGTCCACTACATCGTCGGGTGGTCCAACATCCGGAACTACGTCTGGCGCGACGAGGTGAAGAACTGGGAGCGGGGTCCGACGCAGGAATACTGGCACGCCAAGGGCGGCCTGTGGCGGACCTGGCTGGAGCCGAAATAGTAACGGTTTGAATTCTCCCGGCCGGCGGAGTCTGCCCGTATCGCACGACAGATTCCGCCGGGCCGGTTCCCCGCGGTAGATTGCCGGGGACCGCACCGCGCAACGCCGCGTGGCGGTTACACGCTGCCGAACAGGAACGCGTCCCGCCCCGCCTTGCTCACGGCGAATCCGAGCCCGTCGTCGTCGCAATCGAATCCCACGAAGATTCGTCCCTCGCGTACATGCCGCTTGAAGAAGTCACTGGCCTTCTCGCCGGGCGCGATGGACAGCAAGATTGACAAGCTATTTGGGGCGAGAGTAGATTCGGTTGTCGGTCCGAGCGGGGACCGGCGGGATCAAGCTGGAGGATAGAGGCTCCTATGGCAACGTTAAAGATGAAATACGGCGTCGTCTCCGCGGATGATCACATCCAGGAGGCCCCCGATGTATGGACCAGCAGGATGTCCAAGGCGAAGTTCGGCGACGACATCCCGCACATCATCGAGTTGCCGGACGGCACCCAGACCTGGTCGCTGGGCAGCAACGCCAAAGGGTTCGGCGGGCTCGCCCGGGTCTCGGGCGTCAACCCCAACGTGAAAAGGTGGGAAGACGTCCCGCGTTCCACGTACATGGTTTCGGAGCGCCTGAAGGTCCTCGACCAGGAGGAGCTCGACGCCTCGGTGCTCTTCCCCAACATCATCGGCATCACCAACCAGAACTTCCAGAAGGAAGGCAGCGAGGCCTTCCGTCTGGCCTGCATCCAGGCCTACAACGACTGGCTCATCGACGAGTGGCAGGACGTGACCCCCCGGTTCATCGCCCAGTGCGTCGCGCCCATGTGGGACGTGGACCTGTGCGTGGCCGAGATCCACCGCGCGGTGAAGCGCGGCCACAAGGCGCTGGTATGGCACGGCGCTCCGCACATTCTGGGACTCAAGCACTTCAACGATCCCTACTGGTACCCGGTCTTTCAGGCGTGCTGCGACCTCGACGTGCCCATCTGCCTGCACTCCACCGCGCTGCCAGCGCTGCCGCCCTGGAAGTCCCTGGAGAAAAGCGCGCAGTTCGCCCTGGGCGTGTCCATGACCTTCGTGAGCCACATGGAGATCGTCTCGAACATCCTCTATTCGGACGTGTTCGAGAAATTCCCCAGGCTCAAGACCATCAGCGTGGAGAGCGGCGTGGGCTGGCTGCCCTACCTGCTGGAGGAGCTGGACCACGAGTTCGAGGAGCGCAAGGTTGCCGAGAACTCCACGCTCACGCGCAAGCCCAGCGATGTCTTCCAGACCAACATGTGGGCCACCTTCTGGCATGAGCGCCACGGTATCCGCAGCCGCGACGAGATCGGCGTGGACAAGATCATGTACTCGGTGGACTACCCCCACGGCACCACCACGTGGCCCAAGTCGGTGTGGTGCCGGACCCACTCGCTGCAGGACGTCGATTCCGCGGAGGAGCGCAAAAAGATCCTGATGGACAATGCCGTCGGGCTTTACAAGCTCGACGTGGACGAATCCGGGATCGACCAGGTTCTCTACGAACCGGGCCCCATCACCGTCGGACCGCGGCCCGAGGCGGCGTAGCCGTGGCGCGGG
>Ga0209544_1001870_pt1 | contig 20956 bp, 16 predicted proteins | sample MesohylPK_FD_187297 | JGI IMG/M metagenome (GOLD analysis project Ga0209544, IMG submission 187297) | Host-associated microbial community of the marine sponge Aplysina aerophoba from Gulf of Piran - sponge mesohyl, lysed by proteinase K... | ecosystem: Host-associated > Porifera > Sponge >...
GCGCATCTCCATGAGGGCCCGCGGCGTGTGACGTGCCGCATTGAGAGGCCGGACACACGACAGCACCTGACCGCATGCGCTGAGCCGACCGAAGAAAATGCTTGCGTCAAACGGGGCGTCCACACACGTCCGTGATCTTTGCGTCACCGGTCTCGCAACCGCCGAGCGTGCGGCACTCCTCCAGCAAACGAGGCCCTGCACCTCGGTGAATAGCGCCATCGACCCCACCGCCGCCCAGCAGGCTGTTGTTGGCCGCGTTGACGATGGCATCGACCGCCAGCGTCGTGATATCGCCCTCGAGGACCTCGACGCGTTCGCGCATGTGGCCGTCCCGATCGTCAGTCGCGGGGGTCGCTCTCGGCGATGCCTGCGAGCTCCACAGGCGGGCGGTCGGGGAACTTGGCGATGAGCGAGAGGCTGCCCCCCATGGCCTCCACGGTCTTGCGCAGGGTCGAGAGCAAAAGGTCGCTGCGCTGCTCGAGCCGGGAGACGCCGTCCTGGCTGATGCCGAGCTCGGCCGCGACGCGCGCCTGGGTGAGCTGCCGGGCCTTGCGCAGCTCGCGCAGCGTCATTTCCTCGGCAATGAGCTCCGCCGCGCGCTCTTCGATCCGCCGCCGCCTCTCGGGGTCGAGCTTCGCGATTATGTCGTTCACATTCACGGACATCACAATCCTCCATTCCGCGGGAGGCGAGCGAGGTGCCTGTCGAAACGCTCGTCAGCCTTGCGGATGAGCGCGCGATAGTACCGCCTGGCGCTGCCTCCCGACTTGTCGCCGGCAACGAGAAATACGGCCCTGCGCTTCGGGTCGAAGGCGAAGGCGAGGCGCCATTCTCCATCCGCTGCGCTGAACCGCGCTTCCTTCATGTTTGCATGCCGCGAGCCCTTCAACGTGTCCACCTGAGGCCGCCCCAATTGCGGCCCGAACTGCTGCAGCAGGCGAGACATCGACAGGATCGCGTCTTGGACGTCCTCCTGCAGTCTGTCGAACTCCGGCTGGAACTCCTCTGCAATTTCGACCTCCCACTTCCTGCTCATTTTATGTTTCCCATAGCATATGATGTCAAGTGCATGTTAGCTACTCCTGTGATGGCTTGGTGAATTGCACCCCCACCTACCGGAAATCCCGGGAGTTCGGGATCACGCGCTGGTTGCGCGGGTGGCGCGAGGGAGACGCAGCGAGTCGCCTGCCGCCGCGTGGCGCGGTGCCCTCATCCGGTGTCAGCAGGTCGAGCCAGTGGGTCAGGTCCTCCAGATGGGCCGCGACCAGATGGACGATCTCGCCGGCGCGCTGGACGCGGCCCCGCACCATCGCGAGGCGCCCGCCCAGCACCGCCGGGCGGTATTTCTCCAGGACCCTGGGCCAGACGACGACGTTCACGGTGCCGGTCTCGTCCTCCAGCGTCATGAAGATCACCCCCTTGGCGCTGCCCGGCCGCTGGCGCACCAGCACGAGCCCGGCCGTCGCCGCCCGGTCGCCGTCCCGGGCGCGGAGGAGCGCCCCCGCCGGGAGCACGCCCCGGGCCGCGAGCCGCTCACGCAGGAAGGAGAGCGGGTGCGCCCTCAGCGAGAGGCGAAGCGTGCGGTAGTCCTCGACCACCTGCTCCCCCTCCGCCATGGCCGGAAGGGCAACCGCAGGCTCCCTCCCCTCGCCGTGCTCCTCCGCCGCCTCGAAGAGTGGCAGCGGCGGCGCCTTGGCCAGCGCGCGGGCCTGCCACAGCGCCTGGCGGCGATCGAGCCCTGCGGAGCGGAAGGCGTCCGCCGCCGCCAGGGTCTCGATGGCGGAGACCGGGATGCCGGCGCGGCGGTGGAGCGTGGCGATATCGGGATAGGGCCCGCGCCGGGCGTCCACGATTCGCGCCGCATCCTCCTGGCGCAGGCTGCCGACCTGGCGCATGCCGAGACGGAGCGCACAGTACTCCGCGCAGTGCCCCTCCCCCGCGTGCTCCAAACTGTTGTCCCATCCGCTCGCGTTGACATCCGCCGGGCGCACCTCGACGCCGTGCTCGCGGGCGTCGCGCACGATCTGGGCGGGAGCGTAGAAGCCCATGGGCTGGGCGTTGAGCAGGGCGCAGGCGAAGGCGTCCGGATGGTGGCACTTGAGCCAGGAGGAGACGTAGGCCAGCAGCGCGAAGCTCGCGGCGTGGGATTCCGGGAAGCCGTAGTCCCCGAACCCCTCGATCTGGCGGAAGCAGCGCTCCGCAAGCTCCGGGTCGTAGCCGCGCGCCACCATGCGCCCGACCATCTTCTCCTTCAGCTGACCGAGCGTGCCGCGCCGGCGGAAGGTGGCCATGGCACGGCGCAGCGCGTCGGCCTCGTCCGGCGTGAACTGCGCCGCCTCCATGGCAAGGCGCATCGCTTGTTCCTGGAAGAGCGGCACACCGAGGGTTTTTTCGAGCACCCGGCGCAGCTCGTCCGCCGGACCGTGCTCGGGCGCTGGCGCGGGGTAGATCACCTCCTCCAGCCCGTCGCGGCGGCGCAGGTAGGGATGCACCATGTCGCCCTGGATCGGGCCGGGACGCACGATCGCGACCTCGATCACCAGGTCGTAGAAGCGGCGCGGCTTGAGCCTGGGCAGCATGTTCATCTGCGCCCGGCTCTCGATCTGGAAGACGCCGACCGTATCGGCCCGGCACAGCATGTCGTAGACCTTGGGGTCCTCCTGCGGCACCGAGGCGAGCGTCAGATGCAGGCCCTTGTGCCGGGCCAGCAGCGCGAAGGCCTTGCGGATGCAGGTCAGCATGCCGAGCCCCAGCACATCGACCTTCATCAGGCCGAGCGCTTCGAGGTCGTCCTTGTCCCACTCGACGAAGGTGCGGTCCTTCATCGCCCCGTTGCCGATGGGCACGATCTCCTCCAGGGGGCCGCGCGTCAGCACGAAGCCGCCGACATGCTGGGAGAGGTGGCGGGGGAAGCCGATCAGCTCGCCGGCGAGCGCCACGGTCTGGCGCAGCAGGGGATCGGCGGGGTCGAGCCCGGTCTCACTGAGGCGCTCTGCGCCGACGTCCTCCCGGTGCATGTCCCGGATCGCGCCTGCGAGCGCTGCGGCCGTGTCCTCCGACAGCCCCATGGCCTTGCCCACGTCCCGCGCAGCGCTCCGTCCCCGGTAGCTGATGACGGCGGCGGCGAGGCCTGCGCGCGCGCGGCCGTAGCGGCCGTAGATGTACTGGATCACCTCCTCGCGCCGCTCGTGCTCGAAGTCGACATCGATGTCGGGCGGCTCGCGGCGTTCGCGGGAAACGAAACGCTCGAAGAGGAGGTCGATCTGCGCCGGGTCGACGGCGGTGATTCCCAAGCAGTAGCAGACGGCGGAGTTGGCAGCCGAGCCCCGCCCCTGGCAGAGGATGCCCTTCTCCCTGGCGAAGCGCACGATGTCGTACACGGTGAGGAAGTAGGGCGCGTAGCCGAGCTCGGCGATGAGCCCGAGCTCGTGCACCAGCGCGCGGCGGACCTTGGCCGGGATGCCCTCGGGATAGCACCGCCCGGCGCCGGCCCAGGTCAGCGCCTCCAGGTGCTGCTGCGGCGTGGTGCCGGCGGGCACCGGCTCGTCGGGATACTCGTAGGCGAGCTCGTCGAGGCTGAAGCTGCAGAGGCGCACGATCTCCAGCGTGCGGGTGACGGCGTCCTCATGGCCCCGGAAGAGCCGCGCCATCTCGACCCCGCTCTTGAGGTGGCGCTCGGCGTTGGCGGCCAGCCGCCAGCCCGCCTGCGCCACGGTGACGCGCTCGCGGATCGCGGTCAGCACGTCCTGCAGGGGCCGGCGTTCGCGCGTGTGGTAGTGGACGTCGTTGGTGGCGACCAGCGGCGCCTCGTGGCGTTCGGCCAGCGCCGCCAGCCGGTTGAGGCGGCTCACGTCGTCGCCCCGGTAGAGCATGTGGGCGGCGAGGTAGAGGGGGCCCGCATGGCGGCGGCGGAGTGCGGCCAGCGCCGCATCGAACGGCTCGCCATTTCCCTCACCGGCCTTCTCGTTCAGACGATCCGGCGGCAGCGCGATCAGCACCTGGCCCTCGGCGTGCGCCATCACGTCGTCTCCATGGAGCACGCAGCCGCCCTTCGCCGCGCGCCGCTGGCCGAGGGTGAGCAGGCGGCAGAGGCGGCCGTAGGCGGCGCGGTCGCGGGGATAGCAGAGGAGCGAGAGCCCGCAGGCGAGGTCGAGCCGCGCACCGGTCAAAAGCCGCAGGCCCGCCGCCTTCGCTGCAACAGCCTTCACTGCGACATGGGCGCGCACCGCACCGGCGAGGGTGTTGCGGTCGGCGATGCCGATGGCGGCAAGCCCCAGCGCCGCCGCCCGCTCCACCAGCTCATCGGCGTGGGAGGCGCCGCGCAGGAAGCTGAAGTTGCTCACCGCCTGCAGTTCGGCATAGGCAGCATGCGTTCGTGCGTTACCCATAGAGCCCGTGCACATACCAGCGGGGCGGCTCCCCGGCGCCGGTGCCGGCCTCGCCGTAGAGGCCGGCGCGGTAGAGCCAGTAGCGCCGGCCCTCTGCGTCCTCGATGCGGTAGTAGTCGCGCACCGCCTCGTCCCGCCCGCTGGCGCCGGCCCACCATTCCGGCTCGATGCGCTCGGGCCCCGCAGCGCGCATGACGCGGCGGCGCACGCGGCGCCAGGTGAAGAGCAGCGGCGGGCCGTCCGGCACCTCGGCCATCACGTCGACCGGCTCGGGCCGGTCGAACAGGCGGAAGGGCCGCTGCGGTGTCGTGGGCGCCTCGGACGCCTCGCGCCAAGGCGCCGGGTCCCGGCCGGGGGGCACCGCCCGCTCCGCCTTCTCCGGCCTGTGGCGGGCGACCGGCTCCAGGCGGCAGACGGCGCCGGTGCCGAGGCGCGCCAGCAGGCGGTCGACCAGCAGGTCCAGATCACCGCGCCTCCGCCCGCCCCCGGTGAGGGAAAGCTGCCTGGGTGCGAGGGGCTCGACGCGCTCGGCATGAAGCGCCGCGAGATCGATACCGAAGCCGGGGTCGATGGTTTCCAGCGTCTCCCGGAAGAGACGCAGCAGGTGATCGCCGTCCCGCGTCGCGCGCGCCGTGGCGACTTCGCGCCGCACCACCCCGCCGTCGACCCGGTAGCACCAGAGCGCGAGCCGGCGTGCGCCAAGCCCGTCGCGCTCCAGGGACGCGGCCAGCCCGGGCATGAGCCGGGCCAGCATCGCGTCCAGCCCCGCCCGGTCGATCAGGGGCTCCGGCAGGGCCAGGCGCTCCAGGCAGGCAGGCGGCGGAACCATGGGCACGATCGGCTCGGCCTGCCGGCCCAGCGCGCGGTCGAGGCGTGCCAGCACCGCGCTCCCCCGCTCCCGGCAGGGGAAGCGGCGGGCGAGCGACGCGCGCGGCAGGCCTTCCACCGCGCCGACAGTGGTAAGACCCAGACGGCGCAGCAGGCGGGCGTCCTCGGGCGCGAGCCTGAGCGCCTCGACCGGGAGACCCGCGATCGCCGTGCGCGCCTCGCCGGGCGCGGCGATGCGTGCGTCCGGACGACCGTTCGCCGCCGGGCCGAAGCGGGCGAGCGCCCAGGCGGCACCGGGTGTGTCGGCAAGCCCGAGGCGGTTCTCGACGCCCAGGCCCGTGAGCCGCGCCGCGACCTCGTCCATCAGCGCTACCTCGCCGCCGAAGAGGTGGGCGCAGCCCGTGATGTCGAGCAGCAGCCCGCCGTCGCCGCTATCGCCATCGTCGCTGCCGTCTATCGCGCACCAGGGCGTGAAGCGGTTGCACCAGAGGGCGAGCCGCTCGAGCCCCCGCCGGTCCGCCGCCGGGTCGGCGCGCGCCGTGGCGAGGCCCGCGAGCAGGGCGCGGGCGTCGGCGAGGCGCATGCCGGGCCTCAGCCCCTTGGCGCCGGCCTCGCGGTTGATCGCCCACAGCACCGGCCCGCGCCGGCCGGGTGCGACCAGCGCGAAGGGGACCGGCTCGGACGGCGCGGCCGCCTTCGTCGTCTTGGCCGGTTCTGCCGTTTCAGCCGCCGATGACCGCGCGGGACCGGCGCGGGATCGCAGGCGCAACCGCGCGCGGCGTAGCCGGTCGATCGGCCAGCGCGGCAGCCATACGGAAACCACCCGTCTCACGGTTCCACTCCACATCGCATGTCGCGGGTCGCCCGCCGCGCGCGCGCACGAGCGCAAGGCGCCAGCGGGGCAGGCCGGGCGCGCCCTCGTCGAACGGATCGGTACTGCCCGGCAGCGCCGCCACCCGCCAGCGCGTCAGCGCCGCGCTCGTCGGGCCGAGCTCGTCATGGCGCAGCAGCAGCGCAGGCGTCGCGCCCTCGGCCGCGGCGAGCGCGAGGCGCCGGCTGGCGGTGAACTCGATGCTCTCGGCCTCGGCCAACACCGCCGCGAGCGCGCCGCAGCGAAGCCCCTCCTCCATCGCCCAGGGCACGTCCTTCTCGCGGCGGGCGCGGAGGATCAGCAGGTCCGCCGGCTCCAGGCCGAGATCGCGCCAGCCCGGCCCGTGGAGGCGGCCGAAGCGGGCGGCCCCGCCCCGGCTCTGGCAGACCAGCACCGGGCCGCACTCGCCGGCCCGCGCATGCCGCGCCAGCAGTGCTGCAAGAAAGGCGGCGGCGGCCGGCCCGTCTGCCGCGCTCGCGCCCGCGGCCTCGTGCAGGCCGTCCGGCGCGAGGCCGCCCGCCGGCAGGGCGTCATCCAGGGCATCGATGCCGAGCGGCCAGGGCCGCCCCGCCCGGCTTTCGTCAGCGGCGCCCTCCAGCGCGGCCGGGCGGCGTTCGAGCGCCGCGATGCGCCGCCGCAGCGCCGCCAGATCGGGGGGCGCATCGGCTGCATCGGCCCCGTCGGCGCGCGCACGCGGGACTCGATCCGGGGATATGGGGCGGGAGGCGCTCATGGTTGTTCACTATTTGTTCTATTACAAGATCTGTCAAGCCTCCCGTCGCTGGTCCAATGGGCCGTCGGCGCCTACTACCATCCCGGCGACTGACCCAAACACTGCATCCGGCAATGACCCGGCCTGGCGGCTCATTTGCTTCCGAGGGCGGCCACACAAATAAGAAAAAACTATAGAGGAAGAAGAAATAATGTATTCGCACTTATGTTCTCGCGCCCATAAATTAACTCCAGTTCGGCACGGCACTGGCTGAGCCGACGAGTGAAACAGATGCAACCAGGAGGTAACAATGAACGCGCAAGAGCGAGTCATCTCCCACACGAGCGAACAACACGCGGAGACCCGGAACAGAAAAGTCCGGCTGCATCACGCCGCCTTCATCGCCTTCATTGCAGCGATCGCTGCCGTCACCACGACCGTCGTAATGATCGCCGGATCGGAGCCGGCGCACGCCTGCTTGCTACCCGGCATCCCGTGTTAATCGGACGCGAAACCGGAAGGTTTCGTTGGCACCGGTTGATCCTGCGGGAGCGTGGCCACACCCACGCTCCCGCAGGATACAGCCTACAGCCCGGACCGCCCAACAGAGCTTCACGAGGATCGAGCCGTCTCTGAAGTGCCGAAGCAAGAGGCGTAGTGCGGCGAGTTGCAACGACGCCCATTCAGGCGCTGGCCCATCGTGCCTGTCGGAGAATACGCCGCGAACACCCTCTAAATTTCGGCGCCCACGATCTTCCCGCAGAAAACCTATCAACTATACTTAGCCACATAACTTCTGCTATATCACTATATCAATTCAACAGCCCCTGGAGTTCGCGATCTGGAAGCCCCCGCGCTACGGATTACGGAGAAATCGAGCAGCGTGGAACATGGTCGTAGGGAAAGAATTCGAATGGCTTGCTCCAGAAGCGCCGATAAAGTATTGGCCATTGTCGGTGGCGAATCCGGTTATCCACTTGAAATCTCCCGCAATCGCGGAGGCTTGCTTCGTTTGACCTCACAGATATAAGCTGGATCCAGAATATTAGGAGTCGGGCGAAAGCGCCGCTCATGTCGGATAAGCGAGAGAAGAAAATACGAACCTCTCCCCCGCCGAACCGTGAGCAGCAGGGGGCGAAGCCAGACGTAGAGGCGCCGGGCGACTTGCAGATGCCGCCCGAAGAGATGCTCGACCTCGCGCACAGGGTGGCCGAACATCTGGTGGAGCGGATCGGGAAGCTGCCCCAAGACAATGCTTGGGAGGGCGAGTTCCGCCAGGTTTTGGATGATCAGTTTCTGGAGGAGCCGCCTGAAGACGGGCGGTCTGCAACGGAGGTCATCGACAAGGCGGCGCACGACATTCTGCCTTACTCGATGCGCTTGGATCACCCGCGCTGCTTCGGCTTTGTGCCCTCATCGCCGACGTGGCCCGGCGTACTGGCCGACTTCATGGCCGCCGGCTACCACGTCAATCAATGCACCTGGCTCGTGGCAAGCGGCCCGAGCCATCTGGAGCTCGTCGTCATCGACTGGTTTCGGCGTTGGATCGGCTACCCCGAGGGCGCAGGGGGGCTCCTGACCAGCGGCGGCTCTGCGGCCAGCCTGGATGCCTTCGTCGCGGCCCGCGAGGCGATGGGCCACCCCGAACGCGCCACCGTCTACATGAGCGATCAGAGCCATAGCGCGCTCCCTCGCGCGTCGATCATCGTTGGCATTCGACGGGACTGCATCCGTACGATCGCGAGCGACGAACACTTCCGTATGGATATGGACGCACTTGCGCGCCAGGTGGCCGAAGACCGTGCTGCCGGATTCACCCCGATCGCCGTTGCCGCCAACGCGGGCACGACGAGCACAGGCGCCATCGACCGGCTCGAAGAGATGGCCGAATTCTGCGAGGCGGAGGGCCTCTGGCTGCATGTCGATGCCGCCTACGGCGGCTTCGCGATCGTGACCGAGCAGGGCAAGCGGCTCTTGCGCGGAATCGAGCGCGCCGATTCGATCGGGCTCGACGCACACAAGTGGTTCTTCCAGCCCTACGAGGTCGGCTGCCTCCTGGCGAAGGATGAGAACACGCTCAAGAGGGCCTTCGCGATCCACCCTGACGTTCTCCAAGACACGATTTGGGGAAAGGATCACCCGAATTTTGCCGATTATGGTCTGCAGCTGAGCCGCTCTTTTCGGGCCCTGAAGATTTGGATGTCGGTCCAGACCTTCGGAATGGCCGCGTTCAGGCGGGCGGTATCGAAGGGAATGGAACTGTCCGCCCAGGCGGAAGAGTACGTCCGTGCGAGTCCGATTCTGGAGGCCATGAACATTGTGTCTCTGGGGATCGTGTGCTTCCGCGTCAATCCAGCGGACGAGGACCTCGACGAGGAGGCTTTGGACAAGGTCAATCGAACCGTGCTCGCCCGCATGTTTTGGGACGATCGGGCTTTCATGTCGTCGACCATGCTTCGCGGGCAGTTTGTGCTCCGGATGTGCATCGTCAATTACGCCACGACCTGGGACGATGTGCGTGAGACGCTGGAAGCCGTCGAGCGCTTCGGCAAAGATGCATTGTCGAAAGCCGGACAAAGCAGCACGTGATATTGAGCCCCTCCCTGGCGTCGCCGGGTGGTGCCAAAAAGAGTCGCGCGAAGCCTTCACGCTAGATATATCTGTCCCAAGTATAGAGTCTTGACTCAGAGTCTCAGCCAAGACGTTGCAGCTGAGCTCCAGGCAAGGAGACAATGTTCATGGAAGTACGGACTGAGCGAAATGACGGCGTCTTGTCCGCCCACGTGAGCGGGCGCGTCGACTCCACCAATGCCCGGGAGTTCGAAGAAGCGATCAGATCCGTGATCGAGGACAACGACCGCGCCGTAATCATAGACTTCGAGAAACTCGTCTACATCAGCAGCGCGGGCCTTCGTGCCGTCCTGATGACAGCCAAGAATCTTTGGCAGCGGGACGCGGCGTTCGCTCTCTGCTCTATGTCGGAAATCGTTCGGGAAGTGTTCGAGGTGAGCGGCTTCGACAAAATCATCACGATCCACTCGAGCAAGGATGAAGCGCTCGCATCGCTCAACGATTGACGCCGGCGACCGGACCCGAGATGCATGGTGTCGCGCTTGGCGCGGGTGCCGCCGTTGTAGGCGTTCTCAAGACGTTGGCCGGCAGGCCTTCCTTCTTCGCTCTGCTTGCCGTCGGCGTGGTGGCCCCTTGAAGCGAACCGAAGCTCATTTCCTGGGTTGAAACCATGGAGACATGGCTGGCATCGGCGGCGATCGTCGTCATCGCGGTGGTCATCGGTATCGCGGGAGCCAATGCGTTTGTCCACATGCGGTGGCGGCATCAGCGGCTCGCCGCCGACATCGAGCGTTACACGGCGCTCGCCGCCACAATCAGCAGGAGAGACGAAGCCGCTCACCGTCGATTTTCTCAGAGGGGCAGCTGGAGCGGTTTCCGCAAATTCCGCGTCACACGCAAGGAAAGCGAAGCCGACAACATCGCGTCGTTCTACTTGCGTCCGCACGATGGGCGGCCCGTTGCTCCGTTTCTTCCCGGCCAGTTCCTGACTTTTCGTTTCCACGACGAGGAGGATCGGGAGCCGACGATCCGCTGCTATTCTCTCTCTCACGCCCATGCCGAGGGCGAGGACTACCGGGTAACGATCAAGCACTTGCGGCCACCGCCTGAAGCGCCACCCGAGACCCCGTGGGGCAAGGCGTCCTCCTATTTTCACAACCGGGTGGAGACCGACAGCGTGCTTGAAGTCGCGCCGCCCTCAGGCCAATTCACGCTGGAGCTTGCAGCCGGCCGACCGGTGGTCTTCATCGCCGGCGGTATCGGCATCACGCCCTTCCTGGCCATGTTGGAGCAGTTGGCGGAACAGGAACCGGACCGTGAGGCCTGGCTCTTCTACGGTGTGCGGACACGAGACGAGCGGGTCATGACCGCACAGCTCTCGCAGTGGGCCAAGCGGCCCAACGTCCACGTTGTCACCTGCTACAGCCATCTCTCCGAGTCCGGCGAGCCTCTGGAAGAGTTCGAGGAAGAAGGGTTCATCACGACCGAACTCCTGGGACGTTGGCTACCCTCCTCGAACTACGAATTCTATGTGTGCGGCCCTCCCCCAATGATGACCATGGTTATCGACGGGTTGCTCGACTGGGAGGTACCCCGGGGCTCAATCCATACCGAAGCCTTTACACCCGAAACAGTGCGCGAGATCGCGGCAACCGCGAGCACGGGGCAAGCCGCGTCGCCTCGCGAAGTGTCGTTCCGGAGCACCGGAAAAAAGCTCCAATGGACGGGGGACGTCGGAACCATTCTGGAACTGGCGGAGCAGAACGGACTCTTCCTTCCCTCCGGATGCCGAGCCGGAAATTGCGGAACCTGTGCTACGCCTGTGCTGGCCGGATCGTTCATCTATCTCTCGAAACCGGAGGCACCTGTGGAAGAGGGAAGCTGCCTGGTATGTGTCTCGGTGCCGACGGAAGACATCGAGTTCGCCTAGCGGACAAGGTCGACCGTGTCCCGAGACCGTCCTCCTTTGTAGTGGAGACTCCCGGATGCAAAAATTGATATGTCGCTCTGCGCATAGAATATTTGTATAAGCGGTGCAGGTTCTTGCTAATTGCGCGCCGATTCACAACCGACAAGAGAGGTCACCATGGTGAAGTTCCTGCTTGCAGCGGTTATCGCTGCCTTCATTGCGCTGCCCGCAGCAGCCGGCGACTCCGAAGTTTGGCACGTCAAGGCGTTCAATCCCGATGGATCGCTGATGCGGATCAAGGCGATCGACGACGGCGGCGCCATGCACGACGTCAAGGCAACGGCAAGCGCGGGTGCCATGCAGTTGATGGGCATTCAGGCCAGGGTCAGTGGCGCTATCTTGCCGATCAAGTTGATCGACCAGGGCGGAGACCAAATCGCCGTCAAGGCGATCGCTGCGGACGGTACCCTGCTGGGCATCAAGGCGATCGATGCGGACGGCAACATGCTGGACGTCAAAGGCGTCGGCCAGGACGGGAACATTGTCCACATCAAGGCCATCGACGCCGCTGGCAACCAATACGGCGTCAAGGCGTATAGCCCGGGAGGCGTTGCTTACGACGTCAAGGGTCTGCGCTTCGTGATGGAAGGCGCGGAAGGCGAAGTGAACGGCGTCGCCATCCACGGTCACGTCAAGGCGATTCAGTCGCACTGATCCGCGTCTATGGCGCGGTAACAGTCCGGTAGTTGATCCGAGGGGAGCGGCCAGCCGCTCCCCTCACTGTTTCCCTCCCTGTGGCCGCGGCGGAGGGTCGTATTAGATAAGGTCTCGGCGGGCAAAGGACATGCTGCGGTATTGGCGCTTGTAGGGGCTCTCGCCCAGACGTCGCAGTTGCCCCACACCCATCTTGTAATTGTAATTGCCGCTCACCCAGTCGACGACCCGGCCGGAAAGCGCATTGGCTGGCTGGCTGGTGTGCAGGAAATCCATGTAGCCGACACCCTTCTTGATCGCCGGCGTCACGATGGCGACGGCGGTGATGGCGGCATGGGTGAGCTCGATGTAGCCGTTGCGCATCAACGTGGCGAAGTCGAAGTCATCCGCCTCGACGCCGAGGATCGTCTGGGTCTGCACCGGGATGCGGTCGGAATGGACCATCACGTAGTCGCCGGACTCGATGCCGCGCGCGCCGGCGTCGTCGGGATGAATCTCGATCCAGTTCTCGGGCCAGCGTTGCACGATGTAGGGGCGCCGGCGGTCGTCGTAGCCCGACTGCCAGCGCTCGTTGATCCGCCCTGACGTGATCCAGATCTCGTCCCCGCGCGGCTTGAGCCACTCCCAATAACTTGAAAACAGGCTCCACGGCGCCTTCTGCAGGTTCAATTTGCCTGTCTGCGTGTTGAAGCGCGTGAGCTTCTTGGTGAAGACCGTGCTGCCGGCGGGGCCGTCTTCCGGCAGAATCCGGTTCACGTCATGCAGCCGCTTGGTCTCCTCGAGCGTGCCGTCCGGGCGCATGAGGACCGGACCCTGGATGCCGTTGTTGCCGAACTCGCGGAGCTTCTCGTGCAGCGTCTTGCCTTCACGGTGGGCCGCAACCTTGACCATGAAGAAGTCCTTGCGCGTGCCTCGCGAGAAGCGCGCGCCCTCCTCCAGCACCTCGTTGGAGTCCCTCCAGTCGAAGCCTTCGAAGCCCATCCTCTTGGCTAGCTGCGCGACGATCCACCAGTCGGGCTTCGCGGAGCCCGGCGCATCGTAGAATTTCGGGTAGAGGCGGATGCGCCTCTCGCCGTTGGCTCGGGTCAAGGTTTCTTCCCCCCAGCCGGCGGCGGGAAAGACGATATCGGCGTAGCGGGCGCCGATGGGGTCGACCAGGTAGATATCCTGGTTCCATACGACCATGCCGCCTGAATCGACCCGCCGCTTCAACGTGTCAACGATGTCGTCGCGGTCGAAACGCTGGACCTGATGCGGGTTTTGCGTGGTCAGCTCGTCGAACTTCGCCTGCAGCGACTGCGTGCCGCACATGGCCTGCACCCACGTCGTACCGATGACGTGGGCGAGCCGCGTGTGGCCGCTCATCAGGTAGCGGTCGGTATCCAGCGCCCGACGGCGCCTTCCGGGCACCTTCTCGGGGCTCAGGTTGCGGGGGTAGCCGCCGCCCCGCAACATGCCCCGCTGGTGCCCGCCGGCCCGGCCAATCACCTGGCCCGGCCGGCCGCCACAGCCGCAGACGATGCCGAGCGATGAGATGGCGTTGGTGTTGCCGGTGTTGTTGGACCAGTAGAAACCCTTCTCGATCATGATCGAGGTCTTGGGCCTGGAGCCGTCGGCGCGCGGCTTCGCCATCCACTCGGCGGCGGTGTAAATCTTCTGGACGTCGATCTGGGCGATCTCGGCTGCCGTCTCCGGCACCGCGTAGTCCTGGGCCAGCAGCCACGCCTTCCAGTCCTCGAAGCCGTCGGTCTGGAACTTGCCCCAGGTGGTGCGCCACTGCCACGGCGTGTTGCGCGTGCCTTGCCCGAAGCCGGACGAGCTCTCCCACTTGTTGTTGACCCAGTCGCGAATCCACTCCGAATCCTCCCACCCCTTCTCGACGATCACCCGCGCAATCGCGAGCACGACGGGCAGGTCGGTGCCGGGCAAGATGTCGATGAGCATGCCGCCCTGGCTCTCGGCGTAGGCCACGCCGCCGGTGCGCCGCGGCAGCAGGAAAATCGCCTTCTGGCCCCGCTCGATCCCGACCATGATCCAGTCGGTATAGAGGATGGTCTTTGTCTCGTAAGGGTCGGTCCCGCACATCAGCAGCACGTCGGCATCGCGCCAGTCCTCGTAGGATGGCGCGAAATTGTCGAAGCCTGCGTCGCGGAATCCGGGCGTGGAGGTCACGTCCGAGGGCGTGTCGTGGAAGGTGAAGTTCGCCGTGCGCACGTGCCGCAATGCGTACTTGGTGATGGCGTAGGTGTTCTCCAGATAGCCGTAGGAGAATGTCTTGACGCCGTAGGCGTTGGTGCCGTGAGCGGCGAGCACGTGGTTGCCCACTTCTGCGGCGATATCGAGCGCAAAGTCCCACGGCACCGGCATCAGCACGCCGAACATCCTGATCAGCGGCGACTTCAGCCGGTCGCGGGTCGGGGTCTCCGGGTTATAGACCTTCTGCGCGATGGCGCCGCCGCGGATCGAGGAATTGCCCGTGTAGTTGACGTACTCGGTCTCGGTATCAGGGATGATGACGACGTGGTGGGGTTCGCCGTTGTGCAGCACGATGTTGTGCTGGTTGGGCGCGACCCACGGGCCGAGCGGCTCGACGGGAAAGTCCAGATCGAAGGCGTTCTCTTCAGCGGCCGCCCCGCCGACTTTGCCGCCCCGCACCGGCCAGCGGTAGACCTTGTAGCCGCAGGCGACGATGCAATAGTCGCACGCGGTCGAGATGACCTCTGCGTCCGGCGGCGGCAGCGGCACGCTCTCTTCGGGCACATAGTAGGGGGTGGCCATTTCTCTGCGTCCTCAGCCCGGCAGATTGCCGAAGCGGCCGTCGATCGGACCGAACATGCCGGTGGCAAAGATGTGACCGCCTGCCAGTTCCAGCAGCGCCTGCGGCAGCGACGATAGCTCGGTGATCATCTCGCGGGTCACGTCGTTGAGGGAAGTACCGATGCGGCCGTCGTGCAACCAGATCTCGCGGCAACCCACGTTTGCGGGATTGGGCGTACTTCGGAAACGACCGGCGCGCGAAGAGGGCGCAGACAGCATTTCGCCGTCCGGAAACACTTTGCCCGGCTGACGGCAACTCGCGCAGGCCATCGCGGTATCGCCGGCAAGCCTCTCATCGAACAGGACTTGTCTCGTGCATACCGACCTCTAATCCTGCGTATATCTTGTGAAAATCTCGACTCGGATGGTAGCATTGGAGGAAGACTCAAACCAGAATGACCATGCCTCAAACCTTGAACGAGAAACCTTCAATAGTGAAGCGGCATCGGCGATGACGCACATACATACCGAGAGTATTGCAGAGCGCGTTGACAAGTGTACGCCCATTTTTGGCAGCGCAAGTGTCAGCGTTCGGTGTCTCACTCTGGTGGCTGCCACGCTCCTGGTCGCGGCCGTGGTGTTCGGTATTGGAGCGAACGCGGCTGCGGAGCAAGAGAACTTCCGCCTCCTCGGTCCGGTCTATGACGTCGATGCCATCATGGGGCCGAAGGCATGCGCGGAGTGCCACAAGACGACTGCCCAGGTTTGGGAGCTGTCGCTACATCACACGCTGATCAAGAAGAGCCACCGCACCAAGGAAGGCAGGGCATTCGCCAAGAAGCTGGGGGTCAAGCGGATCAAGGATCCCGAGGGGCTTTGCGCCTCCTGTCACTACACGGTTCAAAAGGCGAAGAAGCGCCCCAAGGTGATCGCCGGGGTTTCCTGCGAAACATGCCACGGCGCGGCCCGCGACTGGATCAAGGTGCATAGCGAGTTCAGCGGCAAGAAGGAGGAGCAGGAGTCGCCGGAGGAAGAGGAGGCGAGATGGGCCAAATCGGAAGAGGCGGGAATGATTCGGCCGCGCAATCTCTATGCGCTGGCGAGCAACTGCTTCTCTTGCCACTCGACGGCGAACGAAAGGCTGATCAACGTCGGCGGACACCCGACGGGCGGCGACTTCGAGCTGCTGTCCTGGACCATGGGCGAGGTACGCCACAACGTCTGGTACACCAAGCCGAACGATGAAGCCCCGCCGGACCGCAGGCGCATGATGTACCTGGCAGGGTTGTCCCTGACCCTCGCCACCTCGCTCGAGGCGCTGGCCGAGGTCGAGGAACCGGGCGGGAAATACGCGACCTATATGCAGGCCAGGGCCGACGGTGCGGCAGCCAAGCTGGCGAAGGCCGCAGGCTTGCTTGGCGATGTGCCGGAGCTGAAGGCCATGGTCGATGCCGTCCCGCCGCAAGGCGCGGCTCCCGATACGCTGAAAGCCGCGGCCGCCGCGGTCGGCGGGCATGCTAGTCGGCTCCTCGAGCGTGACGGCAGCGGCATGGAGGCTATCGATGAAATGCTGCCCGGACCCGACGCCTACGTCGGACAGGTGGCCAATCCCTGAGCGCCTCGATCCATTCTCTCCCTTGGCGATGACTGCCGGGGCAGACCGGGTTCGCGCTCCCGCGCTCGATCAGGCGGTGGCGCCCGTGCGTGGCGTCGGGCGTGCGGGCCACGACGCGTCGGGCTCCTAGCGGGCTTGCCCTAGGCACAGCATGTTCAGGCAACTCTCGGGCAGGGAACGGGAAGCGGTTCGCGCAGCGGTCAGGGCCTCGCCGCTGCTCTCGCAGGCGGCAGCAGATCGCGCGACGGCGACCAGGTTCGAGGAGATCTTGGGTCGCCACGCGAGGCCGGCACGCTTCAACGCGGGCGAGATCGTCTGCCGCAAGGGCGACTATGGCGGCCTCCTCTATTTCGTCCTGGAAGGAACGCTTCGCGAGGTGATCGCCGACCGCGACGACCTGATGTCGATGGCCGATTTGCCCCGCCTGACCACCACGCAGCCGAGGCGTTCCCTCTGGAAGTTCTGGAAGAAGCAGGACGAGGACGACATCGTCGTCGTCGACACCCACGTGCGCCAGACCCTCGCCAATGTCGGAGAGGTCTTGGGCCGATGCGAGACGCGCTGCTTCGAACCCGCGTCCGAGCAGGCCGGTGAGACCATCGTCGGCGGGCTCGCGGCGCTCACCCGCTCGCCCTTCCCACGCACGGTCTTTGCAGAGACCCCGGTGCGACTGCTCGCCATGCACTGGCGGGGAATGCGGGACCTGATCGGCCTGTGCGAGCCCGTGCGCCGGGCGGTCAACGCCCAGTGCTGCGCCGACATCATCGATCTGATCCGGTCGGATGCGTTCGAGGCGCCCGCGCTCTCGCTCTTGTCGCAGGATGCCTTGGCCGAGCTGGTGAAGAGTGCGGACTTCCGCTTCACCGGCAGCGGCGCGTCGGAGTTCACGGCCGTGCGCCAGGGAGAGGCGATCCACGAAGTGTTCATGGTCGTCTCCGGCTTTGGCCGCGTCCGCCGCGAGTCCGCTGGCCAACGCCGGAGCGTCGGTTTCGTCCGCCGCGGCGACATGTTCGGCCTGGCGGCGCTCGCTGCGGGCGGCCACGGCGCGCAGAGCGCGACGACGCTCGACTTCCTCGGCAACGTGAGTGCGCTGGTGCTACCGGCCGAGGCAACTGTGGAGCACTGCCTGCCTTTTCTCTCAGACGAGAATATCGCCGCGGTCGATCCGGCCTCCGGCGTCGAGGCCGGCGTCACCCGTCAGCCTACGCGGGCGGAGCTGCGTAACCGCTCCAATGAAGCACGGCTGGTCGATTTTCTGGTCGACAATGCGTTCGTCAGAGGACGGCAGGCCATGGTCATCGACCAGGCCCGCTGTGTCGGCTGCGACGCCTGCGTGCGCGCCTGCGCGGACACGCACGCAGGCGTTCCGCGCTTCGTGCGGGCGGGGCCGGCGCGGGGCGGGTTCGCCGTGGCCAACGCGTGCATGCACTGCGAAGAGGCACCCTGCCTCGTCAACTGCCCCACCGATGCGGTCTTCCGCAAGTTCAGCGGCGAGGTCGTGCTCTCGGAGATGCTCTGCGTGGGTTGCGGAACCTGCGCCACGGCATGCCCCTACGACAACATTCGGCTCGTCGAGATGGGACGCGACGTGGAGCAGAAGGAGAGCTGGCTCCCCGTGGCCGTCAAGTGCGACCTCTGCTTCAGCCAGAAGGCTGGCCCGGCCTGCGTTCGAGCCTGCCCGCACGATGCCGTGGCCCGGGTCGACCTGACCGACCACGACCTGGTGCCGCGCCTGGTGAACGGGGTGCCACTCAAGGCACTGGATACGAAGGGACGATGAGCGTGCGCGGTGCCAAGAGCGCGCGCAGCCTGTCTCGTATCGCGTCGCTGACGTCACTCCCGCGCATCGGCTGGGTGCGTTTCGCCGTCGGTTGGCTGACTGCCGCTATCGTGGCGCTGGCAGCCCTTGTTCTCTTCGATCTGGCCGATACCGCGCTTCTCAGCTCGGCTCATTGGAGCGGCTGGGGGCTTCTCCTGGTTTTCGTCCTGCAGAGTCTGCAGGGTATCCGCCGCTTGAAGGCTCACCGATCGGCCTCGCTCTTCCTGCTCTTGCACCTGCACCTGGGCTGGATCATCGCGCTGGTGTTCGCGGTGCATGCCGGCGGGTTTCCGGAAGGCGGCTTCCATCGCGTCCAGTGGATAACCTTCGTGCTGCTCATGGGGTCGGGCGCCATCGGGTTCTGTTGCGAGCGGCTCGGCAGCCTTCGGCAACGTGAGTGGGACGCGCTCCCCTACCCCCGCATCGGGCAGCGGCGCGGGGTCCTCGCGGCCGAAAGCGACGCCGCCTTTCGCAACATCGTGACGGGCGGTTGCCCGCCCTTGCTCGCACACCTCTACGCGCAGCGCGTGGTGCCCTTCCTTGCCGGGCCCGCGCACTTGTGGGCGCACTGGACCGGCTCCCGGCGTCCGCTCGAAGACTTGCTGATCGAACTGGACTACGCGAGCAGCGCGGTGCGGGAAGACGAGAGTGTTCTGCGGCTGCGGCAAATTGTCATCGAGAAAGACCAGCTCGATCAGCGCTGGGCGCTTCACTGGCTGCAGCGGGGATGGCTCTTCGTTCATGTGCCTGCGGCGGCCGTGTGCGCGGTGCTTGTTCTCTTTCACATTCTGTTCATCCATGCGTTCGGCGGGTGAGCGTGGCAGGGCACCCGACTGACGCATTCATCTTTGCGCAGGATGACTTCGAGTGCGCTCGCCAGGGTGTCCCGTGTCGCTTCGGACCCACTGCCAAGGGCCGCTGCTCGGAACGTGCGGAATGCCGTCCGACCAAGGCGGGCGATCGTTGGGAATGCACGCGCCCGATGGCGCGCGGAGGAGCGTGCGAGAAGGGGCCGCTGCCTGACGGCTCATGTTGCTTCCCGCCCGAATCATGCGTGCCGCGCGCAACGATCCAGCGCAAGCTCAAGAAGACCTGGCGGCTTGCCGCGCTTGCCGCACTGGGCATCGGCCTGATCCTGCTCTTCACGCAGGCGGGCGTATCGCCGGGCTCCGTCATGGCGCCTCACGCGGCATTCGAGGAGGATTGCGCGCAGTGCCATGAGGACGTCGCGCATCCCTCACTCGCATGGGCGGCGGCCTTGCCGGATGCCGGGCTGTTCGATGCGGAGAAGCATCTCGCGAATTCGGAGAAATGCACCGTTTGCCACAGGTTCGGCAACGCGGCACTGGCCGCGCATAGCGTCGACATGCCGGCCGCCCGTGCGACGATTGCGGCGCGGGACCAGCGCTGGACCGAGTGGTCTGAGGCGCGGCAGCCGGATCCCGAAGTGCGGTGGGCTGCGGCCTTCGTGCCCGACTCATATCGTGGCACTGGCGCGGGCGCGGCGGAGGAGCAGGAGCAGATCGCCTGCGTGACCTGCCATCGCGACCACGAAGGACGCGACTTCGATGCCACCTTCGTGACCGACGCGCAGTGCCAGGTCTGCCACGCGGAAGCATTCGACGGATTCGCGGAGCACCCGCCCTTCTCGGCCTATCCGCACTTCGCGCAGGCGATGGTGGCGTTCGATCACGGAACTCACTTCGGCCGGCATTTTGCTACGTCGGCCAAGGATGGGATCGCGCCGCCCGAGAGCTGCGCCTCGTGCCACGGGCTGGACGATCGCGGCGCCATGGTGGTTCAGGGCTTCGGTACATGCGCCTCGTGCCATGAGGCGGAGATCACCGATCCGCCCGGGAGCGAGCCCTATCTGGAATTCCTGGCGCCGCCGGGGCTCGACCTCGAGACCCTTGCCGATAGCGGTATCGGCGATTGGCCCTATTACGCTGAAGCCGAGCCGAACGCGTTCCTGCATCTCATACTGGAGGCGGGCGGCTACCTGGACGCAGACGATCTGGAGACCATCGCCGATCTCGACCTGCTGGATCTGACCGACGCCAGCGACGAGGAGCTGGAGGCGGTCGCCCGGCTCGCCTGGGCGTTCAAGACGATGACCCGCGACCTGGTGCGGGAGGGGCCGGCGCTCTTCGTCGAGGCGGCGCGGACACTCCACGACGGGGCGGCGCCCGACGAGGCGTGGGCCGATCTTGCCGCCTCCCTCCCCTTCGAGGTTGCGAGCCACGCCGCGGGAGAGTGGTTCCCCGCGCTCCTGGACGAGCTCGACCTCCACGAGGAAGAGGAGGAGGTCCCGACCACCGAGCTCGAAACGGACTTCGACGAGCCCGAAGGCGTGGACGACATCGACGAATGGCTGCGCTACGGCGGTTGGCGCTTCCAGGATCTCGCACTGCTCTACCGACCCACCGGCCACGCCGACCGCTTCCTGCGCGGGTGGCTGACGGCGGCGACGGCGCCGACGCCGGGCGCTGCCACTCTCTTCGACCTGCTCACCGACGAGGACGGCCCCGTGGCCTGCGCGAAGTGCCACGTCTCGCCGAGGGCCGAGACGGACTCAGAGGGCGAACGGCGCCTGAACTGGTTTGCCCGGGGGGCGCCAGAGGCCCGCCCGTGGGCCGTGATGGGTCCGGCTGCGACGCGCGCCGCGACGGCAGACGAGAGTCAGTCAGCAGCACCCTCCTGGCGCGAGCAGCGCTGGCACCTCAAACCCTTCTCCCACCTCTCGCACCGCCAGGCGGTCGCCGACGGGGGCTG
>Ga0209544_1001882_pt1 | contig 20801 bp, 20 predicted proteins | sample MesohylPK_FD_187297 | JGI IMG/M metagenome (GOLD analysis project Ga0209544, IMG submission 187297) | Host-associated microbial community of the marine sponge Aplysina aerophoba from Gulf of Piran - sponge mesohyl, lysed by proteinase K... | ecosystem: Host-associated > Porifera > Sponge >...
CACGATACGGTTGAGGGCTCTACGATATACTGATGTGAATCCATGTCGTCCCTCCTTGTTTGCGTCATTCACTCCCCGCGGGCGGTCTCGTTTCCCGCGCTTTCCCAATCTACTCCACAACCGCTTGATACGTCAAAACCCGCAGTTCACGCCGGATCGGATACGAAGAGGACGGCATCAGTTGCGTGAGAAAGATGACGATCAAGTCTTCCACTGGATCAACCCAAAAAGTTGTGCTGGCAGCCCCACCCCATGAATACTCACCGGGCGAGCCAAGAATCTGGGCTTTGACCGGATCAAGCGTGACGGAAAAACCCAGACCGAACCCAATCCCATCAAAAGGCATCTCACTGAACACCTTCTGGCCCATACGGCTCAGATCAGCATTGCCCGGCAGGTGATTCACGGTCATGAGTTCAACGGTCTTACGGCCAAGGAGGCGTTCACCGTTCAATACGCCTCTATTTCTAAGCATGAGTAAAAACTTGAGATAGTCACTCGCTGTTGAGACCAGCCCGCCCCCACCTGAGAGAAACGTCGGCTGTCCGCGATACCTGCTATTCGTTGGGTTATCGATGGGACGAAAGCCCCCATTTTGATACTCATAGTTTGCGGCCAAGCGGGGGACATCTTCATCCGCAACCGCAAAGGCGGTGTCCCGCATACCCAGCGGCTCCCAAATATGATCGTTGAAATAGGCAGCGAGCGACTGCCCTGACAGCAGCTCAACAAGATATCCCAACACGTCAGTGGCGACACTATAACTCCAGCGCGTTCCCGGAGAGAAAAGCAGCGGGAGTGTACTGAGCTTTTGCACCATGTCGTGTAAACTTCCCTTGGAACTCGACCCTTCAACTCCTTGGGCGCGGTACAGAGCGTCAACCGGATGAACGTTCATAAAGCCGTAGGTGAAACCGGCTGTATGTGTCAGCAGATCGCGGATCGTTATTTCACGTTCAGCCAGCGTGGTGTGGTACTGCTGAGCATCTCCGGATTCAAAGACTTCCAAGTGTTTAAATTCAGGAATGAAGGCTGACACCGGGGTATCGAGCTGAAACAATCCTCGTTCATACAGCGTCATAAGCGCCACACTGGTGATGGGCTTGGTCATGGAATAGATACGAAAAATGGTGTCTTCTTCAACCGGTGTATGTGCTTCTACATCGCGTAGTCCGTAACGATTCAGATAAGCTGGCTGGCCACGCCGGGCCACCAGCACCAGATAACCAGGAATTCTCCCGTCATCGACATAGCCCTTGAGATGCTCGGGAATACGGTTCAGGCGGATGCTACTCAGCCCGACACTTTCCGGGGAAACGGTTTCAATCATGAATGTGCTCCTGAGGACAATCTATGTCCAAGTCTGCCGCGCTACCTTATTCCATTAGGCAGAAAAGCAAAACAGAATACCCTGGAGTTCGCTAGCTTCCGTTGGCTAAAATTGATAATGGTCTTGGCTAATCCAATCCAGACGAAGGAGTCCTGATGGCATACGCAACCGGACGCATATTTTTTGACGCAGACAGCCACATCATGGAGTTGCCGGACTTTCTGACGGCTAACGCTGACCGTGATGTCGCCGACCAGCTTCCCCCGTTTAATTTTGAAGCCGCAGGGGTGCTCGCTCAGCATGTGAGCCAGTACGTCAACAACGGTCGCCCGGAACACGAAGCGCAGAAATTGCGAGACCTGGGCGACGGCTTGATCAGCGGCCCCAAGGGCTATGACGCGCTCGGCGCGTTTGACGCGTCCGAACGGACGGATGCGCTCAACCGTTTGGGCTTTGCCAAACAGTTTGTCTTCTCCTCGCTAAGCACCTCCATGTTGTTTGACGCAGACGTTGCGCCCGACATTGCTTATGGCGGCTGTCGGGCGCATAACCGCTCCATGGCCGAATTCTGTGTGGACGAGCGTCTGGTCGGTGTGGGCCTGCTCCCCATTGACGATGTGGAACGGTCGATTACAGACCTCGACTATGCGGTGAGTCTGGGGCTGGAAGCCATATGGATTCCCCATCGCTTAGCCAACGGACATTCGCCCGGTCACACCGACCTTGATCCCCTCTGGGCCCGATTTGTTGAACATCAGGTGCCGTTCCTCCTGCATGTGGGCGGAGCCGCACTCAAAGTCGAGTCGGGCTGGCTCAATAATGGCCGTCCGATTCCCAAGGACTGGCTCGGCGGCGGTGAGAACATCCGCAGTAAAGACATGATGGGCCTGCATCATCTGCCCGAGCAGTTCCTGTCTACGCTGGTGCTGGACGGTGTGCTGGAACGCTTTCCAGAACTGCGCGGTGGGGTCATCGAACTCGGTGCCAGTTGGGTGCCGTCCATGCTGGACCGTCTCGACCTGGTCGCCGGCATCTGGAGTCGGAGCGAGCCTTTACTCAAAGACTTGCAGCGCACACCCAGCCAGCAGATTATCGATCAGGTCCGCTTTACGCCGTTTGTGTTCGAGGATGTAGGGGCCATTATCAATGCCTCTGACCCGCGCCTCTATATGTTCTCCAGCGACTACCCACATCCCGAAGGTGGCCGTGACCCCCTGGGTCGTTTCGGCCGCTCGCTGGAAGGACAGAGTGCGGAAACCTTGGATCGATTCTATACGCAGAACTTTGCCGACCTGATGGGGATGAGCGCGTAACCATCTCATTCGCGGCATAGGGTGGGTTTTACCGACCCGCCCTACTCTCGTAGAGGAGTCCCGTGAGACCCCCTCCTCACTTCAACCCAAAGAGCTGAGTAAAGTAGAATACTCCGTCTCTCCCCCGCGCACATCCAATACCGGTCAGATTAAACCGGCCTTCCATATTCTTCCTGTGCCCCGGACTGTCCAGCCAGCCCACGACCACGTCCCTCGGAGCACTGGTAGGCGAGGAATTATTGAGGGCAAGGTTTTCCGCAAATGTTTCGAGTCGGACAAATCCTTGGGCCATACGTTCGCGTTCCTCAAAGCCGTCGTGACTAAAGAACTCGTATCCAGTGGCTATAGCCTGGCTATGCTGTCGCGCAATCGTCGCTAAGGCTTCGCTATACTCAAGAGGCTGAAGTCCGGTCGCAATGCGGTGTTCATTCACCAAGACGTGGGTGCGACGCTCGAAATCCCGCATATATGAGAGCACATCAATCGGCTCGGTACGGATACGCTCGAGAAGCACGTCAGGAGATGACTGGCTTACTCTTAAATTCTCTTGAGACAGGTCCTCTTGGATGGCTGATACGACTGTGCCCGCGATAACTACACCTATGAGGCCCACCAGAAGAAAGCGCTGGTTGAAACTCCAGTCCCGTACGGGGGAATGTGCGGTCAGGGGCTCCCCACAGTGTCCGCAGAAGCGTGCCTGTTCTCTATTGGGTTTACGACAATCCAGACAAGACTTCATGAGTACAAAGCGTTCAATTTTTTTACTTCATTCCGATCGTCAAGGCCAGCTCCGTTTCTCCTGGTCGGCCCACAAAACTGTCAGGAGAAAGTCTACCTCCTGAGGGCCGGGAGAACAAATTACATGATTTTCCTCGCCCTATATTATTCTTTAACTGTCTGCTTTTACTCAGAAAACAAAATATGCTTGACACATTGTCAGTTTTACACACATACTGTAAGTATATCTTAATTGAAGCACGATTTAAGAAGTGCTTGCCGTTCCTACCCGCACGTAGAGTCTACAAATTCCCTCCCCCCCTGGAGTCCGGGAGACCCCCCTCTCGGGCTCCCCTCCCTTTTTCGTTATGCACCCTTGTTTGCGAAACGGGCCTCGGCCACGACCACGAAGATCAAGTTGGGTACAGGGATTTGTCTCGTGCCGGAGCGCAACCCGTTGTTTCTGGCCAAAGAGGTCGCCACGCTGGACCACTACTCGGACAGACGGTTTCTGTTTGATATTGAGGCCGGCTAGTAATCAGCAACATCCTCAAAATACTGCGAGAGGTCTGCGCTTTGGAGAAAGCGGCCAATGCTGGCGTTGAAGGTGCGCTTGAACTCCGGGTCATTGGCGTAGCGTTTGTAAAGGTCGAGCTCCCGTTTTCGTTCCAGGCCAATTGCCTGTTGAATCATCTTCTCCAAGGCGATTAGGCGGTTTTGCGCGTCCTGGTTATGGACTACCTGGTCTGCATAAGCCGGATTGTTCACCACATGTCGAGCAATATTGATGAACTTGACCCTCTGTTCTTCCGGGGTTGCGTCCCAACCGGCGAAAAAACGCTCGTTAAACGTCTTGATAATCTCGTCGAGCGGGTCTTTTTCATCCTCGCCGTGATAGCCGCGCAGGTTCGGGTTCTGGGGTTCGAGCGTGGATTCATCCGCCTCTAAATCAATCTTCTGATTGACCTTCACCCGCTCCAGCCCATAGGTAGACAGGTCTACACCGTCGAGCAGTTCATCGAGTTGATCCTGATTGGGGTCTTTAACCTGTAGCTTGGGAATGAGGAATTTGAGGAACCAATACAGCATTTCCCATTGGATGTTGTTGTAGGAAATAATACAGGCGACCTGACCATAGATTTTGACGAACTGCTTGGCTTTGATCTTAAAGTCAATCTTTGCTACGTCTTCGAGTTCACGTTCATGTGTAAAACGGGCAGCCGCGGTATCAATCAGGGGGCTGAGCTGGTCTGCTTCAGCATTGTTGAAAAACAAGGCGTTAAATGCTTCGATTTCGTGCCATTCGTAGACACCGACATCGTCCAACGCCTCTTTGACATCGTGTAACACATTGACATCCGTCGCTTCACTCAGCGAGGTGGCGGTGTAGAACGGATCAAAAGCGGTCTTGATATCATCAGCGCTGTTAAAGAAGTCGAGGACAAAGGTATCATTCTTGCCCATCTTCTCGTTGCAGCGGTTCAGGCGCGATACGGTCTGCACGGCCAACACTGATTGCAGCTTTTTATCCACATACATGGTATGCAGCAGAGGTTCATCAAAGCCGGTCAAGAATTTATTGGCCACAACCAGAATCTTGTACTTGTCCTTTTTGAATTCTTCCGGGATGTCCTTGCCGGGGAAATTATTCAGACTGTCTTCGGTGTACTCGATCCCATCCACGGTTTTCTTACCGGAAAAGGCGACGATAGCCTGAAAAGGAGCGTTTGCCGCGGTGAGCGCGTCACGAATCGCAAAGAAATAGCGAATCGCGTTTTCGATATTCCGCGTGACCACCATAGCCTTGGCTTTGCCCTTGAGTTTTTTGGGCTTCCAGACATGGTCAATAAAGTGGCCGAGCATGATGTCGGCCTTGGTAGCAATCGTTTCCTTGTGGCCTTCGACGTAGGCGCGTAGTTTTTTCTGGGCTTTGGCCGTGTCGAATAATGGATTGTCTTGAATGGATTTCTGGATTTCGTAATAGCTTCGATATGTGGTGTAGTTGGCTAACACATCAAGGATAAAGCCTTCCTCAATGGCCTGTTTCATCGAATACAGATGGAAGGGAACAAACTGGCCGTCTGCCGTCTGCCGGCCAAACTTTTCCAAGGTGGCGTTTTTGGGTGTAGCCGTAAAGGCGAAATACGAGGCGTTCCTGCCGAGCTTGCGGCCTGCCATGTAGCTGAGGATTTTGTCCTGTACATCCTCGGGTTCTTCCTGCTCGCCTTCGTCCACGCCCAAGGTCATATTGAGCTTGTCTGCGGCCTGGCCGCCTTGCGACGAGTGGGCTTCGTCGATAATCACGGCAAAGTTCCGGTCGGACATGTCTTCAATGCCATCGACGATAAACGGAAATTTCTGGATAGTGGTGATAATGATCTTTTTGCCGTTCTCCAACGCGTGTTTGAGATCATTTGAATCGAACGCCGGCGCGACGATGTTTTTGACTTCGGAGAACTGCTTGATGTTATCCCGCAACTGCTTGTCCAACACGCGGCGGTCAGTCACCACCACTACGGAATCAAACACCGGACGGTCTGAACCTGTCCCATACAACTCAATCAACTGATACGCCGTCCACGTAATCGAGTGCGACTTGCCTGAGCCGGCCGAGTGCTGAATCAGATACGTCTGCCCTACCCCGTGCTCTCCGGCATGGGCGAGCAGTCGGCGCACCACATCGAGTTGATGGTAACGCGGAAAGAACAGGGTCTTACTGACCTTACCACTGTCTCTGTCCTTTTCTTCAACAATCTTGGCAAAATGCTGAATGATCTGGGCCAAGCTCTCTCGGGTCAGTACTTCGTCCCACAAATAGGCAGACTTATGCCCGCCAGGATTGAGTGGATTGCCCTTCCCGAAATTGCAGCCTTTGTTAAACGGCAGAAAGAATGTTTTTTTGCCTGCCAGCCGGGTGGTCATATACACTTCGTCGGTATCCACGGCAAAGTGGACAATACAGCGGGCAAACTGGAGCAACGGTTCTTTAGGATCGCGGTCTTCGCGGTATTGTTTTTTGGCGTGGTAGACAGTCTGGCCGGACCAGGAGTTTTTGAGTTCAAGCGTGGCAATTACCAGGCCATTCAGAAACACGACCATGTCTATGGACAGGTTGGGGTTACTGTCCGAGTAATGGACCTGACGGGTAACGGAGAAAATGTTTTTGTAGAAGTTGGCCCGGACGGTCGGGTTGGTGTCGTTATACGGCAGGCTATACAGCAGGGTCAGGTGCGCGTCGTCAATGGACAGTCCTTTCTTCAGGACTGACAGAATGCCGTCTTTCTGGATTTTGCGGTTGAGGCGTTCCAGGACCAAGCGTTGCCAGTTGGGCCGGTCGCTCAGCTTGGCCAGTTCTTCCGCTTGGGTGTCTTCCAAAAACCGCCAGAACTTGGCTCTATCAATAGCGAACTCTCGGTCAAAGTCCGCCGCAAGCCCGGCCTCATAGCCGACATGCGGCCCATATATCGGTTCCCGTTCCTCCTCACCAATCACCCCCTCTTCCCGCTCCTCTTTGCACGTACCGGTCAGCGCCTTTTCAATGCAGGCTTCAAGGGCTTGTTCGGTGGTTTGGGAGGTCATGTGAACTTTTTCTTCGATTGCTCGCCAATTCTCATTTATGGCGTCAGACGGCTGACCGGATATTCCGGGTAGCGCCTGTTCCATGAATCTATGTTGAACACGCCACAGCCCCTAACAATCGGACGAAGCCACGGACGCTTCCCCGGCCCCAACAAAGGTAGCTTCCGCTCCAACCCTTCTTGCCTAGTCAGCAAAAGGGACCCGTCCAGGACATCCAGAGCAATCAGCACTAGGTAATCAATGGGTTTGTTGGCTCGTCCTGCCGCCCATTCGTAGAGAAAGGAATCTCGGTACTTGTACTTTAGATTCTCGTCAAGCTGGCCGTTTTTGAATTCCTGATAGTATTGGCTGGCTCTTTCCGTTGGGACCTGGGGGTCTTGAGGGTCTTTGAGTTCGATGAACAAGTAGTGGTCGCTAAGCTCAACAACGAAATCCACCGCCTTCATACAGTGGCTCAGTCCGTGGCTGGCATCGTCATCGAATTTTCGCGCCTCTATCGCATTATTAATGGTGATTTGCAGGTTGCCTTCCCTGAGAACCGTCATCCTGTGGAACCTTTCAGGCTACGCTCAATTTCCCGGTCGTAAAGGTCGGTGAACGTTTCCGCAATCGCGTTCGGGTGGATATCAAGATAGCTGTCCGTCGTGTCGCAAGCTATTTCACCCGTCTCCTCTCGGTAGAGCGAATGGAAAGCCACTTTGTCACTATTCTTCTTCTGAAGATCAAGTTCCTTAAGGATGACGTAATCGTGGGTCGCAAAGAATATCTGAACACCATCGCGCTGCAATTCCAGCAGAATATCTATCAATATGCCGAACAGCTTCGGGTTCAGGTTAGTCTCAGGCTCGTCCCAGAACAGGACGGAGCCGTTCTGCAAATTGCCGTTCTGTATCAAAAGCCACAAAAGCCCAAGTTTGCGCATTCCTTCGGCAAGCAGAGTGAATTCGAGATTGCCCTGTTTATTACGCAGGAAAAATTCTTCACTCCTGACGGTAATTTTCCCGTCGATCGCCTTTTGCAGTTTGGTCAGCAAACGCTTACGCTCTCTTCCCATAGGGCCGCGCAGTACGGGGAGATAGGCCCGGCTAAGGATATCCACATAGACCTCTTCAAAGTGAATTTCACGGGCACTATACAACGACAGGAACCCCGGCGCATTGGAAAGCATCTCCTTCACCGGGATATAAACGCTTTCCAGTCCTGAGTCTGCCCAGGACTTGGCGCCTGTTATGGTGGCGGAAGTCGGCTGCTCGGTTAGGGTTGAGAACGAGGCTCGCAATTTTCGGTTGCCACGATATACCTCTACCGCTCCACGGGCTCTTCCCCGCTGTCGTTTGACCAAGCGTCCGAGGGCACGACGTGATGGAAGAAATACCCGGACCAGCTTTTCCGCAAAGGAGACACCCGTTTTAGCGGCGTCGCAAGCGGCATAGCAGACCTTCATGAGGTGGGTTTTGCCTGTGCCATTTGCGCCCACAAGAACATTGACGCCGGGCGAAAGCTTTAATTTCAGGTTTGAGAACGCAGTAAAGTGTTCCAGTTCTATTTTTGTCAGGGCCACAACAATCCTCCGCTCGGTTGGATATTTCTCCGCAGTACCTCGGGCTGTGGTGTTATCTGTAAGTGGCTGCTGCAATCTCGCCCTTGACGAGATGCAGTCTGATTACCCTGGCCGCGCCGTCGTCACCGAAGTGACAGAGGACCGCGTCCTTGACCATCGACTTCAAGTCGGCCTAGTCTTCCCCTTGGGTGAAGATGCTATAGCCTAGCGCCCTGGCGTTATAGCCGTCCTCCACGGCTTCGGTGACTTCAAAGATTACTTCACTCGGTTTCATCATGTGTCCTCCGGCCTATTGGGAGTGCACCTCGCGCCGTCGCCGCCCGCCCCCGCTCCTCTTTGCACGTACCAGTCAGTGCTTTTTCAATATAGGCTTCGAGGGCTTGTTCGGTGGTGTCGGTGGTAGTCATTTCGGCCTCTTTGCTACGACCTTGCAATCCTTACTTCAGAGCCTCCAACCTGCCAAGCCATTCTCCAAAATGTTCGCATTTCAGTCGTAAAGTCGGCAATCCTATCTTCTCGGCCACAATAGGCCCCGCGGCTGCCTTCATTCCTTCATATTCTGGTATTACACCGGTAATGCGCTTTGATGGAGCGGTGTTGTTTCCATCATTGACAAGTTCCGGTGAATCAAATGTGGATACCACATCGACAAGCCTCCGTATTCCGCCGCTACGATCGTAAAACTGCGAGTCGAGTTTCTGAGGATCGCTCAACAACAACGCCTCGAATTCATGAAGCTGAAAATAGGGGATAAAGCGCGAGTCAGAAATGTCTTTGCTCAGAGCGTCCTCCAAAGTCCTGACGCGCTGATAGGGATCGGATGTTCGCGTAGCGTCTTCATAGTCGGGAAAATCTGTAGGCAGACGATACAGATCAAACATGGTTGTGAAGCGGGCGTCCAGGTTTTGGTCCTCCATTATCCAGGCTTTGATGTCGCCCTTCGCTTGCGCATACCTCCTGATACCCCCGCGATGCTTGACGCCACGCTTGTGACTCGTCATGACACGCCGGGCCTTCGCCCAGATAGATAACTTCGCCAGATGGGGACGGAGAACCCGGTTCACGAAAGTCTCTTCAGTCTGTCCCTCAACGATGAAATGCAGCCTGACAGCCATCTATGGACGCCCGCCGATTACATTCTTTTCCCACAACTCGGAAAGCGAATAGTCTTCGAGCCATCCTCCCAGAGCTTCAGCGTCCAGCCGTCTGAAGGTGGAGCTGCGGCCTGCGCGTTCGACGACGACGATGTCCGTCGGCTCAAAGCAATCAACGAGCGGCATGGATTGCGTAGCAACGATAACCTGTATTCTGGTCGATGCTGCGCGTATCAAGCCGCCGATTACGTTAATGGCGTAGGGGTGAAGTCCAAGTTCCGGTTCGTCGAGAATTAAAACGTCCGGCAAGTCCTGTTCCGGCTGAAGGAGAAGGGTCACAAGGGCTACGACTCGCAACATGCCATCCGACGCTTGTGACACGCTGAACACTTGGTCGCTGTTTCGTTCGCGCCAATTCAAAAGGAGACTATCGTAGTGCGGTTCCAGGTCGAAGTCAGAAAAGAAAGGCAGGATGAGACGAATGGTATCGACAATCCGTTGGTAGTATCTGCTGTCGCTGTCCCTCAAACGAAGCAGAACAGGCGCGATATTGGCAGCGTCTTCTTTCAGCCAGCGATTGTCGTCTATATGCCATTTGCTGCGCATACGGGCGGTATCCGAGGTATTGTGGAATTGATACACGATAATTCTTCGTAGGATGTCCCGAATGACGCGGGCGGTCGTATCTCCTTTAGCCGCAGCGGCAAGGAGTTGCGGAGCGCGCTGCCCGGGGTCCATTTCCTGCCATACCGCTTTGGTAGGGTAACTGAGGCGAGAGAATCGGTATCGTTCGTCAGCGAAGATAAACACATCTCCCGCCGCCCAAACCAACCGGAACGCGTACTGATTCTCGCCGGCGTCGGTCTGAAGCGTTAGTTCGGTTTCTATCTCATGGGTTTTGGCCGGGCCGTCATGCAGGAGCACGCTGGCCCCTCCTTGTTGACTCACGTAAAGCTGAAGGTTGTCTGGGTCTGCCAATGCCCAACTCATCAGGCGAAAGAAGGAGATAAAGTTGGACTTGCCCGCACCGTTAGGACCGATGAGGGCGGTTAGGGGACGAGGCTGAAAACGCTCCAGCGCTTGAATGGTCTTGAACCCCTTGAGGGTTATTGTATCAAGTTTGTTTCTCATAACATGCCGCCTTCCCGGTAGCGAAGGTAAGCCCGGCCGATTCCACTTGGTAACACGAGATCGTCACTCAGGTATTCCAGGATTTTATACGGTCAACGATTCCCCTCATCTGGTCTTCCCAATCAAATCGACCCGCCATTATGTCCTTGGTCATATGCGGAGCGCTTTGCGTCGCCAAGCGCATCTTATCATAATGCTTTCGACTCATGTTCGCTTCGAGGTATGACTTGTCTGACGCTTCGGTTCGAGGAAAGAAGCCTTCATACTGCTCAGGGTCAGGAAGCGACGGTAAGTCTAAGGCTTTCTCAAGGACAGAACCGGGAAGGTAATTCTCAATTTCCCTGGCTTCGGTTATCCAAATATGCGCACCGGGGATGTTCTCGACTTCCTTACTAATCCTCTCCACCCTGTCCTTTAGATGAGAATCCTCGGAAGCGCGGTCCCCGTCACACACGACAACGATGTTCGGATTCACCCGGAACAGATTCGCAAGCTCGGTTTCTTCCTCGGAAGGCTGAAATTCGATCTGCGCCAGAAGCGACCCACCATAGAAGGCACACTGATAGTCACGGCCCTCTCGAAGAGCGCCTTCGCTATAGAGCTGAATCCAGCGATTGAGGTACACACGGTCCGAAGGCCCCTCCACCCACACGATGCCGTTTGCCTGAAGCAAATCCGACGGTTTTGCGCCCAACTCGGAGACGACCCCAAGTCGATCAAAATGCGCGGAGACTGTGGTTGTACGAGCCGTCTGGCCATTATGAGTAACGTGGATGATCTGCGCGTTCTTTGATACCCCAAAAAAGTCGAGGGCCGTGCTTGAATGGGTCGTCAGAAAGATCGTGGCTTGTTCGTCAAGGGCGTACCGTTCAAGATACTGAAAAAGGCGTCGTAAGAGAGCCGGGTGAAGATTGTTTTCCAATTCTTCAAACGCAAATATGAATTCGAACTCCCTCTTGTTCTCAATTATGGGAATAACCAACAGGTTCAGCAGCACTAAAAGAACGGTCTTCAGACCACTTCCCGACTTGCTCAGGGGAATCAGTCCCTTCTTCTCCTCGCCAAGATAGACCTCCCAATGGCCTTGCGGTCCGTCGGCCTTTTCCTCGTCATGTTCTTGCACTTGGATCTCTGTAAACTGTCCATCGTTTCCAAAAATCTCATTCAACGCATCCAGAAGCTCCTGTTGGATAACTTCCCGCGGGAATTGCTCATTGGACGTAATGATGAAGCGCCGTATTATGTTCGAGGCCCCATTCCCGTCAGGACCGAGTATTAGCTCGATCTTTGGCGGCTCGGTCTTAATGTCACGGTCGGCAAGAAGTCGGCGGAATGCCTTTCTGTTGAGTTGGTGAGTTGGTTTACTCACGACATTTTTAATTAACGAAAGCCTATCAGCGTTCAAGCGCGGAGCAGAACGGGACTTTAACGTGCAATCTTTGAGGTAATTTACATTTGACACGTCCCCACTTGCATCAATTTGCCACGTTATCTTGGTATTGACAAAATGGATTCCATGATCATCCCAGTGGTTCCCTCCAAGAGGCGCTCCGCTTGCATGAGCATCAAATTCCCTTCTCAGAGACCTCTCGTCTAACACGCCACGACACCGATATTGCCAACCACGTTTGTCAAGTTCACCTTGGCTCAATGCCTCAACCAAATCCAGTAGATGTGATTTTCCAGAGTTATTCCGTCCAATGATGACATTGACCGGCTTGATAGTATCGAAGCCAGCCCACTCTTTTTGGAAACAAAGGTGTCCCTTGAAGTATACAGAGTCAGCCTTCACAGTGGGCGTCCTTCCGCACGTCGAGCTTGCCCGTCACTACGTCGGCAACCAGGAGGGGGCTGATGAGCGTTTGTTCGTTTGTTTTACTGACCATTGGAGTTGCCTTAGACTTTTATTTTTCCGGTGACGGCTTGGGATATCATAACGGACTTCAGTTCATTGAGCGCTTTTATTTCGCGCTCTACAGCGTCAACTGTTTTATCAATCTCATTAGTACGTTTAGTCGTTATCGACTCAATGCGGTCTTGTTCTTCCTTAGAAGGAATTGGCAACTCCATAGCGAGGAACATATCTGCGTAAAGGCGTAAGCGTGACGAATGAAGCCCAGTAGACCGACGGTTGTATTCTGCAACGTACTCTACGCTACGAAGCAGATATTCCAGATACCAGGCATTGAAGACTTCCTTTTTTTGCTGCCTGAAAATCCCATAGGATGGGCTTACTATGCCAACCCGATCGGAAACGCCTAGCGCCCCCATCCATGCCCACATGATATTGATAACGAGATCCCCTTTCCGACAGAGCTTTGAACCCGCCTAGTCCTCCGCCATAAACATGTAAACGCTTTTTTCAGAGCGCAGAGTAACACCCGTCGTATGCGAGACAGAGAGCAACTCTTCAGTGCCAGTTTTAGATCGCTCATCAACCTCTCTAAATATATACTTCGCTCGACGCACCTCCCAATGCGCCGGCACTTCCCCCATCCACTCCACCCCGCTATCCCGCATTGGGACGTTCGGGTTCAGACCTTTGGTGACGGCCTGATTGATGAGAATGGCTTTTTGCTCTTTGAGCAGGTCGATTAAACGCTGCTTTTTGTTGATGGCTTCGTCAATCTCGGCGGTTTTTTGGTCGAGGAAGGTGGCGATGCGGTGTTGTTCCTCTTTCGGGGGAATAGGGAATTTACAGTTGGAGACAAATGGAGTCGTGACTCGTTTCTGCCCTGCCGAGCCTTCCATAAAAGCGGTCGCATAATTCCGAAAATCGCCATTAGTAACTAAATAGTACAAGAATCCGGGGAGAAGGAGACTCCGGTCTGGACGAAAGACGTGAAACTCCGTTGACCCTACACCCTTCCCTGTTTGCAGGGATTCAAGATAAGCGCCCTTTCCATTTTCAAAGCAAGGTGTAATTTTTGCGAGAATTACGTCTCTTCTTTGAAACTCAGTTAAGGAATCTGGGTAATTTGCCCTTCTCTCAATTCTGGTGCCGTCAATGAGACCATTTGTCGAAACTGCTTCCATCGGGAGAAACGTCACAGTCTCTTCTTTTTTCGCTCTCCCACCAATAGGGTTTACTTGTACCAGTTGCTTGAGGCATTTCATTGCCCAATGTTCGGGAATCTCGCCCAGCCATTCGACGCCGGAGGGTTTGTAGGCGGGGTAAGATTTGAGGGTATAGGTCATAGATTGTTCGTGGTAGGGGCAACCCTTGTGGTTGCCCATCTTGGGAGGTTGGTCATATCTATACCCCAGGCGGCCACAAGGGCCGCCCCTACAAGGACTCCTGGTCATCCGGGCCACAAGGGCCGCCCCTACAAGGGTTCCCAGGCCACAAGGGCCGCCCCTACAAGGATTCCCGGTCGTCCGGTCCGCTACGGGTATCCCTACAAATGGGTTGTTCTGGCTGGATTCTCCGGGTCTTCAGCCCAGCGGGCCGGGTTGTCCATAATGTATTGACGAACCCGGTTCAGGGCCGCCTCGTTGCGGATGATATGTTCATAATAATTGCGTTGCCATAATTTACCAGCGAACGGTGACCAACCCAACATTTTTACCCCACGCGCATATTCAACTGTTGTCAATGATTTGTACGCGCCTATCACTGTGCCCAATGATTTCGTAGGGGCAACCCTTGTGGTTGCCCGTCTTGGGGGGGTGATCCTATGTGCCATGCCTTGGGCGGCCACAAGGGCCGCCCCTACATTGATCGACGCGATAATGCCGTGCATGTGATTCGGCATCACGACGAACGCATCCGGTTGAACACTTGGAAATCGTTCGGACAAAGAACGCCACTGTGTGGCGACCATCCGTCCGACATCGTTCAACTGCATCTCTCCGTTTACAATTTCGCCGAACAGGCTGGCCCGGTTGTGGATGCAGATAGTCACGAAATACGCGCCTTCCCGACCGTAATCAAACCCGGCCAAGCGAAGCGAACGACGCCGGTGCGAATCCCCCTTAGTCACAGCGACCCCAAAGCCTTGTAGGCATGATGCACTATCATGGTAGGAACGGAAAATTTTCGCTCTAATCCTGCCAACCTCTTGAACACTTGCCTTTTCTATTGTCTCGAAATTGCCGTAGTTTATTGTTGGGGTCTGGTGTTCTCTTCCTTCTCTTGAACGCTCGGTGAATCCACTGGCGAACACGATTAACCTCATTCGGACTTCCTGACCAACGATATATGTACGCGTAGGGGTCGTCTCCCTTACAGTTGTCCACCAGTCTTGGCGGTATCAGGCGAGGGTTGCGTGATGCAGGTTCTTTCTTAAAGTCTGGATGCTTGGGAAGCAGAATACCCAGCAGGCCACATCGAGGATTCTTCTCAGTGTCCCCCAAACTGGAACCGATCTCCCAGTCCACATGTTTCCGCTTCCAAGTGCAGCGACCTATCAGCACAACAGTCACGGTTGCATCAGCAATGAAATCGTCGCGGATTCTCCGACGAACTTCGTCTAGGGGCAGATGACTATCAACTATGTCTCCAACATCAACCGATCCGTCTATTATATTGCTCCCCATCATTTCAACGAATCGATTTTTACACTCTTGGTCCTCATCATGGTGGTAGCTGATGAACACCTTGTGTCTCGGGGCTTGAGACATTGCTACTTTCCTTCGACCCGTTCCAAATCGGTCAAATCTTCCACATCGGCAATCTTTGCCAGCATACGATTGTAGTTACGCAACTCCTCCTGCAATGCCTCCAGTTCTTCTCTAAATTCCTTTCGTTTCGTCTCTTCATCGAATGCGCCAGCCAAGGACTCCTGATGCCATTTTGCAGTAAAGGCTCGCACCACTTGGTTCAACACGGGTACGGCAACCTTGCTGAATTGTATGGCTCCGCGTCCTCGCCGCCGGAGAATCTCTCGGGACGTTGGAAACAGGGAATACACGCTGTCCAGGGCCGTTTTTTCGTCTCCTGCTTCAACCGGTAACGGTTGGGTAACGATTCTGGTCAGCATCTCAATATACAGTTCCCAGGCTGCATCCCGGTCAGGGGTTTGGAAAGATATTTCCGCGCTGGCCCATTTGGGGCCTAACTGTATCTTCTCCAAACCGAAATTCTTGAACATTTTCTTGAGTTTCATTTTTTACCTTCCTTTATATATCAGCCATCAGGCTTCACGACGCCTCTAGCCCTTCGTTGAGGATGGAAAGATATCCATCATACACGAACACCCGGCCTCGACGTTTGCCGGTGATCTCACGCGCGATTCCGTATTTAACAAGGCGTTCCATCGCAGAGGAAGCGGCGGGAAAGGAGAGCGTCGTGCGGTTGCTGATCTCAGACAGAGACAGAACCGGTCGCTCCTTCAACACTTCATGTACACGCAGGACCGAGCCGACACGGCGGCCGCCCTGTTCGATGGCAGCCCGGTCTGACGCGAACATCTCAGACAGGCGACGCGATGTGACAACCGCGCCCTCCGCCGTCACCCGCACTCCTTCGAGGAAAAAGCTGAGCCATGATTCTAAATCACCGGTACGGCGCACATGATTCAGCAACTCGTAGTAGGTGGCGCGGTGTTGCTTGAAATACAGGCTCAGATACAAAAGCGGCTCGTGCAGCACTCCGGCCTGACACAGCAGGAAAGTGACGAGCAATCTTCCCACGCGCCCGTTGCCGTCGAGGAAAGGATGAATGGTCTCGAACTGCACATGCGCGAGTCCCGCCCGAAGCAGCACAGGGAGCCCGTCGTCCTCGGCGTGGAGAAAATGCTCGAACGCGGCCATGCAGTCAGGCACGGCAGTATGCGGGGGCGGGACAAAAACGGCATTGCCGGGCCGGGTCCCGCCAATCCAGTTCTGTGAACGGCGGAACTCGCCAGGGGTTTTTCCGCTTCCCCGCCCGCGTGATAGCAGCACGCCGTGAATCTCGCAGAGCAAGCGGTTCGACAGCGGGAAGTTCTCCCGCAGGCGGCGTAAACCGTGGTTGAGCGCCGCTACGTAGTTCGAGACTTCAACCACATCATCGAACGGAACTCCGGGCGCTTCGTCCAACTCGAAAAGCAGAAGGTCCGACAGCGATGACTGCGTTCCCTCAATCTGAGAGGAGAGCACCGCTTCCTTGCGCACATAGGCGTAGAGAAAAAGCGCCTCGTCCGGCAGGAGAGTCGAGACGCCGTCGAGCCGGCCCAGGGCGAGCACCGCTGATTCAAGCGCCTGCTGCAACGGACCGTCCAGAACCAGCGCAGGATTTGGCGGGAGCGGTTCCGGCACAAAGGCTCTGACTCGCTCGCCTCCAATGCTCGTCACCTCGTATCTACCTATCTCCCCACGCTGCATAACCAGTATCCCTTTCACTATTTAGTTAAAAGTTTCTAAACACCGGCTATTTTTATTAAATTTACCGGCTAAAGATTAAATAATAGCATTTTTTAATTAAAGTTTTTTTAACACACGCTCTTTTTATTAAATTTTACTGACCAAACATTAAATAACGAAGAGGTTTACTGCAAGGGAATCGAGATAATTACACAAAGCAGCGTTTCATTACGGTATTACTCCTGCTATCCGCCGATAATCTCATTCAGCGATCAAGCTATCCTGTTCAGCGCCGGTATATTTGCTAGACTGCATTGAGACTGCTGTTTCTCTCATAGCCGAGTTACTCGGTTCGACACCGCACCTGGCAGGAGCGTCTTTATGGGACGGATTGTTGTTGAAGCACAGATAGAAAATGGCACTGATTCGACCTGCCGCATCCATTGTGACGCCTTGGTTGATACGGGAGCAGCGTACCTGACCTTACCAAAGGCGTGGCAGGCCCGTTTGGGGCAGTTGACCAGGCTTGATACGGTGGAGGTAGAGACGGCAACTCAAACCGTTATAAGCGGAGACATTTGCGGACCAGTTCTCCTCCGCATGGAACATTTCCGACCAGTCCTGACCGAGGTGTTATTCATTGAGATGGAACCGGCGGATGGGCAATATGAACCATTGATTGGCTATATTCCCCTTGAGCAAGCCCAGGCTGCTGTTGATCTGCTTGGGCATCGCTTGGTAAAGATTAGCCGGGTTGATCTCAAATAGACTCAGCCTGCCTCCCCAAAACTGACCAGCTTTTTCAATAAGCCTTCGGTTTCTCGCTCAAGCGCCAGAATTTCGGCTGTCACTTCTTCCAAGGAGCGAAGCGGGGTGTGCTGGTAGAAGTATTTGTTGAAGCTGATTTCATAACCGATTTGGGTTTTGTCGATATTCAGCCAGGCGTCTTCAACATGCGGGCGGACTTCGCGCAGAAAGTAGGCGTGTATGTTGTCTTTTAAGGGCACGTTTTCAGTGTCGCGGAGTTCGGAGTCGGGTTCGTATTCGGTCCAGGAGTTGCCCTCTCCCTCTGGGAGAGGAAAAAAGCCGTAGTCGGGTAAGTGGTCGGCGGAGGTTCCCAGAGCATTCAAGAGTTGGGCGAGTTTTTCGCCTGAGAGCTTGTGGACTTTTTTGATGACCTTGGCTGCGTCTTCATCGCGCCAGCTTACGGCATTAAGGATTTGGCTTTTTTCGGAACTACTGAGTTTGATATTCAACTTTTTCAGCGCCGTGTCTACGTGGGCTTTGAACTGGTTGAAGTCCAAGCATAGCTCTTGTCCGACCTCTGCCATGAGTTTCTGGCCGATTTCCATGAGCGCCTTTTGTGCTGTCCAAGTTTTCAGGGCAAAAAGGGCTTTGCGGTTTTTTGGTGACAGGCTGAGTTCTTCACGTTCGATGTGATCTTCTATTGCCTTTTGATGATCGGCGAGTTCGGTATAGATTGCATCTCCCCAGCGTTCGTAGACCCATGCCATGATTTCGCTCAGCGCAGGGACGAAGCGTAGGAGGGCAATACGTTTCGGCGTGAATTGGGCGGCGAGGCGCAGGGGGCGTTCGACCGTGACTTTGTAGTAGCCGAAGTCGCTGTTGTCGTAGACTTTGGAGAGGGGATTTTCTTTCGTGTGATGCGGCATGTCGAGGTAGAGCCGGGTAATGCGGGCGATGTGGTCGGGGGCGAATTCGCAGTTTTTCGCACCCAGGTTTTTGCGCAGTTTGCGGCAGAGTTCGGAGGCGTCAATCAGTTGGACCTTGCCTTTTCGATGGGGCGGCTTGTTGTTGGACAACAGCCAGATGTAGGTCGTGATGCCGGTGTTGTAAAATAGATTATTGGGCAACTGGATGATGGCTTCCAACCAGTCGTTCTCGATAATATAGCGACGGATGTTGCTCTCCCCGCTGCCGGCATCGCCGGTGAACAAAGATGAGCCGTTGTGGACCGAAGCCAGACGCGAGCCGAGCGGACTATCCTTCAGCCGCTTCATTTTACTGACCATATCCATCAGGAATAAGAGTTGCCCGTCTGAGGAACGCGGGATGGCAGGTTCGGTTTTTTCTTCACCTTTGAAATTCGTCAGTTCGACTTCAAAGCGTGGGTCGAGAATGTCCTTACCATCGAGAATGAATTTTTGATCTGCTTTCCACGATTTCCCATACGGCGGGTTGGACAGCATGAAATCAAAGCGCAGGCCTGCAAACTCGTCCATGGCCAGGGTTGAGCCGTATTTGATGTTCTCGGGATTATTGCCCTTAATCATCATATCGGATTTACAAATCGCATAGGTCTCGCCGTTGACCTCTTTGCCGTATAGGTACACCGGAGCGGTCGAGCGAATCCGGCCGCCGGGGTCGGTAATAAAACCCTGCGACTCGGTCAGCATACCGCCGGACCCGCAGGCCCCGTCGTAGACGGTGATGACCGGCGGCAGTCGGCCTTTGACCGGCTCGAATAAGAGATGGGTCATGAGCTGAATGACCTCGCGCGGGGTGAAGTGCTCGCCGGCCTCTTCGTTATTTTCTTCGTTAAACTTGCGAATCAATTCTTCAAACACATAGCCCATGCCGAGGTTGGTCAGGGGAGCAAGCCTGCGTCCGTCCGGGTCCACGGCGTTATGCGCACTCAGGTTAATGCGTTCGGAGGCGAATTTTTCCAGCACGTCCAGCAGCACGTCCGCCTCGACCATACGCTTGATCTGATTGCGCAACTCGAACTTGTCGATAATTTCCTTGACGTTGTCACTAAAGCTATCCAGATAGGCTCGGAAGTTCGCTTCCAGAATCTGACGGTTGTTGGACACCGTCTTAATCAGCTTTTTGAGCGTCCACTCAGAGGTGTTGTAAAATACCGTGCCTGAAGCTTCGCGCAGGCCCTCCGGGTCCAAATCGGTAAACCCGGCCTCTTCACGCTGAAAGCGGACTTCTTCGAGGACCGCGTCTTTGGAGTCTTCCAATAAACAGTCGAGGCGACGCAGCACGAACATGGGCAAAATGACATCGCGGTATTTGCCCCGCACATAGACATCGCGCAAACAGTCATCGGCAATCGACCAGATAAAAGAAACGAGTTTATTGTGTCCGGTGTGGTCCATTTTCTCTCTATCAGGCAGCGCACTGCCTCTCCTTGGCTTCGTCGTATCCCCGAAGCCTGGATACCTGCTTTCGCAGGTATGACACAATACGGTCTGGTATTCCTGTAGAAGAGGCAGCCCAACATCTTGCAGGTAATGGAATAAGACAGATACACAAGAGTGAGCATTTCAGAAGTAAGGAGGAAAGCATATGGATATTGGCGTATTCTGTTTCACGTCCGGCGAGTCGGCGGACCCTGCAGTTGTGGCGAAAAAGGCCGAAGAACTGGGCTTTGCCTCGTTCTGGGTCCCGGAGCATCCGATCCTGCCGGTGCATACTACTGTGGGCTATCCCATGGCTCCGGATCAGCCGATTCCGAGAACGATCGGGATTATTTCCGACCCGTTTGTATCGCTGGCTCGGGCCTCGGCCACGACCACGAAGATCAAGCTGGGCACAGGGATTTGTCTCGTGCCGGAACGCAACCCGTTGTTACTGGCCAAGGAGATCTCCACGCTGGACCACTATTCGGGCGGACGTTTTCTGTTTGGTATTGGGGCCGGCTGGCAAAAAGAAGAATGTGAGATCATGGGCGGAGATTTTCCGCACCGCTGGACCCAGACCCGGGATTCGATTCTGGCGATGAAAGAGCTGTGGACTGCGGACGAGTCCGAATATCACGGCCG
>Ga0209544_1001902_pt1 | contig 20620 bp, 18 predicted proteins | sample MesohylPK_FD_187297 | JGI IMG/M metagenome (GOLD analysis project Ga0209544, IMG submission 187297) | Host-associated microbial community of the marine sponge Aplysina aerophoba from Gulf of Piran - sponge mesohyl, lysed by proteinase K... | ecosystem: Host-associated > Porifera > Sponge >...
GGTTTCAAACCGCACCCTCAATGCAGCCGGTGTGACGGGACGGGAGCTATTCCGGAACCAGGACGGCTCCGGGAGAGATCTTGAAGGCCTTGTCCAGCAGCTTGGTACGCGCTGCCTCGGTCCTGGCGCCCTGAAGCTTCACACGCAGCTTGGCCAGGCTCTTTCGACGCCTGCGCCGGCGTTTAATTTCCGTGATTCTCTGAAGAGGCATGGGGACGATGGTTAACACAGGCATGCCCGGGCCGCAACCCTCGGGCAGGCGGTCCGGGCTCCTACCCGTACTTAGACGGCTTCTCCCGCATAAATCCGCATCACCTTGTCGAGCAGCGCGATGGCGTCGGGTTTGCTGCGCTGGAACGAGTTTCGCCCGATGATGGAACCGAATCCGCCCCCCTGGTGGATCGCGCGGATTTCGGCCAGGAGCGCCTCGTCCGTGGTGGCGGGGCCGCCGGAAAAGATCACGATGCGCCGGCCGTCAAAGGCCGACTGGACCACGTGGCGTATCCTGTCGGCGGGATCGGCCACGGGGACGCCTTCCTTCTCGTAGACCTTGCGCGCCGCATCCTGCTCGATGTTTTCCCCGGGAAACTTCACCTTGATGATATGGGCGCCTAGCTGCGCGGCGATCTGTGCCGCATAGGCGCACACGTCGACGGCCGCCTCCCCTGCCTTGCTGATTCCCGAACCCCTGGGATACGACCATATGACCACGGCCAACCCGTTCTGCTTGGCCTCCTGGGCAATGGCGCGGATCTGCTGGTACATCTCGAAACGGTGCTCCGAGCCGGGATAGATGGTGAAACCCACGGCCACGCAGCCCAGACGCAAGGCATCCGATACGCTGGAGGTCACCGCCTGCAGCGGGTCTCGTTCGTCGTTCAGCAGATCGTGGTTGTTGACCTTGAGGATGAGCGGGATCTCGCCGGCGAAATCCCGCGCTCCGGCCTCCAGGAAGCCCAGCGGCGCCGCGTAGGCATTGCAGCCCGCATCCAGGCCAAGCTGGAAGTGGTAGCGCGGGTCATAGCCCGCGGGATTGGGGGCGAAACTCCGGCCCGGACCGTGCTCGAAGCCCTGGTCCACGGGGAGGATCACGAACTTGCCGGTGCCGCCGAGCCGGCCGTGATTGAGTATCCGGGCCAGATTGGTCAGGGTTCCGGGATTGTCACTGCCGTACCAGCTCAGAATCTCTCGTACTCTCTCGGTCATCACGCATCCTCCTGGGACGGATTATCCTTCCGCCATGAACCGTTCATAAAGGGCGACGTTCTCGACGCTGCCGATGGCGATGGGCGTACGCTGGTGGATGGCCTCCGGCGTGACCTCCAGCAGCGGCCCCCGGCCGGTGCTGGCGGCGCCGCCCGCCTGCTCCGCCACGCACGCCAGCGGCGCGCACTCGTAGAGGAGGCGCAGCTTGCCGTTGGGACTCCCCGGGTCCCCCGGATAGAAGTACACGCCGCCGTCCAGCAGGCACCGGTGCAGATCCGCCACCAGCGCGCCGGTGTAGCGCAGGGAGTGGGGTCTGCCACTGGGCTTGTCCTGGTCCGTGACGTAGTCCAGGAACTTCCGGACCCCCGCGTCCCAGGCCTTGTGCCGCCCCACGTTGGCGCTGTAGACCGTGCCCCGCTCCGGACAGCGGATATCCTCGTGGGACAGCATGAATTCGCCCACGCCCCGATCCAGGGTGAACCCGTGAACGCCGCTGCCCACCGTGTATACCAGCACCGTGCTGGTGCCGTAGAGCACGTAGCCGGCGCACACCAGCCCCGAGCCCTTCTGCAGGAACTCCTCGCCGGAGAGCTCTCCCTTACGGCTGCGCCGAAGGATGCCGAAAATCGTCCCCAGCGGCGCGTTGACGTCGGTATTGGACGAACCGTCCAGGGGATCCGTGCACAGCAGGTACCGGGCGTCCTCCGAGGTGCTCATCACCACGGCCTCGTCCAGTTCCTCCGAGGCGATGCCGGCCACCAGGCTGCAGCCCGCGAAGGCGTCCATCACGACGTCGTTGCTGAGAACGTCGAGCTTCTTCTGCATGTCACCGGTGGCGTTCTGGTCGCCGGCCAGACCCAGCGTGCCGGCCAGAGCGGCCTGATCGACTTCCCGGGCGAGGATCTTTCCGGCCAGGGCGAGGGGCTCCAGGAGCGAGAGCAAGTCCCCCGCTCCGTCGTTGCGCCAGCCCCCTTCCTGCATGATATGGCGGCTCAATGTCGTCGCTGTGGCCATCTTCACGACTCCTCACTATCGTTGTCGCGCCTTTCCCCGGACCCGCCGCTCACGGGACGACGGGAATGACGGATTCGCGCCGTCATTCCCGGTCTCGCGGATGACGGGGCCGGCGGGTCGCGCCTCTCGATCAGCCCTTCTCCAAGTAAGGAGGATGTGCCCCGGAAAGTCAACGTGGGGCGGAAAGGCTAGTGTCCTGTCCGGTTGATTCCCGGGCAGGGCGCTATGCCTTTGCGGCTTTCATTCCGCTGGGCAGGACGCCGAAGTCCCTGAGAATTCTCGCCAGGTGCTCCCTGTGAACCTCGGTCATGACCGGCAACGGCGGCCGCACCGGACCTCCGGCGAGACCGACCATATCCATGCCCGCCTTGACCACCGCCGCGTGGCCGGCGGCCTTGCACAGCATCCGGTACTCCGCCAGCCGCAGGTACAGCGCCTGGGCCTCATGCGCATCCCCCCGGACCGCGGCATCATAGATTTCCACCACCGACTCCGGCCAGAACGACGCCGTGGTGGCGGTGTTGCCGATCATGCCCAGGGCCAGACACGTCCAGATCATGGATTCGGCGCCGCCGATGAGCGCCATCTTGTCGGCCGCCAGGGCCACGGTCTCGTCCAGCTCCACGGCGTTCTGTGACGCCTGCTTGATGCCGGCGATGCCCGCTACCTCCCCCAACTCCGCGATCATGGCCGGGCGCAGGCTGTAACCCACCCGGGGCGGCGCGTTGTAGAGAAACACCGGCACCCCCACCTCGGCAATCCGCTGGAAGTGGTCGCGAATGCTCGCGTCGTTCACGTTGTTGAAATAAGGCGGCGTCGCCATCACCGCGTCGGCGCCCAACTCTTTCGCGTAACGGGTCAGCTCCACGGCCGCCACCGTGGCGGAATGCGACACCCCCAGCATGATGGGCTTGCGTCCCTGGTTGGTCTCGACCGCGATGCGCATGACCTCCAGGCGCTCCTCGTCCGTCACCGCCGCAAACTCTCCCTGGGTGCCCAGCACCACCAGCACGTGGGCCGAGCTGTCCGCCGCAAAGGACACGTTCCGCGCCATCCCTTCCCTGTCGAGGGAGAGGTCGTCTCTGAACGGCGTCGTCAGGATCGTGTGAATCCCTCTCCACTTGTCGTGATCCATGTGTCCTCCCACGTTTCTTCGGCGGTTCCGCCAACGAGTTTGCGTCAACGCTATATGGATCGCCGCGGGTCTGTCAATACGTGCGATGGGCGTGGTTCATGCCAACGACGATCCTTGACAATCCATCCTTCCTTGGGTACCGAGGGTACGGTAAATGGCGTCCTTCGACTTCGCTACGCTACGCTCAGGACGAACGGTTTTGGACGTATCCTCCGTTCGTCCTGAGCATAGCGAAGTCGAAGGACGCCATTCTTTGTCGAGGGAGCACAAGGCGGCCGGACATGAGCAATGACAAATACACCGTAAGGCAGGTCAGCTACCCCAGCGGCGGCATTGACGTCAACGCACTCCTGTTCGAGCCCGCCGGGGTCACGGAGGGGGCGCCGGCCATCGTGCACCACCCGTCCCACAAGAGCCCGGCCAAGCACTACGAGTGGTATCTCGGCAAGTTCGCGGAGGCGGGATACGTGGGGCTGGGCATTGAGCAGCGCGGCTACGGCTCGGGGCCGGCAGGACAAAGCGACCGCGGCGGTCCGCTGCAGCAGGGCGACATCGCCGACGGCATAGGATTCCTGAGCGGGCTGCCGTCGGTGGACGCCGGGCGCATCGCCGTGAGCGGGCATTCCAACGGCGCGGCCCTGGCCCTGATCGTGAGCTCGAAGGACCCGCGCGTGAAGGCGTGCCTGAGCCTCGCGCCCAAGACCGACTGGATCAAGGCGTTGCGGGGCGCGAAGGAATGGAAACCCGATTTCTACGCGCTGACGGTCAAGGAGATGACCGGCGGAACGCCCCCGGAGGTGGATCCGCAGCCGTTCCTGGAGAGATCTCCCATCCGCTACGCGACGGACATACACGTGCCGGTCCTCTTCATCGTCGGCGCCCAGGACTGGGTCAACCCGTCGTATCACTGCACCGACATGGCGGACGCCCTCAAACGGGCCGGCAACGAGCACGTGGCGGTAGAGATCATCGACGAGGTGGAGCACTTCTTCTGCCAGCGCCACTTCCTTGGCTACCGCTTCGACGCGGTGACGGAACCCGCCCTCCGTTGGCTCGACCGCTACGTCAGGGAAAGCTGACGGAAGCCATCACCCCCGCCCCATCAGCGCACCCTAGCCAGGAAGGAACCATTCCATGAACGGCTCGCACACCTCCGAACCGATGGCGCGCGTTTCCCTGACCCTGAACGGCAAGCCGGTGGAGACCGAGGTGCCGGCGCGCAAGACGCTGCTGGACGCCATCCGCGAGGAGTTGCACCAGACCGGCACCCACGCCGGATGCGAGCACGGCGTATGCGGCTGCTGCAACGTGCTGCTCGACGGCAAGGTGGTGCGCTCGTGTCTCCTGCTGGCGGTCCAGGCGGACGGCCGCGACGTCCGGACGGTGGAAAGCCTCGGCTCTCCCGAGCGGCTCGGGCCGCTCCAGCGGGCCTTTGCCGAAAAGCACGCCATGCAGTGCGGCTACTGCACCCCGGGCATGATCATGGCGGCGGCGGACCTGCTGGCCGCGAACCCGGATCCGGACGAGTCCGAGATCCGCACCGCCCTCTCGGGCAATCTGTGCCGCTGCACCGGCTACATGGAGATCGTCGACGCGGTGAAGGACGCGGCGGGCAGGATCGCCCGGGGCGAGACCGCCGTGCAGGAGCCCCCCTCCGTACCGGGGGATGACAGCGGCGGCCCCTACATCGGGCGGCGCATTCCCCCGGTGGAGGACCGCCGCTTCGTTGCCGGCAAGGGCACCTACATCAACGACTTCACGCTCCCGGACCTGCTGCACATGGCCACGGTCCGGTCGCCCCACGCCCACGCCCGGATCGTCCACATCGACACGAGCCGGGCCGAGGCGCTTCCCGGCGTGACGGCGGTCATCGTCGGAACGATGCTCCCGGACGTCATCGAGCCGGTACCCCAGAACCTCGATATCCCCGACGTCGTCTGGTACCCGCTGGCGCTGGACAAGGTGCGCTACGCGGGCGAATGGGTGGCCGTGGTGCTGGCGGCGAACCGCTACATCGCCGAGGACGCGGCCGAGCTGGTGGAGGTGGAGTACGAAATGCTGGACCCGGTGGTGGACCCGGAGGAGGCCATCCTCCCGGAAGCCCCGGTGCTGCACGAGAAACACGGCAGCAACATCGCCTACGAACGGGTGCTGACTTACGGCCCGGTGGACGAGACTTTCGACGGGGCCGAGCACGTGTTCGAGGAACGCTACCGCTGGAACCGCCATTCCGGGGTGCCGCTGGAGACCTTCGGCGCGGTGGCGCGATGGGACGCCGCCCGCCAGGAAATGAACCTGTGGGCTTCCCACCAGACCCCCAACATCGAGGAGCAGCTCGCCAGGGTCCTGCGGCTGCCCTTGAACCGGCTCCGCGTCCATCAGCACCTGGACGTGGGCGGCAGCCACGGCGTCAAGCGCGGGCGCAAGCACATGTTCCTCACCGCGGCGGTGAGCCGGATGCTGGACCGCCCGGTGAAGTTCATCGAGGACCGGCTGGAGGACATGAGCTCCGGCGACGGCCACGGACCGGACCGGGTCTACTACCTGCGCGCCGCCTGCGACGGCGACGGCCGCATCGCCGCGCTGGACATCCGCTGCATCGACGACGCCGGCGCCTACGCCGGCCGCGGCGCCATGCAGCTCATCAAGCCCATCACGGCCATCGTCGGGCCGTACCGGATTCCGGCGGTGCGCTACCACGCCATCTCGGCGTTGACCTCCAAGACCAACCAGTCACCCTACCGGGGCTTCGGCCAGGCGCCCGCGGGCTATGTGCTGGAGCGCATGGTGGACCTCATCGCCAGGGAGCTGGAGATCGACCGGGCCGAGATCCGCGCGCGGAACTTCATTCAACCCGACGAGTTCCCGTTCACGATCCCCACCGGCGCCGAGTACGACAGCGGCGACTATCCCACGTGTCTGGAGAAAGCCCTGTCCGTTTCCCGCGCCGACACCTGGGAGGAGCGCCGCCGGGAGGCCCGGGAGCGCGGCAAGTGGCTCGGCTTCGGCCTTTCCACGGTCATCGAGCCCGGCGGCGGCACCGGCATGGTGTTCGCCGTCATGGGACCGCAGATGGTGAACATGGACACCAACATGGAGGGCATCCGGGTCCACGTGGACGTCACCGGGATGATCACCGTCACCATCGGATTCCAGTCCTGCGGCCAGGGTCACGAGACCACCACCACCCAGCTTGCCTGTGACTTCTTCGGGGTGCGGCCGGACCGCGTGCGCATTGCCCGCGCCGACTCCATGGAGGGCATCGTCACCCGGGCCACCTCCGGCAACCGCCTGCACCTGATGCTGCCGCTGGCGCTGTTCAGCGCCGGCCGCAAGATCAAGGACAAGATGCAGGCCATCGCCGCCAACGCCCTGGAGGTTCCGGCCGAGCGCATCGAGCTCACCGGCGGCATGTTCACCGACCGGGAGGACCCGGAGAAGACGGTAAGCTGGGACCAGGTGTGCTTCTACGCCTACCGCCGCGACACGCTGCTCTCCCCCGGCATGGAGCCCGGGCTCATGGCCAGCGCCGTGGCCAAACACCCGCGCGGGTTCGTGCCGCCGACCCCGGACGGCCGAGTCGCCGGCGGTTTCGCCACCTACACGTTCTCGGTGCACGTGCCGGTGGTGGAAGTGGACCCCGAAACCCTGGAAATCAAGCTGGTCGACTACTACGTGGTCCACGACTGCGGCAAGGCCATCAATCCGCTGATGGTGGAGAGCTTCTGCTACGGCGGCGTCAACCTCGGCATCGGCGGCGCCCTCTACGAGCAGTTCAAGTACGACGAGGACGGCCAGCTCCTGAGCCAGACCTTCATGGACTACCTCCTGCCCTCCACCATGGAGGTGCCGGAGATCGTGCTGGAGGAGCACGAGACCCCGGCCCCGGGGAACCCGGTGGGAGCCAAGGCCGCCGGCGAAAGCGGCTACATGCCCGCGCCGCCGGCCATCGTGAGCGCGGTGGAAGACGCCCTGAAGCACCTCGGTGTGCGGATCAAGGACACCCCGGTCACGCCCGACATCCTGTTCGGGCTCATCAACGGACGCTGAGGCGGGACACCCGAGGGCTGCGGAATGAAACCTCCGATATTCGACTACGTCGTCGCCGATAGTCAGGAACACGCACTGGACGTGCTGCGGGAGCACGGCGACGACGCCAAGGTGCTGGCGGGAGGCCAGAGCCTGGTGCCGCTGATGAGCTTCCGGCTGGCGAAGCCGGCGCTGCTGCTGGACATCAACGGCCTGGGCGGTCTGGACGCCATCGAAGCAACCGGCGGGCGCATGAGGATCGGCGCCCTGACGCGGCAGTGCGAGCTTCTGACCCAACCGCTGATTGCGGAGCACTGCCCGCTCATGCGCGCGGCCACGGAGTTCATCGGCCATCCCGCCATACGCAATCGCGGCACGGTGGGAGGCAGTGTCGCCCACGCCGACCCCGCCGCGGAACTGCCGGTCCTGCTCCAGGCACTCGACGCCGAGGTCGAGGTATGCTCCAAGGGGTCACGGCGGACCCTTCCAGCCGATGACTTCTTCCTGGGCCTCCTCATGACCGGCATGAATCCGGATGAACTGCTCACCGGGATCAACTTCGCCATCCCCGAGAGGGGTACGGGCTGGGGCTTCCACGAGGTGGCGCGCCGCCACGGCGACTTCGCGCTGGTGGCCGCGGCCGCCCTGGTTGCGCTGGACGACCGTGGCGAGGTGACCAGGGCCGCCGTGGCCCTGGGAGGCATCGCCGACCGCGCGCTGCGAGTGCGCGCCGTGGAGGGTGCATTGAAAGGCAACGCGCCGACTCCGGAAGCAGTCGAGTCCGCGTCACGCCTGGTCGCGGAAACGGTCACTCCCGTGGGCGACATCCACGCTGGCGAAGGCTACCGCGCCCACCTCGGACAGGTCCTCACCAAGCGCGCGATTCACGACGCCGTGCGGCGTGCCCGAAGCACCTGATCGGGAGTGATGTAGCGCAAGGCCAGACCGCCCAGGATCAGCCCGCCGCCTATGAAGGTGGTCAACGACGGCACCTCCCCTACCCACAGCGCCACCCACAACGGATTGAGCACCGGCTCCATCAGGGAAATCAGCGACGCTTCCTGCACCGATATGTGCTCGATGCTTCGGAAGAAGAAATAGTGGGCGAACGCGAACTGGACGACCCCCAGACACGCCAGCGCAACGAGCTCGGACGCCGACACCCAAAGCCCACCGTAAGCTAAACCGAACAGCACAAGGGTGGACACGAAATTGTTGGCCAGCATCAGCCCGAACGGGTCGAAGCCCCGAAGAAAGCGGAGGTTGACGAAATAGATCCCCAGCGCGAACCCGCTGCCGAGGCCCACGAACACGCCCAGATAGTCCTGAGCGCCCGCGGCGCCGCCGAATATGACCAGTATCCCGGCCATGCCGAAGAGCAGCGTCACCAGGTTGGGACGCGTGGGCCGCTCGCGGAACAGCAGGTAGACCAGCACGCAGACGAAGACCGGAGCGGTGTTCTGCAGCACGATGGCGTTGGCGGCGGTGGTGAGCTTGGTGGCCCACACCAGGGAACCGGTTGCGGCGGTAAACGCCAGGCCGGAGAACAGCAGCCGCGGTCTCGCGCGCCATCGCCGGGTCCCCGCGAAGGGCAGGAAGAAGAGCATGGCGAACAGGCTCCGGTAGAAGGCGATGACCGCGGGGTGAAGCGCCAGCGACTTGATGAAGACGCCCGCCAGGCTCCAGCAGAACCCGGACAGCAACGCGAACAGTCTGGACTGGTTGACCGCGGACCGCGGCGGGTATTCCATGGCTGGCCTTTGCGGAAGCGTCCCCGGGTGGATGCCGGCGCTATGACTCTTCCTCGCGGAGCCCCGTCTCCGAGAGGCCCGGACGAATGACCTCGCCGCGTTGTGCCAGCGGCACCGTGGCGTCGATGCCCACCTTCACCACCCGCTCATCCGAGGGATCGCGGGAAGCGTCTATCCGCGACCCGAGGCCCTGGTTGACGGTGATCTGTTCCGGCCTTCCCACCCGTGTCGCCTGCGCCCACTCCACCTGCGCCGGGTCCCGGATGTCGATGTCGTCGTCCACCACAACCACGCGCTTGAGGTATCCGTAGGCGCCGAACAGTCTCTCGATCAGCCGGCGCGGCATGCCGTCGTCCAGCTTGCGCAGCGATGCCACCGCATGAAAGTTGCGCCCGGCGGGCGGGAAGTGGACGTCGTAGGCGGTGCCCGGATCGAGCCCCCGGACACGGGCGCGGCCGGCGGCCTGGTAGTCGTGCCAGAAGTCGTTGTTGCGGGACTTGAAATGCTCTCGGGAGTTGAATCCCAGCACGGTGTGATAGATGGGGTCACGCCGAGTGGTGATGGCGGATACCTCCACCACCGGCTGCTGTCCGGCCGAGGTAATCTGGCCCGTGATGTCGGCGAAGGGACCCTCGTGCCGCGTGCGGCCGCGATGAATACGGCCTTCGATGACGATCTCGGCATGGGCCGGAACATCGAGGTCCACGGTGAGGGCCGGCACCACCTCCAGCGGACGTCCCATCAGGGCTCCGGCCACGCCCGTCTCGTCGGCAACCGGACCCACCGGCCAGAATGCCGCGATGAACAGCGCCGGATCCACCCCGATGGCGATAGCCACATCCACGGCGCGGCCCGCGGCCAGTGCATCGCCCACGATCCCGTGTCCGTCGTGGAAGCGGTTGGTCATGACGGTAAGCTCATGTGAACCATGAACCTGAATGCGGTAAACACCTGCATTTCTTCGTTTGCCGTCATGAAAAAGCACTACTCCCGCGGTGATGTAGGGGCCGGCGTCGCCCGGGAAATGCGTGGGTATCGGGAGGAGTTCCAGTCCCATGTCGGGCGTGAACCGGACTTGCTGGCACCCATCACCGGCGCCGCTGCGTCGCTCCGGTGCCACGGGTCTGGCGATGGCTTGTTCCAGGCATTCCGCGAACTCCGCCATGGCGCCCATGCGCAGCCCGAGGAGATGCCGCCTGGTGCTGCCATAGAGACCGGCCGCCACCGGCACGGTGTGCCCCTGGACCTCGCGAAACAGAAAAGCCTTGTTGTCGCTCCGCTCGCTTGCGTCCACGTACGCGGCGAGTTCGTGAACCGCTGAAACGGGCCGATCCACCTCGACAAGCTCACCCTCGCCCCGCAGTCGATCCAGGAACCAGCGAAAACCCACTTCCGACATGATCCCCCCGTGGCCTTTCACCTAGTGTCCTGTCCCACGTAATTCTTTACCGAGCTGCGCAGGATTTCTTGTCGTCGGCAAGGCGCGATGACCACTGGGGGCGACCTGCGGTCGCCCCCAGTGGCGGGCACCACGCGAGGAAGAGCAACGCAGCCGACGACAAGAAAGACAAGCAGATTGGTATAGAATTGCGTGGGAAAGGACACTAGCACATGACTTTCCCGGGAGGTAGCATTCCGCTACCCCGCTGGAGGGCGCGCGACGGCGCGGCGCACCACCGAGGCGCCTTTCAAATACAGACACCCCGGAGCATAATGCCCCCATGGAGGAGTTGGCCTTCACCCCCGTCGACGAGTTGACCCGTCTGGTCAGGACTCGCCGAATCTCCTCGCGAGAGCTTGTCGAGATGTTCCTCGACCGCATCGCCAGGCTTAATCCCGGTCTCAATGCGTACCTGACCGTGGCCGGGGAAGAAGCTCGGCGCGCCGCCGACAGTGCGGACGCGGAGGCGGCGCGGACCGATGCCTTGCCGCCGCTCTCGGGAGTACCGGTTGCCGTCAAGGATCTGGAGTTCACCAAGGGCCTGCGTAGCACGGGAGGATCCTTGGCCTACCAGGGGTTCGTACCCCGGGAAGACTCCGTGGTCGTGGAGCGATTGCGGCGCGCCGGCGCCATCATCCTCGGCAAGACGAACACTCCTGAATTCGGCTCATACGGACAGACCTGGAACCTGCTGGGCGAAGACTGCCGCAACCCCTGGGACCCGGCCCGGACCTCGGGGGGCTCCAGCGGGGGCAGCGCGGCCGCGGTAGCAGTGGGGCTGGCGCCCTGCGCCACCGGCACCGACGGCGCCGGTTCCATCCGGGCGCCGGCCGCTTTCTGCGGCGTTTACGGCTTCAAGCCTAGCTTCGGACGGATTCCCATGCACGGCGGTTTCCTCGGCCTGCCGCTCCACACCTGCCCGGGACCGTTGGCCCGCTCGGTCCGCGACGCGGCCATCATGCTGTCGGTGTTGTGCGGCCACGACCCGCGGGACCCCAACTCCACACGGGAAACGCCGCCGGAATTCGTCAGCGGGATCGAAGGTCCGATACCATCTCTTCGGATTGCGTGGAGTCCCGATCTGGGGTTTGCCCACGTCGACCCCGAAGTCCAAGGCTTGGCCGAGTCTGCGGCGCGCGTCTTTGAAACGCTGGATTGTAACGTGGAAGCGGAGAGCCCGCCCGTCGACACCGACCTGTTCGAGGTTGCCGACCCGGTGCGAAACGCGGACAAGTACGCCGCCTGGGGACACCTCCTCAAGGACCGTCCGGACGATCTGACGCCCTACGTCCGTTCGGTGCTGGAACGCGGCAGCCGGGTCACCGGCGAGGAATACTCCAATTCGCTCCGCGAACTGGAGCGCCTCAAGGCCCGCATGACGGATTTCTTCGAGCGATACGACCTTCTGGCTACACCCACGACCCCCGTGCCGGCCTATCCCGTCCGTCAACCGCCGCAAACCGTCAACGGTATTGAGGTGCCGCACTACGCCAGCACCACGCTGCTGACGATCCTGTGGAACCTCACCGGCCAGCCCGCCGCTTCCCTCCCCTGCGGGTTCACGGCGAAGGGATTGCCCGTCGGATTGCAGCTCATCGGCCGCTACGGCGACGACGTGGGCGTGCTGCGGGCTTCCCGGGCGTTTGAAAAAGCGAGGCCCTGGCCCACCGGGATGACCGTTCTCCCTAACCCTTCAGCAGTTTCTTGAGAAAGGCCTGGACCTCCGGCGGTGCCGTCATGGCGCGGTCGAGGATCCCCTGCGCATCGGCCCCGACAAAGGTCTGGATGGGTGCGCCGAATATCCGGGTCGCGTCCGCGACGTACTTGGGATCCTTCAGCATTTTCCCGACAGCGTTCGCCAACACGTCTATCGTCGCCTTGGGAGTCTTGGGAGGGGCGAACAGGCCCTTTTCGAAGTTGCCCCCCGACACGACCAACGCCTTGAACGCTTCCCAGGCAATGCCCGAGGGGGATTTGCCGAAAATCTTGCGGTATTCCTCTTCGAAGGTCGGGTACTCCGCCGCGGCGGGATCGCGTACGATATTCCCCTGGGCGTCCAACAGGCCCGAGTGGTACAGGACGAACGCCTTGCCTTCCTTTACCAGGGACCGGACCGTGGCGTTGAAGCCCGGCGGGCTCATGCCGGATATGTCGGCCTCGCCGCGCTGTATCGCCGCGGTTACGTCGGAATATCCCGGATAGCCGTAGACCTGCTTGCTGGAAATGTCTTTCAGAATGGCCTCGAAAATCACCGAACGTCTCATTGCGGTGGAAGACTCCCGAGAGGTGTCCGCCCTTACCAGCGGTCTCGGAAGTTTCGCCTTGAGCAATTCCTCAAGGCTGGTTACCCCCACGTGTGCTCCGACATAGGTGATGATGCTGAACCCGGCCACTGAAATAATCGGCATCTTGGCAAGGTCGTACCGCGCGCCCTTGTAGCCGAGCTGCTGCCGGGTCAGGGTGCCGCTGGACGACACCCCCAGGGTCAACCCGTCCGGCTTGGCGGAGTGGTGGAGGAAATTGAAGGCGATGGTGCCCCCGGCCCCGGGCATGTTCTGGACGATGACGGTGGGCTGGCCCTCGATGTATTTGCCCAGGTGCCGGGCGATAACCCGGCCATACACGTCCGTGCCGCCCCCGGGTGAAAACGGTATGATCAGGCGGATTCTCTTACCCTTGGCGAACGGCGTCTTCGAGTCCGCCTGGAGAGGACCGGCAACCGAGAGCACAAGGATCGCCGCCAGGGCAGCCCATATCGTACGGTGTCTCATGATGGTCTCCTTCGCACTGCGCCGGGCGCAGCGCTGGCCCGAAAATGCGAGAGCCGGGAAAATGTGCGCATTTCCCCGGCTCCCGCTGCCATGCTCCACAGCCGGACCGACGGGCGGGAGTCCCGGCCCCGGTCCGACCGATATTCGCCGCCAAGCGCGCCGATATTAGTCGATAGCGTGATGGCCTGTCAAATAACCGCCCGGCCTTTTTCGCCCGGCATTCGGTGACGGAACGCACCCCTCAGGTGACCCAGAGCTGGTCGGCCGGGAGCCCGATGGCGGCCCGGGCCAGCCGGACCTGTTCCCTCGTCGTAATCACCCGAAAGGACCGCGCCGTCTTGATGGCCCAGAAGGTCTCCTCCTGAATTTCCCGGGTGGTGGCGTATTTCTTCAGGATGTCCAGCACCCCGCCGCCGTGGAGCTGGTCCTTGGCCTGGTGCAGGCCGGCGTTCATCAGGGAACCGTGCGGTATGCCGCACAGCTTCTCCACGGTGTTGGCGCTGGCCGCCCAAGGGCCCTCGAACTCCCCCTTGTCGAGATAGCCGCGCTTGACCGCCACCCGGATGCTTTCCAGGCCGCCGATGGCGGCAAAGCCGCCCTGCCACGTCAACGTGCGGCTCAGGTTGTCCAGCGCGTGCATGCAGGCCATGAAGACCGGCGTCGGCTCGAACGCCTCCGCCTCCTCACGGGTGATTCCGAGCTGCCGGGAGTCGTGGTACAGCACCTCGATGTGGCACATGCCGTCGGCGTCCGGATCGGTCACCTCCTCGTCCCAGCAGTCGTGCAGGATCTCGCGGCGAACGTCCTGGTAGGGGCACCTGGCGGCGATGTTCATCAGGTAGCTGGGAAACATCTTGGCGAAGAAGCTGTGGTTCATCTGCCACACGCCGAAGTATTTCTTGGCCTTCTCAGGGTCGTTCCGGACCTCGTCGGGTATGGGCGGGTGATTGTGGTAGGTCCGCACGACGTCGGCCTGCGCCTGCAGGAACCGCCCTTCGTACTCCTCCGGTGAGAGCGGCGGGCCATCGGCTTCCGGGGGGACCCTGAAATAGGTCTTGGTGGTAATGACATCCGTTTGAGTATCCGCCATCGTTACCCTCCATATTTCCAATCGTGTCGGCGCCCACGCCTGTCCCGGCGGTATCAGAACGGCTGTAGCGTGTCAACGAAGGCGACCGCGGGCTTTACTCCGCATGTGGGTATTGATATACCCGCTGCCGAATCGTCCCGTATCGGGTCCACTGCAAGGAGGATCGCCATGCGAAGCGCCTACGGTCTCAAGATTCCCGAAATCGATCCCGAGCTCACCCGGGTGGGGCCGGGCACACCGTGCGGCGAGCTGATGCGGCGGTACTGGCAACCGGTGTGCCTGTCGGCCGACCTCTCGGACCTGCCCAAACGCATCCGCATCCTCGGAGAGGACCTGGTGGCGTTCCGGGACGGACAGGGCCGCCCGGGCCTGCTGTTCTTCCGCTGCAGCCACCGGGGGACCTCGCTGGAGTACGGGCGGGTGGAGCGGGACGGGCTGCGCTGCTGCTACCACGGCTGGCTCTACGACGTGGAGGGGCGCGTCCTCGACATGCCGCTGGAACCCCCCGAGAGCACCGTGAAGGACCATCTCTGGCACCCCGCCTATCCGGTGCAGGAGTACGGCGGGCTGCTGTTCGCCTACATGGGTCCGCTGGACAAGATGCCGCTGCTGCCCCGCTACGACGTGTTGGAGGCGGAAGGAGGCACGCTGAAACCGCGCTTCGGCCCGCGCGTGGGCGGCGCCCAGGACTGCAACTGGCTCCAGAGCGAGGAAAACCTCATGGACGCGCTCCACGCCGTGTGGCTGCACACGGTGCACAGCGGCGCCCAGTTCCCCACCCAGGCCCATTCGACGCTGCCGGAACGGCTGGTCTACGAGGAGACCGACATCGGCATGCGCTTCATCATGACCCGCAGGCTCGACGACGGGCGCTGGGCCGACGTCATCTGGGAGAACATCATGCCGCTCAACGTGCACCTGACCTACACCGACGAGCCCGTGACCGAGAAGGTGAACCAGGTTTCCTTCTGCGTGCCCGTGGACGATACCCACCAGTTGGGCGCCAACATCCGCTGGATACCGGACGGCGCCGACCCCTCGGAGTTGTCCGGCCGGGAGAAGCTCGCCCCGGCGGGCCGGGGACCCCGGGACTACGAGTACAGCCAGCGCTATCCCGACGACAAGGAGGCCCAGGAGGGTCAGGGGGAGATCGTGATCCACGCCATGGAGCGCCACGTGAGCTCGGACGAGGGCGTGCTGCTGTTCAGGAAGATCCTCAAGACCGCCATCGACGACGTCAAGGCCGGCAACGATCCCAAGGGCATCATCCGGGATCCGGAAAAGGCCGCGTGCGTGGCCACCACCGCCGGCGCGGTGATACGCGAGGGGCGGGCCACCGCGTAGCCACCCCATCGGGCTCTACCCTGCCCTCGCTTACGCCCTTCCCGGCGCCGTCTTCCCGGTCTCCGGGTCCAGCCCGTAGAAGCTGGCGACGTTGTCCACCAGGAGCTTCCGCTTGGTGTCCTCGCCGATGTCCGTTCGTTGCAGGAACACGCTCACCGAGTCCACCAGCCGGTCCCCGTGCGGAATGTCGGAGCCGTAGAGCCAGCAGTCCTCGCCGAACTCCTCGATGGCGAACGGCAACAGCCGTTCATCCACCTCGAAGCCGAAGTAGATCTGGCCGCGGCGGATGTACTCCTCGGGCTTGTACCTGCCCAGATAACCCCGGTTGAAGCTTTCTCCGGCCCGGGCGCCGCCGAGGCCGCTGTATTCCGACACCCGCTCCACCACCGCGGGCACCCAGGAACAGCCCGCCTCCAGGAAGGCGATGCGGAGGTCGGGGTAGCGGTCGGCGATTCCCTTGGAGATCACCCGCTGAAACGCGAACTGGACGGTCAGCCAGAATGCCATGCTGGTCTTGTCATGGTGCGTGTCACAGACCTCTCCGAGGGCACGGAAGCTGTGGCCGGTATGCACCGCCACCGGCAGCCCGGCCGCGGCGGCCGCTTCCCAGACCGGCTCCATGGAGTCATCGTCCACCCGGTGGTGGCCGGTCATGCCCAGCATCATCACGCCCACCGAGCCCATCTCCTTCGTGCGCTGAACCTCCCTGGCGGATGCCTGGGGATCGATGGGGTCGATAATCGTGACCCACTTCAACCGGTCCGGGGCCTGGCCGGCCATGTCCGCTATCCAGTTGTTGTAGGCCCGCATCATGGCCACGGACAGCTCCCGGTCGAAGGTGATGGGATAGGACAGGAACATGGTCGGATAGATGACCTGGACCTGGGTATCCTCCCGGTCCAGTTGCTCGAGGCGGGCCGCCACCGTGCGCAGCTCGGCGCTCTCCACCGGGTCCGCCGCGTTGATGCCCGGCGTGACATCGGCCGGCCGCCCATCCTTGCTCAGTGGAAAACCCGCTTGCTGGTATGGACCGCTCCGCACCGGAAACGCCCGAGTGTCGATCAGCCAGCGCAGCGCCCGGTCAGGGCCGATCTCGATCACCTCGGGTCGGCGGGACCGCAAGTTCGTATCCCAGTACTTGTCGGAGAACGTAACCTCCGACTCCGAGACGTGTCCGTCCGCATCCCACGCCTTGATCATGGTCTTCCCTTCCCTCGTGTCCTCATGTGCGAAAGAGACATCATATACCACCCGACGGCACCCAAAAAACATTTGGTGCTTGACTATCGGCGTTATGTGCCAATAGGTATAAAAAACTGGAAGCAAGGAGGGACTGCAATGCCGGACGGAACGGAAGATCGCATGACCAAGCTCGAAACGGCATTTGAAACCATACTGCCTCATCTGGCCACAAAGGCGGACTTGGCGAATTTTGAGACCGTCCTGCCCCACCTAGCCACAAAGGCGGACTTGGCGAAGCTGGAGACGGATCTCGTCAAGGCCATAAGCAAACTTGAGTCCAAAATGATGTGGGGAGCGCTGGGGTTGTTGGTCGGGATGGCAACGATCATCGTCAAGCTGTTCACTTGACCGGACGGGATTCGCCATGCACAAAGGGGACACCATATACCGTGGTGTCCCCTTCGTTTTTCGGCCAAAGTCGGCCCGCCGGAGCTGTCCCGCAAGCGGGACTCCGTCCCGTCCACGGCAAGGAGACGATCTTGAGCATTCCATCCATCGACCCATCGGCCGTCCAGGCCCTGCTGGCCTCGGATACGCTTCACGCGTGCATCGACGTGCGCGAGCGCGGCGAGTTCGCGCGCGCGCAGATCGCCGGCACGAGCCCCGTCAACCGCGGCGCGCTGGAAATCCGGCTGCCGGTGATGGTGCCGGACCGGCGCGTTCCCGTGGTGCTCTGCTGCGACGACGGACAGCGGAGCGAACTGGCGGCGGAGACGCTGGGCCGCATGGGCTACACCGACGTTCGCATCCTTGCCGGCGGCGTCGACGGGTGGCAGCGCCAGGGTTTGCCGGTACGCTCGGGGTGGGGCGTACACGGGAAGGAATACGGCGAACGCGTCGCCCACGGCGGCAACGTAACCCACCTGAGCGCGGTGGAGTTGGCCGCCCGACGCAAGGGCGGCGAGGACGTGGTGGTGGTGGACGTGCGCTCGCGGGAGGAGTACCTGCGCGGCCACGTGCCGGAAACGTACCACATACCGGGAGGCAATCTCCTGGTGGATGCGCCGCGGCTGCCGCTGGCGGAGGACACGACGCTGGTGGTGAGCTGCGCGGGCCGGACCCGCGGCATCCTCGGAGCCCAACTGCTGCACGACAACGGTTTCACCAACGTCTACGCCCTGGAGAACGGCGTCATGGGCTGGTTTCTGGCCGGCGGCGACATCGCCACCGGACCCGGGAAGGAAGTGCCCCGGCCCGCCTCGCCCGGCCGGGGCGCCCGAATTCGCGCGGCCACCGATGCGCTGGCCTCGCGCGAGCGCATCCGGCGCCGCGGGCGTGACGACTTCCGCGCCGCCCGCGAGTCCGGCGAGACCGTTTACCTGCTGGACGTGCGCCTCCCCGAGGAGTACGAGACCGGCCACATACCCGGTTCCGTTTCGCTGCCGCTGGGGCAGATGGCGCTGACCCATGAGAATTTTCTCGCGGTGCGCGCGGCCCCCGTATTCGTGGTCTCCGCCGACGACCCGCGGCCGGTATGGGCCGCCTCCCTGCTCGGGAATCTCGGCTTCCGCGACGTGGCGATCCTCGACGGCGGCGTGCGGGGATGGGCCGGCGCCGACCACGCGCTGGAAGACGGCGTCCCCGAGTCCGCGGTCTTCGGCCTGGAGGAGGCGCGGGCCCAGGCGACCCTGATCGACGCGGCGGCGCTCCGCGCCCACATCGACTCATCCTCGCTGGCGTTGGACGTGCGCAGCATCGGCGAGTACGGCTTCGCCCACATTCCCGGCACCCGTTGGCTTCCCCGCGGCCGTCTGGAGCTGGACATCGGAGGGGCGGCCCCGGACAAGACCCTGCCCCTGGCCCTGGTATGCGACAACGGCGTCCGCTCCACGCTGGCGGCCGGCACCCTGCGGCAACTGGGCTACGGCGACGTCCGGGTGCTGGCGGGCGGTACCCGGGCATGGGAGGGCGACGGCGGGGTGCTGGAGGACGGACTCGAAGGCACCGGGGTTTCCACCGAGGACGCGCAGGCCGACTTCGGCCACAGCGTCTGGGCCGGCGCCCTGGGCAAGACCCGCGAGGACATGGAACGCTACCTGTCCTGGGAGATCGACCTGGTGAAGGAGGAGGAAGCGGCGTCCTGAGACGCCGGCGCGGCCGTCAGGGTCCCGGCACCCGCCCGGGCAGACTGTGGAAGAGCACGCCGCCCAGGAAGCCCACCAGAGGCGGCAGCAGGAGACTGGCCAGGAACCGTGCCACGGTTATTTCCACGCCCAGTATGGGAATCTCCCAAATGATGACCCGGTGGAAGCCGATGAGGGACCAGGACGTCAGATAGGCAATGATGGGTGCGGCGCCGGCGCCGGAAGCCATCAGTGAAGCGACGATGGGAAAGTGCATCATGGGTCCGCCCGGGGTGACCGCCCCGGCCACGGTGCCGATCATGAGCCCGCGCACGCCGGAGCCCTCCCCGATCCACTCGGAGATCAGGTCCGTCGGGAGGATGACCTGGATCAGACCCGCCACGGCAAACGCGAAGATCATCTTGGGCAGGGTGGCCATCAGGAGTTCGCCGCCGCTCGACAGGCCTGCCATCGCACGCGGCACACCATAGGAATAGACTACGTACACGCCCACGGCGATGGCGGCCACGAACATGAACCAAAAGCCCCCGTCCATACCGAGTCTCCCTGCTATACTACGTCTTCTCTTCCGCATACGGTGCCCAACGGATGGCGTGATTTTGTCGGTAGTCATTGGAACAGCTCAGCATGCGTGCCGACACGAGTGAAATACACCGAGCCGCTGGGGCCGTCTGTGTCGTCGATGCGATATATCAGCAGGAAGTCGCCACCAACATGGCATTCCCGGTGGTTCGCCCATTCACCCTTCAGCGGGTGATCCTTCCGTTCCGGACCGAGCGGGGCATCGTTTGCGATGAGAAGCAGCATAATCGCCTTCAGCCGCTTCATGTCGAATCGGCCGGAACGCGAAAGCCGTCTCCAGTCCTTGAGGAACTCTCTGGAGTAGTCAACCCGGCGCGGCGGGTTGCTTCGTTTACTGGCCGCTGTCTTCTTCAAGTTCCGCAAACATCTCGTCCGCGCTCGCGAATCGTGTCTTGCGCGTCTTCACCAACTCGTCGACCTCGGCCATGGCTCTTCGCGTTTGCGCGTTCGGAACCTTTAGTTCGAGAGGGAATGCCTGATCGACCGCAATGCGGTGGAAGAGCAAGCGGACGGCGTCGGAAACCGTCATCCCCATCGCCGCCAGCGTCTTGGTCGCCCTCCGCTTCAGATCGGTGTCCATTCGGACGTGGAGCATGGAACTCTGCGTGCTCATTGAAGCCCTCCTGTATCTCAATTGAGATATGTCAGGTTAACACGATCCGGTCAACCGCACGCGATCATGTCGCCGTCCCGTCGCCAGCCATTTCCGTGGACAGATGGTTGCTGAACTTGACACAAACGGAACCCCGATTATAGTTCTTTAGGCTCGGGCACAACCCAAGAACACCGAGGAAGGCATGCTGACCAGGGAAGACAACGAGATTCTGACACAGGTGGGGCCGGGCACTCCCATGGGCGCGTTGATGCGGCGTTATTGGGTGCCGGTGGTGCTTTCCAGCGAGCTGGAAACGGGAGGCCGGACCAAGCGGGT
>Ga0209544_1001907_pt1 | contig 20584 bp, 10 predicted proteins | sample MesohylPK_FD_187297 | JGI IMG/M metagenome (GOLD analysis project Ga0209544, IMG submission 187297) | Host-associated microbial community of the marine sponge Aplysina aerophoba from Gulf of Piran - sponge mesohyl, lysed by proteinase K... | ecosystem: Host-associated > Porifera > Sponge >...
GCTGGTGCGCCAGGCTAACTGGCAAAATGTAGCGGGTGAAAGTCCCGTAGTATGAAGATGCAACCAATCACATACTTCCGCGAGCCGTGCGGGTATTCTCGTGAGGGAATACGCGAAGCGTCGGTAGCGGTGCGAATGGCCGGAGCTAATGAGCATCGAAATAGTTGTCATTTGGGTCGCCGAGGCTGTCAGCTTAGTCGAAGGCAACATGTATGTCATCGTAAAGGTGAGATGTCATATAGGCCCACGGTGTCCGAGAACTCATGGACGTACGTACGCATTTTGTCGGGACCTGGGAGGGCTCTATCCTGTCCTAAACGCAGAGTTGGGACCGCGCAGGGAAGGCGGAAGACGCTGAAGCCTGTGATGCACGGGATAGAGCAGTCAGATGGGGACATAGTAGCCATGAAGGCGGCGAACAAGGGGAGACCTGCGGAGTCGCTGGAGCCAAGGTCCCCACCCAAGGGGAAGCTGGGAGATCCGAACTCACGCCATACACAGAGATGGATAAAAATGAGTTATGGGGTCAATCGGCTACGGCAATCCTGCCGTTATGCACGGTGGTGCGACCCAAGGGAGGAGCCGGATGCGTTAACGCGCACGTCCGGATCTGTGCGGGGGGCTCGGAGTAATCCGGGTCCCTACCGCGCTGCCCAACAAAACGAGGCCTATGAGAAAGCAAAGGAGGCTGGCGAGAAGCCGCCCTCGACAAGTTTCTTCTCACTGGGAAAGCGGTTCACGGAATTACGACGCAACATCGAATGGTTACCTGAATATTCTTTTCATGTCGTTCGCTACACTTTGAAATATCAGGCAGACGCATGGAAAGCATTCTTCAAGGAGGGTAAGGGTAGGCCGAGGTTTCATTCCAGACATGGCAGCATCCCTTCGTTCACGATCCCGGAGGATGTAAAGATTCGAGATAACAAGTTGTATATCCCGAAAGTGGGTTATATCGAGATTCGCCGCAAGGGGGGCAACCCATATCCTGATGGTGAACCCGTCAGAGCTACTGTAAGGAAACGAGCGGGGAAATGGTATGCCGTTATCTGCTACAAGGTAGATGTACCCGAGATAGCGGATAATGGCGTTGCCTCGGGCATTGACCGTAATGTTAGGCAGGTAGCTACGGTGTCAACTGCTGGGGAAAGAGAGATCATTTCGCATCCAAACATGAACCGTTTGGATGCCAAGCTAAGACATCATCAACGCAGACTGGCTCGACACAAGAAAGGCTCTGGCCTGCGTAATAAGCGGAAGTACAGAATCGCACGTATACACCGCAAGCGCGCCAACATTCTCATGAACGCAAACCATCAGGTAAGCCGGCGTATAGCCAGGCATAGTTCAACGGTCGTGCTGGAAGACTTGAATATCTCGGGGATGACGCGTTCGGCAAAGGGAACAGCAGAGGCTCCGGGTACGAACGTAAAGGCGAAGTCCGGTCTCAATCGCGAGATACTAAGAACGGGTTGGGGGCAACTGGATCAGATGCTGGGCTATAAATGCCGTGGGGTGATCAAGGTCAATCCAGTCTATACCAGTCAGCGATGTTATGCCTGTGGGCATACCGAAGCGAGTAATCGCAAGACGCAAAGCAAATTCACGTGTATGGTATGTGGCCATGCGGATCATGCGGACCTGAATGCGGCCGCAAACATATTGGCCTCCGGGATTGGGGCATCTGCACGGCGAGGGGCGTTCGGGTTACCGACCCCTACGACCCGTGAAATGGATACGACAGTACCCTTGGGGCACTCACGTATATAATTCCCTTTTGAATATACGCGGCCAGTTCAGTGGCGGGCGCATCACAACGATGCTGTCCCCGCCGAAGAGGACCTTACGCCTTGGCTGCTTTCTATCAATCTGGATATTGTATCAGACACCGATGCAGGCACCGCAGGATTCTTCCTGCTGGCCTTGCGAATGAGTCTTTTTACATGACGGGATAGGTCCTTGCCGGGTTCACTACGCGACAGTTCCATCAGGAAGCAAATAACGATATTGCTTTCATCGGTTCCGTCAGGGGTTAGGGCCACCAACTGATCTGCGATTGCTTGATCCAGCTCAAAGAGTATCAGCTCTTCGAAGGTGTCAATGTTCAGGTGAGTGATTGATTCATCCGCGTATAGAGCATTCAATTTCTCAACCAGTCGAGAAAAACTGTTGTACGGGTCGTTCCGTGAAAATGCAGGAAGCGCTGGTTTCCCAATAGAATCAAAATCCCAATCCGGTTGTCTCATATTGCGTCGTCCAGAATGCGATCTATGAGGCGGTGAGAGATACATCACACCTTCAGACGGTGCTTGTTCATGGAATGAATGCACTTCGGGAGGAGCATAACACACCGTACTGATCCCACCATAGCCGGCAGGCAATGCATGATGGACCTTCCGAAGTGCGGGAAGAGTCTCCGACTTTTCATCTTCGCTTCTTTCAGCCACCAGCACATAACTCGTGTACTCGGTTACCAGTTGATAATCCACCGCCATCTGTGCAGATTTAGCCGTATCCATAGTTTGTAACCGCGTATGGGCAGCGACCCTGGGCAGAATGCTGATTAGATTTTCGCTGTTTTGGGATTTGGTTGAGAATTGCACTTCCTGCGTGACAGTACGACCATCCTCGAGTCTCATCACCAAGCGGCTGGTTCCCTCAGGAGGGTTGCTGAACCAGGCGAATACATGGAGCGTGTCGCCGGCATAGATGGTTTCAATTTTATCCGGTATTTGCCGGATTGGTGCTTCTGGCCACTTAATCCGCATCGAACTGGCGCTCGGTTGATGGATCCGCCTGAAGTGGCGCACAATGCGCTCCGACATATTCTCTCGAGGGGATACCAGCTCGCAGGCCCCAGAAGTTAACTCGCTGATTCTCCGAACAAAGCCTTCAGACACTGCACTGCTTACGCCAACGGAAAAGATCCTGTGTCCGGATTTTTGAGCGGCAGCAATAACGCGGTCATCATCCCAGACTTGGCCATCGGTGATCAACAACAGATCAGATGATAACCCCTTGATTGATCCGCACTCATAGGCCGCTTCCAGCGCCGCACCAATCTCCGTTCCCCCCATGTTCGCATCAATACGATCGACAAACTGTGATGCCTCCTTGATATTGTTCGCGTTGGCGGGTACAAGTTCATTGAAGAGGAGATTGTAGTCAGAACCAAAGGTGATCAGATTGAAATAATCGTTCGCTCTGAGTGACGAAAGGATTTCGTAGAGGGCATCTTTCGCCTGATCAATTGAATCTCCACTCATGGATCCTGAACAGTCTACCACCAACTTCACACACCGGGCTGATTCTGTGGAATTCTCGGAGAGCACCGGGTGAAACGATGCAAGTGCTACATACTCTTCATCATCCTGTGCATACAGCCCGTCAAGTACAGATTGGGAAGACTGCTTGGCGACCATGATGAAGTCCCGGTCCATTAAAGCACTTCCACCAGAGAGGACAAACTCCCTAACGCCGTTTTTCATTGATACACGCACGGGATGTGAGGGGCACTCGAAGTCGGCCAGTGCTAGTTCTCCTTCAACACGGAAGGTTAGCGAAAACCCATGGTCTATTGATAATGCGTATTCCGGGACTTCATGCTCAGCAAGATCCGCAGCGATTGGATCGCCATATCGGGGGGCAATTGTGGTTGGGAGATGAAATCGAAGACTGTCGCCCTGCCAGTAATGCAATTGAGCATATTCAAACTGAACGGTGGCACTTTCATTGGGCAGGAGATTCCCTACGTTTATTGTAAAGAGATCGAGTTTGCTTTTCTTCAGAAGTACTGCAGAGTCACCGTCGACGATAGCATCCTCGTAGTTCTCCTCCGCCTTCTCGTTTCGTTTCACTGCTCCTCGCAGTGTTTTGCCGTTCAGTTCCAGAGAAAGATCTAATAACACCGCATCCGAGGGGAGCGGGAAAGTATACACGGCCTCAATATTGGTGTTTTGCAGATTCCTGTATGTCTGGGTCACCGTGACTCTGGATACCAGACACTGTAGGTGGGCCCGAACGTCTACAGATTCAAGAATAATTTCAGCTCCGTCAACTGATTCAAGTCTTGCTAAGGTTGCGTTTGTCATGGTCGTGCCTCCGCAGGCGTGTTTTGTGAGTCCATCATTAGTTTCTGGGTGGCTTCAATAATGAAGTGAGACCCGCTACCAATAGAGATCTCATGAAGATTGTTGTTTTTTGCTTGTTTGAGTTTTTTCGTAGGCCTCTATCACGCTATCAACAAGCTGTCTGACTTTTTCCGGTGTCAAATTGGACCTCGCTGGATCGATGGTTAGCTCTATGCCTCGATCAATAACCACATGGCTTCTAATTTCGATAGATCCCTTTTCCTGTGGCCTTGGTGGTGGCACCAGGGTTTCTGTTTCGTCTACTTTCAGCAGCTCCCGTATTCGCTTCAAAGACAAACCGGCCTGCTGCCATTTACGAATCTCGATAAGCTGTTCAAGATGGCGTTTTGTATAATGGGCGCCACGCCCACCTCCTTCGGGACGGTCGATGAGTCCTATCTGGATGTAATAGCGAACTGTTCGTATTGGCAGACCAACGAGGTCGGCCAGTTCGCGCAAAATGAATATGTGTTTCTGTTCTTTCATGACACTTAATATATACAGTATAACTGTTAAAATAAAAAAAGTTTCAAAACTCACCCAGAAAAAGGAGTGATACAAAAAATCCTAGACTATGGCCGCTTCGCGCAAGATTGGTGATAGGATGCATCAGATTAATGGCATCGTCGGTTTGGATTAGTGGTCAATTATGTCCCCGGGGCCTAGGAGAAGCATGTGACGGCTCGTGAAGCGAATTCGGTTAAGAAGCCTCAACGGGAGTTCGGAGATCACCATGGGTCAAACAATCCCGTAAAGCGGGATCTTCTCATGTATACAGGTAACATGACGTCTACAAAGGGGGCTTGCTTGGGTGATAATGGAAGAGCGGTCAGGGTATATAGATTCTACTGGGATCTTTGTATTGTGGGAGAAAGGATGATTCGCGATGGATCACGAGGGTGTGGGTCTGGTATATGCTTGGAATCTAATATCCAATCATGCTTGAAGACAGCCGAATCAACTACATTGAACTACCTGCAGAAGATCTTGCGAGTACAAAGGTTTTTTATCAGAAGGTGTTTGGTTGGGTATTTCAAGACTTTGGTAATGACTACTGTGCCTTCAACGACGGCCGACTTGATGGCGGCTTCTACCGCTCCCCGTTGAAGTCTGACAGTAACAAGGGCGCTGCGCTGGTGGTTCTTTATGCAGAGGATTTGGAGGCCACATTAGAGCGCATTACTTCTGCTGGTTCTAAAATTTGTCGGCCAATTTTTTCTTTTCCGGGTGGTCGGAGATTTCATTTTCTTGACCCCAACGGTAACGAACTTGCGGTCTGGAGTGATCATTAGGTTGATCGCGATGGTGGACCTCTTACGAACCTGCTGGATTCTCCGGTGTGCTGAAGTGTGAAAGCTCCTGGGTGGATCTTCGCGGGATGCCGGAGCAACAAATGGAAGAGCATCATACGGTTTTCTCACGTTGCTAATAGCACCATCGGAGGGGGATCGTGAGCTATAAAACCGTAGCTAAAGATCTGAAGGTTTCCCATCAACAGCAAGCGCACTGTCCAGAGACTGCGGGGGGTCTAGGCCGCACCTGGGGGCGATTAACTTTGCCCCACGCCTTTAGAGCGACAGGTTGGTGCTTTGGGTCCCTTTCTCGATCAATGTGATCAGGTTGGCCAAGATCTCGGCTATCTGGTATATGAATGAACTCAGCTCAATCAAACATCCCCAAAGGGTTGTTCCTAAGCCGATTATTCATCAAGCTTCGACCTCACTTCAAACACCATTGGGCCATCATCTGAGCGGACTACTATAATCCTGGAGGGACTGCCCTGGAGTAAACGAATCCCGCGAGCATCGCCCGGAACACGAAACCCCGTGCCGTGAATAACTGCCATCTCACGCGTTTCTGTGAAATAAACGACCGAGCCCCATCCTGCACTCAGTGTACCTAGGGCTTCGCTGGTTCCAGACAGGTTGCCGGCAAAAAACCAGGCAGATTCCCCAGATTTATCCAATGGGACAGAGGTTGAAACCAATACTGGTGCCCATTGGAGTTCATCAGGCAGTGCTTCCGCAGTGAAGCCTCTATTTGCCATGTTCCAGTAAACCGCAGATTCAAGGGTTCGAATCACGTAATTCGGCTCAATACTATTTCCAAACAAATCTGCAATGGAGAGATCTGAGTAGGCGTCATAGGTAGGTATTTTTGAGGCGAACCCGGGCATTTGGTTGAGCAGCATGTCCCGTGTGGCCCATGCATACCACTGCTTCTCCTGCCACTGTGCCACGACCGGATCTATACGTCCGTCCTGATCAAAATCACCGACAAACAACGCTAGGGGTAAACTCAGCACGGTGTTCAAGCCGAGATTGCCCGCTACCAGATCTTTAAACCCATCTCCATCCAAGTCTTGGACAGATAAGCTTTGCCAGAGACCGATTGTTTCAGAAAGCCCAAGTGAGTCTGTTCGGTTAACCAGGGTGGTTCCAAGGTTCTCGAAGACCGTGATGGGCATCCATTCTCCAGCTAAGACTAAATCAGGCAGTGGAGAACCTAAGAGATTTGTCCAGACCGCACTTGTTACATGTCCGGCGTGTTGCAAAGTAGGAGCCCATTGTGCAGTGATATCAACAAAATGTCCGGTTCCATCATTTTGCAGCAGACTGCTGCGTCCGGGTTCCCCATATGTTTCAGGAGCAGTATCTGATCCAACAAAGAGATCTATATCTCCGTCATCATCAAAATCTGTCGCAGCTACGGTGGTCCCGTTTGAATTCATCACAGGCAGTCGGCTGGAATCCGCAAGAAAGTCTGCATGTCCCATGTTCATGTACAGCCGGTCCTGATGCAGTGTGCTTGGTCCGGTCCACCCACCGCTTGCTACATACAGATCCTGGTCACCATCTCCATCGGCATCCAGGAATAGAGCATAGGTATCTTCATGGGTTTCATGCGACTCTGGAAAAGGTATTTGCCGAAAACGACCTTCCTGCGATTGCAGATAAAGCACGCCAGACTGGCCACGAGCACCTCCAATGTAGACATCTTCAAGGTTATCCCCGTTCACGTCTGCTACCGCCAGCGCGGGGCCGCGCATACTGCGCCAGTACGGTAGGAGTGGGAGGATTTCAAAATCCCTTGTTTCATCCTCCTGGTGCTCAAACGAGAGACCATGATCATTCACCGGTTCAACCTTTAGATCGGGGGACGGGGTCTTTTGAATCTCAGTTACTACACCACCCACCTCATCCAGGATAAGGCGCGTACCGGCAGCCACGGGTCCTACGACTGTACGAAGACCAGAAGGCCAGGTCACAACCACAGAATCAGCATCTGGTGCGTCACCAATCCCAAAACTTAATACGTGATCAACAGATGATTGGAACCCGTGAGAGGGGAATTGCTCTTGGGTACAGTAGATATCAGCTGCCCATACGCTGACTCTGGCGCCAAATGCGGATGTGTTTTTTCCTGCACCGCGCAACTGAACAGAAATGTAGCCGTTCGTGGATTCGTTACGGTAAATCAGCGCGTTATTATTCAGCGCGTTGACGACCAAGTCGAGATCTCCATCCAGATCCAGATCACCGTACGCTGCACCATTACCTATGACACGCTCGGCCAGTCCCCAGTCAGAACCAATGTCCTCAAAGCGCAGGTTGCTTCCACCTCTGAATGCATAATTGGGCACAACAGCAGCAGGCATTCGTTGTGCAATTTTAGCTTCCTGTGCCGGTGTGCCCACGTTGAGTATACGTTGAACATCAGGCGCCGAGACGTACTCTATGTAATCCAGATCATTCGGGCGGCCAGGGATCCCATTGGTAATGTATAGGTCTTTCCAGCCATCACCATCAAAATCACCCACCAAGGGAGACCAGGACCAGTCGGTTGCTTCAATGCCGGCAAAGGTGGCTATCTCGCTGAAGAAGGGGCGTCCATCAGGTGTTACTCCGCGATTCAACTGCAGCGTGTTGCGTGAAACCTGTGGGCCATAACCAAGCTCTGCTTTGATCCGGGCGATCACGTCGGCATCCGAGCCGCCGGATGTTCGTCGCGTAGCCAGATCCGATGGTAGCATATCCAGTGCGACAATGTCTGGCAGACCATCATTGTTCAGGTCAGCCACATCGATCCCCATGGTCGAGCGACTGGTATGGCCGGTTGTTTGCCAAAGAGATTCAACAAAAGTACCGCGTCCGCTATTCAGGTACAGGTAGTCGTCTTCATGGAAATCATTGCCGATGTATAGGTCAGGCCAGCCGTCTATATTCAGATCACTCGCTGCTATGCCCAGGCCGTAGCCCAGTGCGCTGCTGTAGATCCCTACTTCCGCCGCAATGCTTACGAAATAACCATCGTCCTGACGGTAAAACTTATCCCCGACCCTTGGAGCATCGATAATTCTTCGCCATGAGGGCACATGGGATTCACGTGAATGGATCGCATGATTGAGCAGGTACAGATCCAGATCCCCGTCACGATCATAATCCAGCCAGGTCGTATGGGTGGAGAGACCTTCAAAGTTTAGCCCGTAGCGGCGGCTCTCCTCCTGGAAAGTGCCATCCTGCTGGTTTATGTAAAGCAGGTTATGGCCGGTTTTTCCGAGGTGGTTCACCCGGCAGATATAAATATCAAGCCATCCATCACCATTCACGTCCGCCATACTGACACCGGTTGACCAGGTGTTTTCACTGAAGCCTATTCCGGCGGCTGCGGTAATGTCTTCAAACCGGAAGTCTCCGCGATTCAGGTAGAGTCGGTCAGGCACCTGATTGCCCGTGAGAAGGATATCAGGCAGACGGTCATTGTTGATGTCGCCAATAGCGACGCCGCCACCGTCGTAAAAATACAGATAGTCAATGATGTTGAAATCGTCCTCCGGTACGAGCGTGTTGCTGAAATGCACACCTGTCCGGTCTCCGTCCAAAAGTGTGAACAGCGTATTATCTGGGCCAACTCTGGAACAACCCATAAGGATCACCAGAAGCAGAACATAGCTACTGCGCATGCGCAAAGACGCTAAGCGTATCATTGTTGCGGGCTACAATCACCAGCGTGCGGCTGTTGGCTTCCAGTGTCAGGATTTGTCGCACTTGTCCCTCGACAAAGAAGCCGGACTCGTGCCAGGTTAGGGGTTCCATAGAGGGGCTCCTGAGTGCAGTACCATAGCTCGCATCATATCTTCCCGCTTCCGGCTTTACTTCGTGCAGGTTACCTCCTGCCAGTATGATGTGTCCTTGTGCAGTTTGTAGGTCAGCCAGCCCGTAAACAGGAGACAGTTGTAGTTCTTCTGGCCCCGGAATGAGCGTGAAGCTCCCCGTCCCGTCGTTAATACCAATCATACTTCTGAGTTCAGAAGCCAGTAGGTGCACGGCCCGGTTCAGTTCCTCGTCTGAAAAAATATCCTGAATGGTGGCATCCGCATAAGATGCGTAGGTTGGGAATGTGCGTACCAGATGGGGCAGTTGTTCGACCAGGTCATGACGCAGATGCCAAGGGAACTGGCGATCGTCTATGGTCCGGGAAAAGATTTGCTCTACTCTGCCGTTACGGTCAAAATCGCTGATCCATACCTCAACAGGTGGCTTGAAGCGTGAGTTCAGGCCATGATTGCCCGCAACAAAGTCCAAGTCTCCGTCTTCGTCAATATCTGATGCCAGAACTGATTGCCACCATCCTGTGGCACTTTGCAGCCCAGTGTCCATGGGGGTAAGTGTACCGCGGTCGTTTTTCAACAAAGTGAGCGGCATCCACTCGCCGCTGATGAGAATATCCAGTTCAGCATCTCCATCAAAATCCGCACACGCTGCATCCGTTACGAGACCAATGGATTCCAGGCTTGGGGCAAGCCGTGCAGTGGCATTGGCGAATTTTCCGGTTCCATCGTTGAGCAGCAGTCGGCTAGTGGCTGGAAGGCCATATGCAAATGGCTGCAGCCGGGTGCCGAGAAAGAGATCTATATCTCCATCTCCGTCGAAATCAGCTGAACAGACAGCTGAAGTCGGATTAAACCCGCGTGTAGCCAGACTCATGAACGATTCACCTCTCTGGAGATTACCGACACCGTCATTGTTGTATAACCGGTCCACCAGGGCGGAACTGCTACTCGGCAATTCACTGCTACCGCTCGCTACGTAGAGATCCTGATCTCCGTCAGAATCCACGTCCAGCCACTCGCAGTCCACATCTTCTGAAGGCGCGTCCTCTGCAAGGACAGTCTGTGCAATTCGTTCAAATGATCCCTGGTCAGTCTGGACAAAGATCGCTCCTGGTTGTCCCCTTGCTCCGCCGAGGTACAGGTCATCTCTTCCATCTCCATTCAAATCTCCTTTACACATGGCCGGTCCCTCTGTTGAGCGCATGTGAAAAAGCATAGGCTGCTGGTCAAAGTCACTGAACACATTCTCTATGTGTTGCCAGTCAAGCCCGATCGAATTCGCATCAAGAGGGATCAGAAGTGGTGTAGGTGACACTTGGATACCCTGGTTGGTGCGTGGGCTCGCTGGAGGTTCCTGGAGTTGCAGGCGCCGGTTTGTAGCCACAGCTTCATGCAGGGATGTCGCACCATTTGGCCAGCGGACCACTAGAGAGTCCAATGTTTTAATATTATCCCCAAGGCCCAGATGTAATACGGGATCAACACTGCTCTGAAAGCCTCTCACGGGTTGTTGTTCGATATACCAAAGCCTGGAGTCATGCCAGGCGCTGATCTGGGTTCCCACCGCCTGTGTATTCGGAGAGATTCCCTCAAGTTCAATCTGCAGTGAATAGCGGTCACGGAAGTGGTCGGTTGTGCGGTTGCGAAAAATCATGGGGGGACCGCCAAGGTTGTTGATCAACAGGTCCAGGTCCCCATCCAGATCCAGATCCCCATATGCACTTCCGTTTGAAAAACCTGGTGTCTCGAGGCCCCATGCCTGGGTTACATCAACGAAAGGCTGCCTTTCGAGGCCGGCAAACATGTGATTCGGGACTGCCTGAACCGGAATCATTTCGATTAATGTTTTCCAATCCACATAATTCTCACTGGTCAGGAGGTCTCGGGTATTTTCGTCACGAATAGCTTTCAGATAATCTGCATTGGTAAGATCACGGTAGATGCCGTTGGCTACAAAGATGTCTCGTTTTCCGTTGTGATCATAGTCAGCTATGAGTGCTCCCCAGCTCCAGTCGCTCGCTTCAACGCTGAGCAGCCGCCCGGCTTCGGTGAAGCGAATCTCAGAAGGGGTATCAGGGGCGGGTCCCCGGTTAATCTGTAGTGTATTGCGCGTAAATTGGTGATAGTAGTCATCGCGTACATAGGCTTGATAGCGCGTCCAGCTATCGAAAGAGGATACAGTCTTGAGGCGATCATTCGTTGCCGGCAGCATGTCGGTGACGAAAATGTCCAGATAACCATCGCCGTTAAGATCGGCCATATCGGCTCCCATCGCTGCTGCACTTACACTCTTTATGCTCTTGCGAAGCGACTCAGAGAAAGTCCCGTCCTGATTATTTATGTAGAGGTAATCATGTTCAAAGAAATCATTGGAGATATAGAGATCGGGCCATCCGTCACGGTTGACATCTCCCACGGAAGCACCAAGACCAAAGCCAATTTCACTGTTATAGATCCCGGACGATACAGTTACATCAGTAAAACGTGCATCCGGGGCCTCATTACGGAATAACCGGTCTCCGCCGACCATATGTGGTATATGGCGCGTATTGACTTCGAGATTAAAATCCAGGATACTGCGAAATGAGTTGTTAACCAGAAACATGTCCACATCACCGTCGAGGTCGTAGTCCAGGAAAGTCGCATGTGTTGACAGTCCGGCATCATCGAGTCCATAGGAGTGTGCTTTTTCCAAGAAGGTCCCATCGCCCTGATTGATGTAAAGCTCGTTTCGCCGATCATCTCCGGGTGCAATCCCCGAGTTACATACATAAATATCCAGGTGTCCGTCCCCATTGATATCCGCCATACTTACCCCTGTACTCCAGGCATGTGTGCCCATGATACCTGCCTCTTCGGATGCGTTCTCGAACAGAAAGTCACCCCGGTTCAGATACAGACGGTTGGGCACTTGGTTGCCGGTAAGAAATACATCAGGGAGTCCATCGCCGTTAACGTCCCCGATTGCGACGCCACCTCCGTTATAGAAGTTACGGTAGCGATAAACATTGAAGTCATCATCATGTCGCAGCGTATTCTCAAAGTCGATCCCCGCCTCTATGGCGGGGATTTGTTCAAAAAGCGGCTCCTGTTCTGCAGTGCACGCACACAGAAAGCCCGCCAGCAGGACGCAGGCCGATTTATCCATCGTCTTCGGGCAAAGTAGCTCGTAGATCCGTGATCATCACAAGGACATCACTGTCTGAAGCACGTCGGATGGTGATCTGACGGTTTGCGTCAATCTTCACGAACTCGCGGGTGAGGCCATTCAATGGTATGGAGACCTCTTGTGTGATGAATCCTTTGCCATACCATGCTTCCATTAATTGCCTAACATCCAGAAGCAGACTGTCAGACCAAAGGCGCCGATTCCAGGGGGCCCAGGCATCGTAATGGATGCGGGCGCGCATCTGGACTACACGGTCATCCTTGAAGTCGGGATAGTAAAGCATTGTAGCCTCATAGGGAAGGGCATCTGAGAGCTTGTAAAGCACATTCTGGTTTTGGGGGCCGTGCGTGACCAAGCCGCGTCGATTCAACGCCCAACTGGAATCATAGAATGCCTGGCGTGACATCCCCAGTTCGTAGTTAAGGAATATCTCACGGACTGTGTCAGGCCGGGCCAACTCACGGGCTACTATGGCCTCGTGCGAGGGAGTTCGTTCACAGGCAGCTAACAAAAGAAGCACCAAAAAGCATGATAACGAAAAGCCGGATTGGCTCATTGGACTTCGGTAATAGTCAGACGCGAATTATGTTTGACATCTGTAATGACTTGCCGGTTACCGTGCGCCCATTGCACAACGACAGAATCTAACGGTCCGGTGAAGCCAAAGTGCAGCACGGGATCTACACTGGATTGAAAACTGCGCTGCAGGAATTGTTCGGCGTACCACTGCATTCCGTTCGCCCAGACGCTCACTTGGGTGCCGACCCCGAAGGTATTGGGTGGGGCACCTTCCAGTTTTACCTGCAACCAGTGGTGTTCAGGATACAATGATGTTGCATGGCTGCGGTAGATGAAAGCCGGCATGTTAACATTGTTGACGACCAGATCTAGATCCCCGTCGTTATCTAAATCTCCATATGCAGCTCCATTGGAAAAACTTGGTGATGCCAAGCCCCATGCCCTGCTTACGTCGTTAAAATGCAGATCCTGCTGACCTGCGAACATATGGTTTGGTAATGCATGCGATGGTACATCCTCCAATAGTTGCAGAATTGGTTGTTCATGGGCGAGGAAGAATGCTCGCAGAGAGTCAGCATTGGAGGCCTGAGCAATAAAGTCCTGATCCAGAAGGTCTTTGAAAATGCCATTGGGTACGAAGATATCCCTTCGACCATCCAAATCGAAATCTGCAATCAGGCCACCCCAGCTCCAGTCAGTACTTTCCAGACCTGCAATGCGGGACACCTCGCTAAACTGCAATTGCCCATAGGGTGATTTTCCGCGATTTAATTGCAGGGTATTGCGTGAGGCCTGGTGGTGATAGCCGTTTACCAGGTTACTGACATAATCTGTCCAAGATGGGAATGCAATGCGGGATTGATACCGCCATGATAGATCAGGCAGCATGTCGGAAACAAAGATGTCGGGCCATCCATCGCCGTTGTAGTCTGCGATATCACCTCCCATGGAGCTCAGGCTCATAGTACCTATCGTGTTGGTACCTACTTCCATAAATGTGCCATCACGCTGGTTGAGGTACAGGTAGTCACGCTCGAAGAAGTCGTTGGAAATATACAGATCCGTCCACCCATCCCGGTTCAGATCTCCGGTTGATACTCCCAAGCCGAAACCAATTTTGCTGCTGTAGATATTTGCGTCTGCTGTTATGTCGGCAAATCGATTGTTGTCGTTACGCAAGAGTCGGTTACCACCGTCTGGATCGGGGAATTGTCGGAGATTCGGAGCAGGTTCCAAGTCATCAAGCGAACGGACCGGATTACTCAGAACGTAGGCATCCAGGTCACGGTCACCATCGTAATCAAAAAAAGAGGCATGTATTCCGAGGGCCTGAAAGGCAAGACCGTACTCATGGGCCAGTTCAATGAAAGTAGCGTTCTGCTGGTTAATGAACAGTTCGTTATGGCGACGTGCTCCGCCCGGTGGCCCGGATTTGCTTAAATAGATATCCAGCCAACCATCGCTGTTTATATCTACCAGACTAACCCCCGTGGTCCATACATTCGCTGAGTATAGGCCAGCGCTTTCGGTAACGTCCTCAAAGCGGAAGTCTCCCTGATTAAGATAGAGTCTGTTGGATACCTGATTACCGGTCAGGAAGATATCTGCTAGGCCGTCATTGTTTAAATCCCCAATTGCAACCCCGCCACCGTTGTAGAAATTACGGAAGACATAGGTGTTAAGGGTTTCGGCAGGCACAAGGTTATTGGCAAAGGTGATACCGGTTTGTTCGGGGCTTAACAGTTCAAACAGTCGTGTATCGTGCTTGCATGCGCCGAACACTAGGCATAGAGACACAATGGGCAGGGAGCTCTGTGTGAGTATGCCAGAGAAGAGTTTAGCCAGGCGGTTGTATATCTGAGATACCATATTACACAGTAATACCCGGTTCATGATTTATAACGCTCCTCGCCGTGCAGATGTCCCGATCCCGGTTTATTTGCGGTTGCGTCCAGTTTCCCCGTGACCACCGGTAATACACTTGAATTGAGAATTATAAATAGAAGTGAAACTTTGGACGTGATTTTATGCATAGGAGGTATGTAACAACTCAAACAAAATGGCATCATGAACAGAGGAAAAGGCCCGGGGCGTAACCACCGTGATTCAACTGGCTCAAAAGATTCCCGATGAGGAAACGGCTAGGGTATGAATTGAGCGTATTATGTGGCCGAACGGTCGAGTATATCCACGTTGCTAAGGAACGGATACACACGAGTCTACACACCTGACACTTCCCTATCGTTGCCGTCCATGCAAGCGTTTCTTTGGTGTTCACAAAGGAACGCTTATGGAAAACAGTAGATCACCCTATCTGACTTGGGTTTATGCGATTTACTTGGAGTTGACCAGCTTAAAAGGAATCTCCAGTGTGAAGCCGTACCGGGATATTCGGGTTTCGTGGCCAACGGCGTAGTATGTATATTCAGGTCACCGTTCACTACTTCGCCCAGGCTGGATCACAGAGCCCAAGCAGGAGGGCCAGGACAGGAAGGCGCGGAATATTGGAACTAGTCATAGTAGAGATTCTGATGAGAAGAGAGCGAGGACTAAGCGAATCCAGCGATCCGATTATTGCATCGAATATTGACCGGCCTGTCCGTTCCAGTGCAACGAAAAAGCGCCCCGCCGGCTACCCGACGAGGCGCTATGACTGTGCGAGGTGATTCGACTAGTACCCGGGATTCTGCACGAGATTGGAATTGGCTTCCAACTGATTGCGCGGAATCGGAGCGACATTGCGCCAACTCTCCGAAATTGGCTTGAATTGCCACGGATCATTATAGCGAGTCTGTCCACCTTCCACGCCGGCAAAGCGGATCAGGTCCTGGCGCCGGGTCTGCTCCCAGAACAGTTCTCTGCCGCGTTCTCCTATGAGTTTGTCGGCATCCAGACTCGCGAACGGATCCACACCGGAGCGCACACGGATCTGGTTGACGAGGGCTAAAGCCTCCGAACTTCCCGCATTCATCCGCCACAAAGCTTCCGCCTTAAGCAGCAATACATCCGCGTAGCGGTAGATCACAAAATCATTGCTGCCGGAGCTGCCAATGCCGTTCTCAAATGCATATTTGCCAATTCGAGCTCCGCACTGGCGACAGGCTACCGCCTCAAGGTCATTCATAGCCGGCGTGAACGTAAGGGGAGGTCCATTCAGGTCAAAGTCACTATAAATGCCAGAGTCAGTGATCCTTTCGCCACCGGAAGTATATTGGGGACCCACCAGGAAATTGCCTAGCCGATCATCTAGGGTACCCATTAAACGCTCCAAGCCCGCGTCATCCGCGGTCGGCTGAGAGCCCCAGACCTCACCTTGGGGCCCTGGATTCTGCACTGGATCAATGACGGACTCATACATCTTCTGCGTGGCGCTCCATCCGTTCCACGGCTGGAATTGGAAGTTGTAGGTATTCTGGCTACCGTAGTGCAACGTCATCTGGTGGAGATTCAACCCGGTCAGAAACACCTTGTCATAAGGGACGACAAAGATGTTCTCTGGTGATCCGTCATTCTGGACGGCAAAATTGTCGTGATAATTCGCCGCCAGGGAATACTGGCCGGAGTTGATAATCTCGTTCAGCTGCGTCAGCGCATCGCTCCATCTGGCGGAACCCGTGTAGACCTCGGCATTCATGTAGAGCTTGGCAAGTGTCATGCGCGCCACATACTGGTTCATGCGCCCGTAGGTAGCACGCGGATCGGAGCTAAGATTACCCAGGTTATCAAGGAGCTCCCTCTCTACAAACTGAAACACCATCTGTCGTCCCTCCGCAAAATTTGAGGACGGCTGTGAGGGCTTCTCTTCGGCATCCACGAAACTAGTTACAATCGGAACATTGCCGAATGCATCCAGCAGCCAGAAGTAATAGAAAGCGCGCATAGCCACCAGCTCAGAAATGAAGGTCGCCGCAAGCGCAGGATCGGCAGCTCCGGACTCCACGGCGCTTTCAAACTGAAAAATCAGCCTGTTGGCGTTGTTGATTCCAGAGAAGTAAGTCTGCCAGAATCCGTTGAATGTACCGTCGGCATCGGTCCAAGAGTGGCTATTGACCCTGTACCAGAATCCACCTTCGGACCAGTCCTGCCCCCGGGCAGGCACAATGATCTCATCCGTGGTGGCCTCATTAAACTGTGCCGGCGCTCCACCACCGCCCACGGCCGTTAGCCTGCTGTAGGCATCACCCATAGCTGAGATGAACTGCTGGTCATTTTGAAAAAAGGTTTCAGCCGTAACCTGGCTGTCGACTGTGTCCGTCAGGTCCGTGCAGCCCACTGAATAAAACAGCAGACCAACGGCGAGGACCAGCGAAGAAAGGATTGTTCTCGGTTTCATGATGTCTGTGGTTCCTCTCTGTTTACAAGCTTACGTTTATGCCAAAGCTGATGGATCTCGTGGTAAACCACTCAATCCTACGCTCAATCCCAGGAGCGAGCGGTCCTCCGCTGGAGCCCTGTTCCGACTGACCCTGGTTGCGATCCACATACCGCACCTGCGGATTCAGACCGGTATAACCCGTTATAGTAAACAGGTTGTTTCCGGTCAGATATAGTCTCACACGGCGGACTGGGCTGTTACTCAACACCCGAGCCGGCAACGTGTAGCCCACGGAAGCATTGTTCAGACGCAAATAATCAGCATCTTCAATGTAGTAGCTGGACCAGCGCGGGTCGTCCTTGAGATCACTCAGTTCAAACGCGTGCGACAGCACATTGTAGGACGAAATTTGCTTGGGCACGGAATAAAACAGGCTGAACATGTTGGCCAACTGGTGCCCAAATACGCCTTCCAGGAAGAAGCTCAAATCAAAGTCTCCGACGCGCATGTTGTTGGTCCAGCCGATCTGAAAGTCTGGAAGACCGTTGCCAAGGATCTGTTCATCATCCGGGAATGACAGTCCACCGTATTCCACTTCCGATCCATCCGGTTTCAGGAAGAGCCATTGGCCGTCATCACCGATGCGGGAAAACTGCGGTCCCCAAAGCTGTCCGATCGGCTCCCCTTGTTTAACCCGGATCAGGTCCGGTGTATTGAGACCGGGTGATCCTGGGCTGGCGAGGAACTGCACATCCTCAGTGTGAAACTTGTTAAGCATCGTTTCCGAGTAGAAGGAAGCTACTAGCCCGGTATTCCAGGTCAACGGGCTGCCGCCACGCAGCACATCAACATCAAGCGAGATCTCCAGACCGCTGGTTTCCAGCTCACCTACATTGGTCCAGGTAGTGGGAAACAGGTTCGGCGGCACTGGGACGCTGACTTCAAACAGCAAGTCACTCGTGGTAGAATTGTAAAAATCAATACGACCACTGACACGTTCGGCGGCTGTCACGAAGTCGACACCAATGTTGAGTTCCGTCTTCTCCTCCCATTTCAGGTCTGGATTCGGGTTACTCACCGGGCCGAAGCTCTGGATGAATTGACCGTTGACAAAGAAGTTGCCAGCCGGGGCGAATCGCTGCAGAGCCAAGCCGCTCAGCGGAGCATCCTGACCCGTTTTACCTATGCTTCCACGCAGCCGCAGAGAGCTGAGGTAGGGGATATCGACGAGGTTGCTGACTTCCAGTCCAACTCCTGCGGCCCAGAAAAGACCCCATTTGTTGTCCACTCCAAAGCGTGAAGAGCCTTCACGTCGCAGACTGGCGTTGGCAAACATCGTTCCGTCATAATTGATATTGGCCCGTCCAAAGAAAGCCACCAGACGGTGCGTGCTTCGGAAACTGCTTACTGACCCTTCACCCTGACTAAAGTCCTGCGCAAAAGAGAAGTTGTTGAACGCGACATTGTCCGCGATGAAATCACCGCCAGACGCATTAAAGCCTTCATCAACGAAGTCGTTAAATGAGTAGCCGGCGAAGGCTTCCAGTGAAGTGGATCCCGCCACATCACCGGAATAGTGGAGCGTGGTTTCAAACAGCTCACTACTCAAGTCCAGATAGGCTTGTGTAGCTCGGCCCGGACCCAGTGAAGCGGCTGTGGCCCCGCCTCCAACTTTATGCTTGCGCGAAAAGAACTGACGGGCAATTTGGTCTTCAGTCTGGAAGGAATATTGCGTGGCAAACGACAGTCCGGGCAGTACAAAACTCAAGTTATACTCGCCCCTGAATACTCCGGTGAAATACTTGCTCTCGCCGAGACGCTCGCCTTCCTCAATAATAGCGACCGGGTTGAAGTAGTTGAACAGAGGTTGCTCAAAGTAGCCACCGGTATTTTCAAAGCCATCGGCGGTGACTGGAGCAGTCGGATTCATGATGCCGGAAAACTTGAAAGCGTCGGCGAATCCGAAATTTTGATCTTTCTTCGTCGCCGCCAACTGGATCGTAAGCTCCAGATCATGATTCAAGGCCCACTGAGTGAAATTCAGTCGGCCACCGATTTCCTGAAAGCCGGTATAGCGCTGGATGCCGTTCCGGTCCCGGAAATTACCGGATACGCGATAGACCGTGTTCTCATTGCCGCCGCTAAGCGCGAGGTTGTGAACCATGTTTGATCCCTGCTGGGTGACTTCCTTGAACCAGTCGGTGCTTGAGCCCAGATCCGGCGCGTTCAGCCCGGTTTCATTCGATAGCTGGCGGTACTCATCACCGCTTAGCACATCCAAGCGGTTTTCAATACCCTCAAACGTGTAGTAGGCATTATAATCTACAGACACGCCTCTTCGCGCCTCACCGTTCTTGGTCGTAACCAGAATAACGCCGGCGGAGCCGCGCGTTCCGTAGATGGCCGCGGCAGAGGCGTCTTTGAGTACTTCTATTGAGGCAATATCCGAGGGATCCAAGTTGTCCCAATTAGCTCCGATCACGCCATCTACCACAACGAGTGGCGACTGATTGGCTCCAAACGAGGAGATACCGCGGAGGCGGATCTCAGCCTCATCATTTGGGTTGCCGTTGCGGGTGGTTATCTGAAGTCCAGCCACCTTGCCCTGAATGAGCTCGGCCGCTGAGTTGACATTGCCGGATACGAAGTCTTCGTCGTCTAGACTGGCCACCGCGCCGGTAATCGTCCTACGCTCCTGGGACCCGTATCCAGTCACCACAAGCTCCTCACCGATTTCGTACGCGATTTCAACCAGCGTGACATCAATCTCACTACGTCCGTCGATGGCGATTTCCTGCGTGTCAAAGCCAATAAAGGAAAACACCAGTGTGTCCTGCAGCGAAGGGACGGTCACGGCATAATTGCCGTTCATGTCGGTCGTTCCACCTTGGGTGGTACCTTTGACGACGATGCTGGCTCCGGGTAGCGGGTCGCTGGTTGTGCCGTCACGCACAGTCCCGGATACCGTTGACTGCGCCAGCACCGACGGTACCGCAAGCGCAATCAACATAAGTGAAAGTAATGCTCTTTTCGTATTCAGCATGAGTCCGGTTAATATTCCCAACTAGGTTCATTCGGGTACGTACGAACTAACAAACGTACGCGAGTATATACGCACATAATAATATACGATACGCGGAAGTTCAAACGCAACATGCGAGCGCATTAAGAAAGTGCAAGGCCCATTTTTGCCACTCCGTTTGGTGAGTTACTGACTCAGTTTGTGAAAACGTTTGTACAGTCGACGCTGCGCTTTCCATGCCACGGAGATCACCTCAGCAGAGACCGCTTCTTGCCGTTGTCGTAGCACACGACTGCGGCGGGGTGGGTTTGCATAC
>Ga0209544_1001909_pt1 | contig 20552 bp, 15 predicted proteins | sample MesohylPK_FD_187297 | JGI IMG/M metagenome (GOLD analysis project Ga0209544, IMG submission 187297) | Host-associated microbial community of the marine sponge Aplysina aerophoba from Gulf of Piran - sponge mesohyl, lysed by proteinase K... | ecosystem: Host-associated > Porifera > Sponge >...
GGGGGGGGGTAGAGTTATCATTACTGCAAGCTCCCGCAAGGCTTCTGAATTGACGGTTTGGCTTGGCGCGTCATGTACTGTCACGGTGAAGCTCTCCTTATGTGAACAAGCGCTTGTCTTTAGCCAGTGCCGCCGGCCGCGGTCGCCAGCAGCAGCGCAACCGCCAGCGTGATTCTGAGCAAAGCGGTTGTTTCAGCATGCATAGTTGAAAATCCTGCCTTATAGCAGATGTTATCCATTGTAATGCCATTTCGCAGCTTGTCAAGCAATTTGCCCTGACCAGACTAAGGGCTATTTTCTTGCCAGCGGGCGGCGAGGTGCACAATCGCCAGCGCAGAAAATACGAAGAGCAGCGGATCGGTGGGCGAGCGATACCGCGTGCTGGGATGGAAGAGCAGGTACATCAACGTTTGGCTCAGCTGCACGGCAACCAGCAGGCTCAATAAACGCCAATCGCGCCGACACAGCCATGCGCCCATAATCGCCAGCAGCCACAATGCGCCGAAATAGACTAGATGCGCGCCGCGACCCAGCACCGCAAACAAGCCGCTGTCCTGGTAGGCCGCATTCGCCCGCGTAACGCCGACATGCGATTCTCCGCCCGCCACGATGAGGACGCGACCGTTTTCATCTATGGTGAGCCGCTCGCCCTGGCGCAGGTTCTTGAGCGGCGTAACTTGCGGATTCCAGTGCGCCAGCAATTTTGTCAGCAGCAGCTGGGGGATCTGCGCGGGATTTTCACGCAGGTAATTCCAGCCGGCTTGGCTGAGGAAGGCGTTGCGCGCTAGTCCCTGCTCCTGTGGCGGGGCATCCAGTGGCGCTGGCAGCCATTGCACATCATATCCCGCGCGCAGAATCGCCGTCGTATGCGGGTGATTGCCTTGATAGATATTTTCGCCGCTGTTGAGGGCGATGGGCACGAAGCCGCCATAAATCGCCGCGCCGCGCAGCAGCCAGGGCAGCAGAACCAGCAGACTCGCGATCGCGACTGGCAGCATTCTCTGCAGCGCCCCGCGCCAGCCCAGCCGCAGCGCAAACCAGGGCAGGGCCAGCAGCGCCAGAGATGGCAGCAGCGCGCGCGCCAATGCCGACATGCCCAGCACAAAGCCCGCCGCCAGCGCGAGCAGCAACGTGCCTTTGTCCCACTGCCCACGATCGCGCAGCAGAATCAGCAGCCACAGAAAAGCATGCAGCAGCAGGATCCACAGCGCCGTGTCGTTGAGCGCCAAGTTTTGGAAGATCAGATAGGGATAAAGCGCGAAGAACAAGCCAGCTAGCGCGCCGACCATTTCACCGTCCCGCGTGATCAGCCGCCGGCAGGTGTCCGCCAGCAGCGCGATTGACAGCGCGTCGAAGAAGATATGCCACAGCGCCACCGCCAGATAACTGCGCCCGAAGACGCCGTAAATCGCCGCCAGGATGAGGCTGTACAGGGGCGGCAAGCTCGCGTCGGGCAGGCCAGCCGAGCGCCCATAGACGCCCGTCGCCAGCAAATTCTGCGCATATTCATCATAGGCGACCGAGCCGTGAATCTCGCCGCCCGGCTCGCTATAGGCAAAAATATCGGGCAGCAGCAGCAACGCCGCCAGCCGCGCCACGACAGCCATGACTATCACCACAGCCAGCTTGTGATGATTCAGCCGATTCCACATTTTGCTTACCAAGGATTTCTCCCCTTCTCCCAAGAAGCTAGAGAAGGGGGAAGGCGGTTGAGCGGATGCCAGTTAGTAGCGTCCGCCGATCGATTCGATATCGTCCATCAGCTGGTTGAACTGGTCGAGGTTGAGCTGCTGCTTGGCATCGGACATGGCGACATCTGGGTTGGGATGCACCTCGACCATCAGCCCGTCGGCGCCGCTGACACGAGCGACGCGCCCCAGCGGATTGGCGATATCGCGCCTGCCCGCGGAATGCGAAATATCGACGATGATGGGCAGATGCGTCTCTTGCTTGAGCAGCGGCACCGCGCTGATATCCAGCGTGTTGCGCGTCCACTGGCTGAAAGTGCGGATGCCACGCTCCATCAGGATGACCTGCTGGTTGCCGCTGGCCATGATGTATTCGGCAGCATAGATGAACTCTTTCAATGTCGCGCCGAAGCCGCGTTTCAGCAGCACGGGTTTGCTCTGCTTGCCCAGCGCCCGCAGCAAGAAGCTGTTTTGCATATTGCGCGCGCCCACCCAAAAGGCGTCTACATATTCGTCCATCATGGGGATCAGCGACATATCCAGCACTTCGCTGATAACGACCAGCCCGTATTTGTTGGCTGCGCGTCGGGCGATCTTCAAGCCTTCTTCGCCCATGCCCTGGAAGTCGTAGGGCGATGTGCGCGGTTTGTAGCCCATGCCGCGGATCATTTTGACGCCCCGCTCTGCCAGCGCCGCAGCGACCGTGTCCATTTGCTCATAGCTTTCCACCGCGCAGGGACCGGCGATGATCTCGAAACTGTCGTTGCCCAGGCGCAGCCCGTTGTCGAACTCGATGATGGTGTGCTGGTCGGGGCGTTTGCGCTGCACGAGGATGGTCTGGCGCGCATCTTGCTCTTCCAGCGCCAGCGTCGCGCGAAAGATCTCGCTGAAGAGCTTGCTGATGGTTTCGTTGCTGAAGGGACCTTCGTTGGCATATTGCAGCGCAGTGAGCATCTCGGCTTCGCGCTGTGGGTCATAATGGACTGTGCCCATGCTCTGCAGCACCTGGCCGATCTCCAGCGCAATTTCGGCGCGCTTGTTCAACAAAGCCAGGATATCCAGGTTGATCGGGTCAATTTGGTCGCGCAGTTCCTGCAGACGATTTGTTTCTGACACGGCTATCGTACTCCCACTTAACATTTCCTTGCCCGTACCAGGCATTATACACAGGACTCGGCGATAGCGGATATGATTGTTTTTTCTGCTCCTGTGCTTCTGTGGTGAAGTAAAACAATGTCGATTATGAGCACATTCATCGCCGGGCTGGATTTGGCGCGGGCCTTTTACCACGAAGCCGTGCAGCCCATCCTCGCCAAACACCATCCGCGCTTGTCGCACAGCGCCGCCTTGCTCGGCAGCGGCTCTGAGGTGCTGGGCTTCGACGATGCCGTATCGCGCGATCACAACTGGGGACCGCGCTTGCAGCTTTTCTTGTCTGCGCCAGACCACGACTGCCTGTCAGCCACCATTTCACAGACTTTGCGCGGCCACTTGCCCTATCAGTTTCGCGGTTTTGCCACCAATTGGGGCGCGCCAAAGCATGAAAATGACGATCAGGGCACGCAGCTGCTGGCGTCCATCACCAGCGGCGAGGTCAATCACCGCGTGGATATCCAGACCATCGACGACTTTATGCGCGCGCATTTTGGTATGGGACAGTACCATGAATTGCGCTCGGCCGACTGGTTGAGCATCCCGCAGCAGAAGCTCTTGTCTTTCACAGCTGGCGAAGTCTTCCACGATGCGCTGGGGCTAGAGATTATCCGCCAGCGATTCACTTTTTATCCGCGCGATGTCTGGATCTATCTGCTGGCTTGCGGGTGGCAGCGCATTGGTCAGGATGAGCACCTTGCGCCACGAGCAGGGTCGGTCGGCGACGAGCTGGGCAGTCGCTTGATCGCGGGCCGTCTTGTGCGCTCGATTGTGCTGCTGTGCTTCTTGATGGAGCGGACCTACGCACCCTATCCCAAGTGGCTGGGCAGCGCTTTCCAGCAGTTGGATTGCGCCCGCGAGCTCGCGCCGATTCTGGAGTCCGTGCAGCTTGCCGGCGGCTACCGCGAACGTGAACGTCATCTGTGCGCGGCATGGAAAGTCTTAAACCGTCTGCACAACAAATTGCAACTGACGAAGAGAATCGCGCCGGCTGTGCAAGAGTTTCATGGACGCGGCTTTTTGGTGAGCGACGCCTGGCGATATACCGAGGCGCTCGTGGACCGCATATCCTGCGCCGATCTGCAGCAACTCGCCGCGCGCTCGCTGATCGGTGGCATCGACCAGTTCTCCGACAATACCGACTTGCGCGAAGCTGTCCATCTGCGCGCAACGATCGCCGATTTGTATGCGGGCTAGGTGTTGCGCATTTTTGCCTGCTCGCGAGCTGCTGCAAATGCCGCCACAGAGCGCCGCACATCATCGGCTGTTGTCATCCACGAGCATACGCTGACACGGATGGCTGGCTGGCCGCGCCAGACTGTCCCGCTGCACCAGCATTCGCCGCTGGCTTGCACATTTTCCAACGTGCGCGTGGTCAGCTCGGGCTTTTCGCAAGCGACCAGGGTCTGATTGAAAACGACATCGTTCAAAATGTGGAAGCCCTGCGCGCCCAGTTCGACCGCAAATTGCCGCGCTCGCTGGCAGAGCTGAGTCACCAGCGCATCCACACCCGTCCGTCCCAGCGATTTCAGCGCCGCCCACAACTCCACTCCACGCGCGCGCCGCGACATTTCTGGCGTATACAGCATGCCATCACGCCCGCCGCTGAAGTGGATATAGGCATCGTTGGCTTGCAGCGCCGCCGCCAGGGTCCCGCGGTCGCGGCAGATGATCAAGCCGCAGTCGTAGGGGCTGTTCAAGGTCTTGTGCGCATCGACCGACCATGAATCGGCGCGATCGACACCTTCGGCAAGCTGTTGCGTTGCCGCAGAAGCGCGCGCCCACAAGCCGAATGCGCCATCGACATGCACCCAGGCGCCCGCTCGCCGTGCAGCCTCGCAGAGCGGGATAAAAGGATCGAAGGCGCCGCTGTTGACATTGCCCGCCTGCACAAGCAGCAGCGTGCGCTCGTCCAGTGGCGGCAGGGTTTTCGCGTCCATGCGCCCTTGCGCGTCGGCGGGGACAAGCTCGATCTGCGCCGTGCCTATGCCCAGCATGGCCAGCGCCTTGCGAATGGTGGCATGCGCGCTGCTGCTCATCACCACGCGCAAGGCTGGCGCGCCAAACAGACCTTGTTGGCTGATATCCCAGCCGGCTCGCGTCAGGAGCGCATTTCTGCCTGCCAGCAGACCGCAAAGCGATGCCAGCGATGTGCCGCTGACCATGCCCACGGCGCTTTCTTCGGGCAGACGCAGCAAATCGACCAGCCAGCGCTCGCAGACGGATTCCAGCTTGGCGGCGACAGGCGACATTAGCTGCAGCGCGGCATTTTGATCCCAGCAATCCGCCAGCACGCGTCCCGCCAGGGCTGCTGGCAATGCCCCGCCATTCACATATCCGAAGTAACGTCCGCCCGCGTTGGCTGTCGTAGCTGGCGAGCCAAGGCGGTGCAGTTGCTGCAGGACATCGGCTGGCGGAGTCGGCTGGGCAGGCAGCGACTCGTCAAAATTGCCCAGCGCCGCCAATGCCTGCGCGTCGGGAACCACCGGGCGCTCGTCCAGGCTGCCCAGATACTCGCAGCCATACTCGACCGCCTGACGCAGCAGCGTCTGTGTGCCGTCGATTGTCACCAGATCGCCTCCTTGTGTCCGCTACCGGGTGCGCCTTGCATCCTGATCCCCCAAATCAACAGGGGAAGCTCTTGGCGAAACAAGTTCATCAGGTAAAAACCTCTGCCTTCTTAAAGTAGTGCGATCGCGCAATCTGTAATCCCTGCGCAATACATTTGCGCAACAAGCTGCGATATACTAGGGCTAACCGATTTTGGCGGAGACCTTCAAAACTCATGAACACGCTACGACGACCCACAATCTGGCTGGGCGCGCTGGTGGGCGGTATGATAACCAGTGTGCTTACAGCGATCCTTTTCCTGGCAGACCAAGTCGCTGGTTTGCCCTTCATACCCTTTGACCTTTTCGACTTTGTTTCGCGTCTGTTGCCCGGTCCTTTGCTGACTTTCGGAATCGACCGCATGGTGGATGTGATCACCGCCTTCAACCTGGGCGAGACATCGGCCGCGGCAAAGAACGCCGAGCAGTTGATAGCGCTGGCTGCCTTCATCGCGCTGGGCCTTGTGGTTGCCGCGCTTGGATTCGGCATCCTGAATCGCCGCGAGACGGCCGCCAGCAGCCTTAGTCCGGGCTTGGCGCTGGGCTTGGTATTTGGCGCGATTGTGATGCTGCTGTCGGCGCAGGTCAATGTAACCGCCACCGCGCCCGAGCTCGCGCAGGTCGGCTGGGTGATTCTGGCATTCGCCGCCTGGGGCATGGCAGCCAACTGGATTTACAACGACCTGGCACATAGCGAAGCCAAGACCAAGACCGACGAAGCCACTGGCGAGGCCATCACCATCGAGCCGCTCGACCGCCGGCAGTTCTTGCTGCGCATCGGCGGCGCCAGCGCGGTATTGACTGTGGTCGGCGCGGGATTGGGCGCGCTGGTCGGTGGCCGCGGCGGCGAAGGCAAGGTCGTTTCGACTGCTTCCGTTGTACCCGAAGGCGAGTTGCCCAATATCAACGATGATATGAGGCCTGCGCCCGGCACCCGTCCCGAATACACACCGCTGGACGAGCATTACCGCATCGATATCAGCGCGCGTCCGCCCGTGCTGGATTCCAATGAGTGGCGGCTGGAGGTCAGCGGCCTGGTCGACAACCCGATAAGCCTGTCGCTGCAGGATCTCTACGACAAATTCGACCGCGTCGACCGCTTCATCACGCTTTCCTGCATCAGCAACCGCATCGGCGGCACGTTAATCAGTACCACCAAGTGGTCGGGCTTCAGCGTGCAGGAATTCCTGGCGCTGGTGCAGCCGCAAGCAGAGGCGGTCGCCCTGAAGATCACCGGCGCGGACAATTTCGACGAATATGTCATGCTCGACCTGATCCAGTCAGATGAGCGCATCATGTTCGCCTATGAATGGGATGACCAGCCGCTGAAGCAGAAGCATGGCTTTCCGCTGCGCATCTATATCCCCGACCGCTATGGCATGAAGCAACCCAAATGGATCAAGAGCATTGAATTTGTCGATGCCTGGGCAGAGGGCTATTGGGTGCGGCGCAGCTGGAGCAAAGACGCCATCGTCAATACCACTTCGGTTGTAGATGCGGTCGCGACAAACTCGATTATCAAAGACGATGCGGGCTATATCGTGCCCATCGGCGGCATCGCCTATGCTGGCGCCCGGGAGATCTCGCGCGTCGAAGTCAGCGTGAATGGCGGCGAATGGCAGGCGGCACAGTTGCGGCAGCCTCTGTCCGAGCTGACTTGGGTCCTCTGGCGTTATGACTGGCGCTTCCAGGAAGGCGACTACAAGTTCGAGGTGCGCAGCTATGATGGCGCTGGCGAACTGCAGAGCCTGGAAAGCCGCGGCACCCGTCCCGATGGCGCGACCGGCGTTCATTCCAAACGAGCCAATATGCCAACGCTGGACACCCTGGAAAATCCGCCCGAAGATGACGCGTCCGAGTAGCGCAACTGGCTCTATGCTATCCCCGACTCCTCTCCCTGCCAGATTGGGGGGAGGTTTTGTAGCGGGTACAAAAGCCCTGTGTCTCTTGATCGCGGCGCTGCTGCTCTTGGTCTCGCCCGTCCATGCCATCCGCATCCATGTGCCGGTCACGGTCAAGGCAGTTGCATTGCATTCGCGTGACGACTGCAGCGGCGCTTTCATCAGTCATCAGTTGAATCACATCACCACACCGGTGAAACTGCCAATCGGCTTTTATGATGGCAATGGCGCGGGGCTGGCGGTGAACGATCTGGACCAAGACGGCTGGCTTGATATCGTCTTGGCGGACTTGGGCGGCGACAATGCCATCTTGTGGAATGCCGGCGGACTGCAATTCCAGCGCCAAGCCCTGCCATCTCGCGCGCCTTCCCGCGCGGCAGCGATCGTTGATGTCGATGGCGATGGCTGGCTGGATATCGTCTTTACGCAACAGGCAGCTGCTCCCCTCTTCTGGCGCAATTTGGGCGGCGGACAATTCGAAACCCAGTTGCTGCGCGGCGTCAGCTATATCGCCTATGCCATGAATTGGCTGGATGCCGACCGCGATGGCGACCTCGACCTCGTCACTGGCAGCTATGATGTAGAAAATGAACTGCTGCTGGGACAAGCTGCGCCCCTGGCTGGCGTGGTCTATTATGAGAATCTGGGCGAGCGTTTCCGAGCCGCGCGCATCGGCGAGCGCTCCAACACGTTGGCTATTCACGCGCGACAAAACAGCGCCGGCGAAAGCGAAATCATCATCGGCAACGACTTCGCTGTGCCCGACCGCCATTATGTCTATCGCGATGGCTGGCAAGAAAGCGACCCGCCCGCTGTCATGCCACACAGCACCATGAGCTACGATGCCGCCGACCTCGACAACGATGGCGCGCGCGAGCTTTTCGCTGTGGATATGAAGCCCTATGCGCATGACGACGCGACCACCGCGCAATGGCAGCCGATCATGGACATGATGATGGGCATGCCACACCCAGAAGGCGACCCGCAGATCATGGAAAATGTGCTGTATGCCGGTGGCAGTCCCGACAACCTGGCGCGCGACTTCGGGCTGGATGGCACCGGCTGGAGCTGGTCTGCCAAGTTTGGCGACCTCGACAACGATGGCTTCCAGGATCTCTATGTCGTCAACGGCATGATCTCGCTGGAGATGTTTTCTCACTTGCCCGAAAACGAGCTGGTAGAAGAGAACCAGGTCTATCGCAGTCTGTCTGGCGCGGACTTCCTAGCCGAGCCGGGCTGGGCGCTCCATGACAGAGCCAGCGGACGCGGCATGTCACTCGCCGACCTGGACAATGACGGCGATCTGGATGTCATCGTCAACAACCTGTTGGCGCCGGCCAAGGTCTTCGAAAATCGCCTGTGTGGCGGCGAGAGTCTGGAAGTCGATTTGCGCTGGACCGGCCGGGCAAACAGCCATGGCCTTGACGCGACTTTGCGCTTGCAGACAGATCGGGGCAGTTTCCGGCGCGATCTGGCGGCGGTCAGCGGCTACTTGTCTGGCGACAGCAGCCGGGCGCACTTTGGATTTCCGGCCGGCAGCCAACTCCAGCGATTGACCATCACCTGGTCGGACGGCGCGACATCCCAAATCGACAATCTCCAACCCAATACATTGATCACGCTGCTGCGGGAATAAACTGCGCGTTTCCCTCTGGATGAATAATCCGCGCGCATTTTGTTGACTCGCGCCTTTTGCCGTGTTAGACTGCCTCGCGTTGTACAGCGGAGAGACAATTGCCTTTGCCTTATTTTGTTGACTGCGCCTGAAAGCCTCTGTAGTGACTATCAAGCTCGCTTCTGCCAAACCCAATCAACCAGGACCATTCGCTGAGATACGTCGCGCTTTCACTGGCTTGCGCCGCGAAGAGACGATGGCTGGTTACCTCTTCTTGCTGCCCAATTTTGTGGGCTTTGTCGTTTTTATGCTCTTCCCCATCTGCTTCGCCTTTTACATCATGCTGACCGAGTGGAACCTGTCGCCCGAGCCGGCTGAGTTCATCGGTCTGAAGAACTTCGAGGTCATGCTGGACGACCGCTTGTTTTGGAAGTCGCTCAGCAACAGCATCTATTACACTGTCGTGGCGGTGCCGACCGGCATATTCATCGCGTTTTGGCTGGCGCTGGCGTTAAACCGCAAGATGCGCGGCATCGTCTTCTTCCGTACGATCTATTTCTTGCCACAGGTGACCCTGACCGTGGCGGCCGCGACCATCTGGCGCTGGATGTACCAGCCCAATGTCGGCTTGATCAATTACATCCTGGGTTTGATTGGCATCGAAGGTCCCAACTGGATTCATCACACCGCCTGGGCGATGCCGGCTGTCATCATCATGAGCAACTGGCAGGGCATCGGCTCGGCCATGCTGATTCTGCTGGCTGGCTTGCAGGGCATCCCGGAAGAGTATTACGAAGCCGCCTCGATTGATGGCGCGAATGGCTGGCAGCGCATGCGTTTTGTAACCCTGCCCATGCTTTCGCCGGCGATCTTCTTCGTGGTCGTCACTTCGCTGATCGCCGCCTTCCAGTCTTTTGACCAATTTCTGGTGCTGACCAATGGCGGACCAGCCGATGCCACCACGCCCCTGACGCTCTACATCTACAACAGCGCGTTCAAGTTTTTGAAAATGGGCTATGGCGCGGCGCTGGCGGCGGTGCTCTTCGTCATCATATTGATCATAACCATCGTCCAGTGGCAGTTGGCGCGGCGCTGGGTCTTTGGCTTCGAGGACAATTAGCATGAGCGCGGCAAAGAACACAGAAAAGCGACGGACGCGCTTTGGTCAAAAGGAATTGCTGCGTCTGCACGACCTGCTGGTTTACATCGTATTGTCGGTGGTCGGCGTCATCTTTCTGCTGCCTTTCGCATGGATGGTTTCCAACTCGCTGAAGAGCATCAAGGAAATTTATCGGCTGCCGCCCACATTCATCCCTGACACCTTGCAATTCAGCAATTATATTGATGCCTGGACAGCCACGACATTCGACCGCTTCTTCATCAACAGCGTGATCGTCTCGGCCTGCATCGTGCTGGGGCAGCTTTTCACAGCCAGTCTGGCTGGCTATTCTTTCGCGCGCTTGCGTTATCCCGGGCGCGACAAGATCTTTTTGCTCTACATTTCGCTGCTGATGGTGCCTTTCACGGTGCTGATGATCCCGCTTTATGTGCAGATGCGTCACTTCGGCTGGGTCAACAGCTTGAACGCGGTGATCATCCCCTTCCTGTTCACGCCCTGGGGCACATTTTTGATGCGCCAATTCATGGTGACGATCCCGCGCGAGCTGGAAGACGCGGCGCGTATTGACGGCTGTGGATTCTTCCGCACCTATGCGCTGATCATCTTGCCGCTGACCAAACCGGCGCTGGCCACGTTGGCGCTCTTCACCTTCCTCAGCAGTTGGAACAGCTTCCAATGGCCTCTGATCGTGCTGGGAACGCCGGCGGTGAAGACATTGCCGCTGGGCTTGTATTCCTTCCAGGCGCAATCGTCTATGCGCACCCCCTGGCACTTGATCATGGCGGCGGCGACCTTCGTCGTGCTGCCTATCCTTGTGGCATTTGTCGTCGGACAGAAGTATTATGTTCGCGGCATTGTGACCAGCGGCATCAAAGGAGGTGGCTAGAGCAGATTTCCGCTCGTTGCAACTCATTACCCGGCGATTGTTCACTCTATCAAGGAGGAGAAAAACATGTTCCGCAAACTCGCGCTCGTGGCAGCCATCATTGCGCTGCTTTCGATCAGTTTTGGCGCTGCAGCTGCCCAGGACGATATGGACTGGACTTGCGGCATGGTCGACAGCGACCTGGCAGCCACCTTCAACTTCACCGGCTGGGAAGGACCTGGCGAGGTCGACAAATTCCTGCTGGCATTCGACGAATTCTTCAACGCTAACTATCCCAATGTGCAGCAAGTGCCCAACACCGGCGTAGCTTGGGGCGACTATTGGACGACTCTGCCGGCTCAGTTGGCTGGCGGCGCAGAAATCGACATGGCCTGGATGCACGACAGCCGCAACGACACCTTCGGCGAAAACGGCTGGCTCTTGCCGCTCGACAGCTATATGGAAGCCTGCCCGATCCCCGGCTGGCCCGAGCTTTTCGTGGGCACGCAGATCGACGCCTTCAACTACCAGGGCACGCAGTACGCTATCCCCTATGACTGGGCGCCCGGCGGCTTTTATGTGAATGTCGATATCCTGGAAGCGGCTGGCTTGGAAATCCCCACCGAAGATAGCACCTGGGATGACATCCTGGAGATCGCCCTGGCGGTAACCGAAGACAGCGACGGCGATGGCAGCAATGACATCTGGGGCTTGGGCAACCTGGCCAGCCCGGGCGCTGGCGGCGGCGGTCTCTACTGGATCGTCAAGAGCTTTGGCGGCGATTACTGGAATGAAGAGATCACCGAATCGCGCCTGAATGACGAAGGCACGATCGCGGCGCTGCAATTCGTCGCCGACCTGATCTGGGAGCACGGCGTGCATCCGACGGCTGATGCGGTCGCGGCGACTGGCTTCGGCAGCGAGTTGCTCTTTGCCAACGGCAATGTCGCCCTTCACTACGCGCTGAACGATGCTGCCTCGCGCATGGATGAGTTGATCGCCGGTGAATTCAACTGGACCTTGGCGCCGACGCCGACGGGCCCCGCTGGTCGTTTTCAGTTTGTTGGCGGCTCGGCCTTCGCCATCCCCAGCAGCAGCACCCAGCCCGATCTGGCTTATGAGCTGATTCGCTACGCCCTGGCCAATCCCGCGCATCTCTGCCGCACAGCCACCATGGGCGCGGCGCTGGTCAGCCAGGCCGAGTTCCACAACTGCGCTGTGCCAGAAGACGCTGCTTACGCCGATGACTACATCCACTCCTTCTCGGTATTGGGCGCGCAGGACGGCGTCCACCCGACCTACCATTCAAAGTATCTGGAATGGGAGACTTCGGTTTTCATCAGCAACTTTGATTTGCTGTGGACGGGCGAGGAACGCGACGCGGCTGTCGTAGCTGCGGCTGCGCACGATCAAACCAACGCGCTGCTGGGCGGCTAAAAGCCCCCAAAATCGCAGTGCTGGACAGGCAGATCTCAGATACGGGGTCTGCCTGTTTTTTGTCTTCCTCAATGCCCTCCCGACTTTTCGGGGGATTGAGGGGAGTGCTATCTATCCACTGCGCCAATATGACAATCACGAGCCCGCCGCGGTGTATTCAGTTGATCGCGCGGATACTGCGAACAGAAGTAATCATCGCCGCTGCCCAAAGCCGGGCTGCCGTCCAGCAGGGGGAAGTAAGCGCCACCAGCGGGAGACCGTGTCAGGCTGCCCAGCAAAGGATCGCCAGAATGCGCTGGCGAACAGCTGCCGTCCTGAATGAAGTTGCCCAGATTCTCGCTCAGTGTGCCCACGCACAAGCTGCTGTCGTTCGCGCCAGCAAGCAGGCTGTTGCGCATGTTGACCGTGCCTGCTGCCAGATGGAGGTCTCCCGATATTTCGCTGCGGTTATCAGAGAGCGTGACATGCGTTAGCCAGGCTGTCCCGCCCGCGATATGGATCGCGCCGCCACCTTCCGCACTATGGTTGTTGGCAAAGGTGCTGTTGCTGACGATGAGCCTGCCAGTCGATTGGATCGCGCCACCTGCGCCGGAGCTGCTGTTGTCTGCTAGGTAGGCGCGGCTGATAGTCAACACGCCGTCATTGTTCAGCGCGCCGCCAGCCAAAGCCGAGCCATCGATAAGCGAGATATTGCTCAGGCTTAGGTCGCCATCGCTGCTGACTGCGAAGAGTTGCCGCTCGCCATTGCCGCTGATGCTGAATCCCTTGCCGTCAATGCGAATGGCGGATGTGATCGCGTCCAGATCGTCTTGCAGACTGATGTGCTCGGTGAGCGTGATGCTGTCATAGCCATCGCCGCCGGCCGGGCAGTCGGCATGCGCCATGTTGCTGTTGGCAGATCGGATCGCGTTGTCCAGCGTGCAGTTGGCATCGATGCGGAAGTGCGCTGGCGCGGCTGTGGGGGTGGGCGCCAAGGTTGGCGCCGGCGTGAATGTCGGTGTGGGCAGGATATCGTCTGCGTACACTTCAAACGCGCCGATATCGCAAGCCAGGTGCTGCGGACGAGAAGTGCCGACCTGGTCGCTGTCCAGGCAGTGCGTGCTGGAAGCGGCGTCGATAGCCGGGCTGATGCCACTGAGCGCAAGAACAGCCGGCGAGCCAGTCAATTCGCCCAGCCCGGCAAGGCCACTTAGGGTGGGCGAACAGCTCTTGTCCTGGATGAGGCTGCTGGCTTGGGTCAGGCTGCCAATGCCCGCGCACAAGCTCTGCCCGCTGTCCACCCTGCCAGCCACAATTGAGTTGTAGAGATACGTTGTGCCGCCGCGATAGAAGCCCAGGCCGTCGCTGCTGCTGCTGTTTGCACGGTTGTGAGCAATAGTCACATGCCGCATCGTGGTGGTCGCGCCGATGTTGGTGTATACGCCGCCGCCCTGCGTGGTCGCTGTATTGCCACTGATGGTGCTGTTTTCGATTGTGAGTTCGCCATCGCTGTGAATCGCTCCGCCACTGGTCACAGCGCGATTGTCGGTGAAACTGCTGCCCTGGATGCTCGCCTGCTGCGCATGCACGAAGAGCGCGCCGCCCTTGCCGCCTTTGTCGCTGTTGTCGGTGGCGTTGTTGTCGAAGCTGCTGTTGATGATCGACAACCGCCTCATGCCGCCATCAAAGTAGAGCCCGCCACCGTTGTTGCCGCTGACGCTGTCGCTGATGCGCACATTGTCCAGCGTGAGATCGACATTGCGCGCGCGGATCGCACCGCCATGCGCATCGCCAGCATCGCCATTGCTGATGGTCAGGTTCTTGATGATTACGTTGGTATCGGCGATATCCAACAAGCGCTGCGTGCCATCGCCAGTCAGCGTGAAACCCTGTCCGTCAATGATCATCGGACTGCGGATTTCCAGTGGCGCGCCGTTATGCGTCTTGTCCGCGTTAAAGACGATGGTATCGGTATCAAGATCCGTGTTGCTGTCGGCGCTGCAGCCACCTGTTGCGCTGTTTTGCGCGGCTGTTTTGATGGCATCGGGCCAGCTGCAGCTTTCGCCAAGCCTGATGATGATGGGAATATTGGACTCGACCGCGCCGATGTCACAGCTTTCCGCCGGACGCCGGTTGCCAAGCTGGTCGTTTTGGGTGCAATATGCCTTGCTGGCGGCATCGACGGCAGGGCTGTCTGCCCGCAGCGGATAATGGACGGGCGAGCCGGTCGGCGTGCCAAGCAGTGGATCGCCACGCAACGCCGCTGAGCAACTGGCGTCTTGGATGAGATTGGCTGCCTGCTGCATAAGGCCTTCGCCCGCGCACAAACTGGTTGCGTCGCTTGGGCTGCCTGCGATGATGCTGTTGTAGAGCTCCACCTCGCCAGCGTTGTAGATGCCTTCGCCAGTCTTGCCATCGCCCAAAGCGCGGTTGTCGGCGAGTGTGGCATGCGTGATGGTGCTGGTCGCCTCGCTGCCGGTGTAAATGCCGCCGCCATGGTCAGTCGCGGTGTTGCTGGCAATGCTGCTGTTGTTGATGTTCAATACACCGTCGTTGTGAATCGCGCCGCCGGTCGTGATGGCCTCGTTGCTGTCAAAGCTCGAGTCGCTGATGGTAGCGCTGCTGGCAAGCACATACAGCCCGCCGCCTCGTCCGGCTTTGCTGCCGCTGGTCAGGTTTCGCGAGAAGCTGCTGTTGGTGATAACGAGAGTCCTGGTTGGTCCGCTGAAATGCAAGCCGCCGCCGCTATCGCCGCTCTTGCTGGCGCTGATGCTGACTTTGTTGAGGAACAGGTCGCTGTTGCGCGCGCGCACTGCCCCGCCATTTCCGCCACCGGCATTGCCCTGCGTCATGGCCAGGTTGTTGATGGTCGCGATGCCGCTGTTAATGTCAAAGATGCGGTAATTGGTGCCGCCATCCAGGGTATGGTCTTCGCCGTTTATGGTGATTTCCGAATGGATCTCTGGCAGCGGACCGGTCAGCCGGATGTCGGCGCTGAGGGTGATCGTGTCCGCGCCGTTCCCAGCTGGGCAGCCGCCTTTGGGAGCGTCCGAATTTGCCGCGCGGATGGCATCGGACAAGCTGCAATACGCGTCAACGCTGATAGACTCTGCTCGAACCGACCGTTGCGCCGCAAATGATACGAGCAGCACAGCCAGCAGAAGGGCTGATGGCAGGCGATGTCGCAAAACAGCAAACAGTCTCGGCATCATTTGCAGACCTTTCGGCTATGCTCCACGCAAAATGCAGTATTGCACAGAATGCCAAACACGCCATTCGACACGGCACGACAAATCAGATAGTTGGGCTTGTCCAGCCTATAAAGGAGGGAGTGTCGAATTCTCTGGTTAAAGACACCCCCCTCAGTCCCCCCGAAAAATCGGGGGGAGGCAACGGCGCGCGCGGATTTCTACGCATGTCGGGGGATGGGGAAAGTCCCCGCATACACGAAAATAGACACTCCCGAGGGAGTGTCGAATAGGGTGGATATTGCTTTTTTGCGATTTCAGCGCGGAGGGCCCGCAAGTTTGCTACTAGAATTGGCTTATATATTTCTCGCCAGTGACCCCGTTTGTTTCTGTTTTGGTCTTTGTCGTGTAGTCAAAGGTTATGGTACTCGATGAATCCCGGAAGGTGATGATGGCTTCGTCTACACCTGCGTCTGAATCACGTATGATTGTTACTGTCATCCCGTGAGGATAAAGGGTCGTGATGTGACCAGGCGTTTGTTTGAGTGTTGGGAGTATCCTGGTAATTCTTGGCTCCGTGCCTCGCGGGGGGGCGGCAACTTCCCGTTTTGTTTCTGAACTGCCCAGGATATCGCCGGCTAGCCACGCCCGATTGTTTTGCGTCCATGTTTCACCATGCCGGTATACATACCAGCCAGCTGTCCAGTGGGTATCCCGATAGCAGAACCCAGCCCAGCCACCTTCCGATGCAGGTAGGAAGCACATGTTGTCGATATGGTCATCGGCGCTGGCCAGGGACGAAGCGAAGGGCATCAACAGACAGATTACCAGCAAGGCGCGCAGCTTGAACGCCAATGCGGATTGGAAATGAAACGAAGCGGAATTGTTACGCGATATTACGGGGGGGGGGGGGGTATTTGTCCTAATGCGGGCGGATAAGTCGGCAGTTTCTCCGCCGCGCGCAAAATTGCTGGTTTGTTTCATCGCAGCCTTCCTTATGGTCATGATCGCATCAATCTCCATTGCATTTCACCTGCCTATATCTTGGAGAAACTCTATCACAGATTTATGATTTGTCAATCGACTCCCCCCGATTTTTGGACACTGACTTGTCTAATGCGCTGTCTCTTCCTATTGCATGGGGGCTGGCGAAAGCGCGTCCATCAAATTAGACAGTCCCTATAAGGAAGCCGCAGATTACTCTGCCAGCAGCCCGCGCGCGTAATCCAGGTCTTGCCGAATCAGCTCGTCGACGCGTTCTTCATCGCTGTATTCAGCCGAGAAGCAGATCGGACCGCGATAGTCGAGTTTGCGCAGCCTGGTGATGACCCGCCGCCACGAGGCTCGTCCTTGCGCGCCGGATGTCCACCAGATTCGCCAGGTGGCTTCGGCTGCTTCAGGCCCGCTGGCGCGCCGCCAATAGGCGTTCTTCAGGTTGACCATGCACAAATGCGCGGCAACCACATCCAGCGCCGCATCGCTGTCCATGCCTTCCAGCGCTTGATGGGCGGGATCCCACACCAGCGCGGCATATTGCGGGTCGAGGTCCCGCAGCAGGGACAGCGCGCCCATAGCATGCACTGGCACAAAGGCGCGGCTGTGATTCTGTATGCCGATCTGTACATTGTACTGCTGGCACAAGGGCAGAGCAGCTTCCAGTTGACGGCGGGCTGCTGCCTCGGCAGTGAGATAATCTCTGCCCGCCAGCTGGAACATGACACGGTTCATGCCCACGCCGGCCGCTGCACAGGCGCTGTAGAGCCGCTCGTCATCCAGCGCGCAAGCCGCCGTGATATTGAGCACGCGCAGGCCCTCGTCCGCCAGCGCGCGTACCGCCGCCGGCAGGTCACGCTCGATATTGCCTGGCTCGACCGCGAAGCCGGGGCGCACGGGCAGCTCGACCGCATCAAAGCCCAGCGACCGCACATGCTGTGCCAGCTGGGGCAATGGCAGCGACTTCCAGGGTTTGACAAAGAGCGCCAGTTGGTTCATATTCGCTCTCACTTCTGTGTTGGCAGCATAGAGATCAGGTCGATCGTAACGCGAGGCGGCAGGCTGCACAGAAACACGATGGTGGCCGCGATATCTTCGGATTGAATCATTTTGGCTCGCTGCTCGGCGCTGAAGGGCTTCGGGCGCATGTTGATGATGGGCGTATCGCCCATGCCGGGGTTGAAGAGGCAGGCGCGAACGCCATGCGGGTTGCCTTCCTGATTGGTGACCTGCGTCAGCGCGTCCATGCCGATCTTGGAAGCGCTGTAGGTTACGCCGGCTGTCAAACTGGGCTGCATGCCCGCCCGTGAAGCCAGGTTGATGATCAGCCCGTCGCCGCGCGTTTTCATCTCGTCCAGCACGGCTCGTGTGAAGACGAATGCGCTGGTCAGGTTGACATCCATCAGCCAGCGCCATTGCTCGGGACGGGTATCGGCGATGCTGCGCGCGCTCATGTTTGCGCCGGCATTGTTGAAGAGCACATCAATCGCGCCAAATTCCTCGCGCGTTCTATCGACAGCGGCGTAGATTTGCTCGTCATCGCTGACATCGGCCGGGCAGACCAGCGCTCGTCCGCCGGCCTCACGCGCCAGCCGGGCAACGCGCTCCAGTTCGGCTTTGCGCCGCGCCACCAGGCTGACATTCGCGCCAGCTTCTGCGCAGGCAAGGGCGGTCGCTTCGCCAAAGCCACTGCTCGCGCCCGTGATGATGATGGTCTTGCCTTGCAAGGCGCCCATTTGCCGCCTCCTATAGCTCGCTGCCTGGCTCGAGCGCCGCGCGCAACTGCCCAACCAAGCCATCGGGCGGGTCGAATGGCAGCTCGACCACCTTGTGGGTCAAGGCGCTGGTATAGAGCGCCAGGATGACTTCGAAGTCGCGGATGGCGGCAGCCAGGTTGAGCGGATGCACTTTGCTGTCATCGTCCAGCCAGTCGAACATGGCATCGCACATGGCGGCTTGCCCCAGCACATCCTGGTCGGGGTAGAGGTGCTCGCCGCTCGCATAGACGCCGTCGATCAACGTTTCCCAGCCCCACATCGTCCAATGCACATAGCCGCGTTCGCCATAGACAGCGATGCGTTTGTGCTGATAGATGGCATTGCCGCCGGGCACGCGCGGGGCATTTTCGCCACAGCGCAGGGAGGCAGGCAGGTCGTTGCTATATTCCAGCGCCGCCAGGCTTTGGTCGGGCGCATAATGCTCGCGAATATTGGGCTGGATGCCCTTTGCGCCAGCCGCCGCGCCAAAGACCGTCTTGGGCAGGGCGCCGGGATTGAATGCGCCGATGGCTTGCAGCGAATGCGTGCCTTGATAGGCCAGGTTCATGCCGCTGCTGGCATCGATGAAGCGCAGCCTGCCGATCGCGCCTTCGTTGACCAGCCGCTGCAAGACCTGTCGCCGCGGATGAAATTGCAGTTGGTGATTGATGGCGATTTTGATGCTGGGCTTGCTGGCTGCCCATTCGCGGATGGCGCGATAATCTTCGCCTTCGATAGCCAGCGGTTTTTCTACAATCAGGCCCGGCACGCCCGCCTCGTGCGCCGCTTGCATGATCTCCAGCCGGGCGTCTGGCGGCGTGCTGACTTGCACGAGATCGGGCTTTTCTTTGGCGAACATCTCGCGGTAGTCGGTATAACGGGCAGTAACATCGTATTTGTCGGCGAATTCGTCCAGTTTGTCACGCTGCCTTGCGCTGACCGCCACCAGCCGTCCGCGTTTCATGTGCGCGAAGGCATCGGCATGTCCATGCGCTCGTCCGCCGCTTACGCCGATAATCACTGACTTAAACATCGTCTGCCTCCCAGGGTCGCAAGATCACTTTGCCACAATGCCCGGACAACTGCGTTTCCCAGGCGCTTTGAATGTCGTTAATGCCGAAGCGATGCGTGATCAGCTTGTCTAGTTGCGCGCCCACCTCGCCGATCGTGCGCATAAGCCGGGGAGCATCCGCCAGGTTGTAATGCCAACTGCCGACCAGGCGCAGCCCCTTGCGGATCATATCATCGCTGATGCGCAGGGGCGTGTCGTCGCCACATTCCCCCACAAAAGCGACCATGCCCTTGCGCCGCGCCGCATCAATGCACAGCCGATGCGCCGCCACCACGCCCGAACAGTCGATGGCTTTGTCTACGCCGCGCCCATCGTGCGTGAGCGCCCGCACTTGAGCAAGCGCTTCGGGATCGCGCGGGTCGATGACGGCATCCGCGCCCAGCTCAATCGCCAGCTGCGCCCGATAGGGATTGGACTCCACGCCGATCACCCTAGCGCCACGATAAACCGCATTGACAACGCCGCCCAGCCCGACCGGACCCAAGCCCGTGATCAGCACTGTATCATGCCGGTCGACTTCCATCGTTTGCATCGCGCCATAGCTGGGACCCAAGCCGCAGCAGGCCATGGCTGCATGCTCAATGGAGATCTCGTCGGGGATGGGCAGCAGCATCCAATCTTGCTTGAGCAGGTATTGCGCCATCGTGCCAGCGCCGGCCAGACTGCCGTGCAGCGCCGCGAAGTCCAGCCAATCTTGGCAATGGATATAATCGCCGCCCAGGCAGAGCGCGCACTTGCCACAGCAGTTCATGGGCATGGCAACGACGCGGTCGCCCGCTTTAACGCGGCTCGGCTGCGCAACATCGACCACGACGCCAGCTGCTTCGTGCCCCAGCAGAGGGGAGTCGCTGCCCGCGGCGAAGGCTTTGTACTCGGTGCACATGGGCGCGGCCAGCACTTTGATCAGCGCCCAATTGTCGCGTGGTCGGGGCTTGTCAACCGATTCGACGCCCGCCTGACGAGTGCCGTTTATCAGGACTTGTTTCATCTGCGCTCCTGCATCGCTACGATTCCAGGCGCGGACTGTAGCATGTGCGGGGCGCAGGAGCAAATCGCCACTCCCGATTCTGGGGGAGTGTCTATTTTCGTGTATGTGGGGGCTTGCGCATCCCCCGACATGCGTAGAAATCTGCGTGCGCCGTTGCCTCTCCCCGACTTTTCGGGGGGACTGAGGGG
>Ga0209544_1001913_pt1 | contig 20536 bp, 25 predicted proteins | sample MesohylPK_FD_187297 | JGI IMG/M metagenome (GOLD analysis project Ga0209544, IMG submission 187297) | Host-associated microbial community of the marine sponge Aplysina aerophoba from Gulf of Piran - sponge mesohyl, lysed by proteinase K... | ecosystem: Host-associated > Porifera > Sponge >...
CTAGCTCCCTTGATCGAATTCGGAAACGAATCGAATCGAGTTTCAGTACTCTAGTGAGGTCACTGACCCTTCAGGCGGCGCAAGTAAAGACGTTTCTGTCGCTCAGAACGCGGGTAAACCTCAAGATTGCAGCCTTCAACCTGCTCCACTCGGGGGTGCTATTCAGGTAGCAAACGGGGTAATTGGTGTCGATTCAGAAAACAACATGTCAAGAGGCTCATTATTGCAGCAGTTGAAAAGGGTCGCATTGACACGGGTGATCTCCAAGGAGGCATTCGCACTGATGTCAAAAAAGCGCTCGGGTAGGCTTGAAAGTGCGACTATCTCCCTCAAAATATCCCTCTCCCATCAGTGTCGATAGTGTGCTCTAACGAACAAAGACTCGGGGTGTCAGGGCTCGACCTCATCTATCATTGGAGCCGGAACCGGTTCGATCTCGCGGCGGATCTTCTGGGCGACCGGCGTCCGCATAGCGTGCCACAGATCCCAGGCGAGCTGACCCAAGAGCCAGAACTCGGGGCTGGTGCCGAAGAGCCGGGAGAGTCTTAACGCCGTGTCGGGGGTGACACTCCGCTTACCGTGTACCAGTTCGTTGACGCGCGGGTAGGAGATGCGGGCACGCTTGGCCAGTTCTGCCTGGGTCATGCCGAGCGGTTTCAGGAACTCTTCAAAGAGCAGCTCGCCGGGGTGGGTTGGGGGCCGATCTCTCAGGAAGCCTCATAGCAACTCCTTGCTCAAGTCAGCTAGGATCTCGGCAGCTCTAGGACCCTGGTTCGTCCGATAAGAGGCGGAAACTACAGAAACCGAACGCCGTGGTTGCGGTTGTCTATCGGTGGTGGTTCTTTCAGTGGTAGCGTCCGTTTTGTTCGGGCTTTGGCGATCGATCTAGAGGCTCTGTCTGAAAACTATGCCAAGGCACGGACCCGTAGAGTCCGTTTTCACTTCGGATTCAGCCACCCCACCAATCGCTCAGGTGACGTTACCTCCCCCGATAGGTCACTGCACAGACCCGTAGAGTCCGTCCTTACAGCGGTGGTCTGCCCCTACGCCGTCGCTGCTTCCCCTTGGGCAGCTGCCTCAAGGACGGACTCTACGGGTCAGGAATCACCCCACAAATGCCCCTGCCACTCAGCTAGCGCCGGAACTCCGCCGAGTCATATCCCCAGGTACGCTACCAGCAGTTGGGGTCGAGAACGGGGTCGACCACGACCAGAGTTCGTCTTGACTCGGACCCCACTGATAAGCTGTTCGGCTACCCTGCTCTCATGCTGCTGCCCCGGTGTGAGCAACGCCGCAAGCGGGTTCCCTTTCTTGTCGCAGACCAGATGCAGCTTGGTGCTGAACCCTCCAAGGACGGACGAGAGCAGCTTCGTTGGAGCTCCGGGTCGGGAACGCCCTAACGCTTCAAGCCCCCCTTTTTCGCTCCTGCCGCTGCCCGGGAGGCTCTGACGTGGGTGGAGTCGAGATACCAGCTATCGAGATCGACTAAGCCCTTCTCATTGAGCCTTACTTGGAGCTTCTCCAGGATCCGGTCGAAGGTGGTGTCTTTACTCCAACTGTTAAACCAGTGATACGCGGTCTGCCAGGGACCGTAGCGCTCGGGGAGGTCTCGCCAGGAGGCACCGCTGCAAAGAATGTAAAAGATGGCGTTGAGCATCAAGTAGGGATCGCTACGTCTTCTGCCTGTGGCGTTAGCTGGAGGGAAGCACTCTTCGATGAGTCGCCATTGCTGATCTGTCGGTTCATAGCGCCTGGCCATGACTCCAGGGTAGCTCTTAGGCTCGCTTGGAGTTTTCAGACAGAGCCTAGGGTTCAGGTAGAACCTATCTGGTGCAGGATGCACCAGGACTGGCCCCTGGGGAGCAGAGATGATCTTTGAGTTGTTTGAGTGGTAAGATCCTTCAACGCCTGAATGCATCACCAATGGCTGAATATGTCATAGCGTTTGACGATAGTGGTGGCGACACGCGCTTTAAGGACGGGATGATAGCGCCCGTTCCAAGCTCTAAACAAGCAGCGTGCATAGCGGGCGTGATGATTCGGAAAGATCGCTATCCATCGTTCCGTGAGCGTTGGCAGGAGTTGTGCGCAGAAATTGCCCAAGAACTTGGCGTGGAGAGTGTGCATATCCACCTAAATCAGATGTACGGGCGAAGTCTCCGCACAAAACACAAGGGCAAACCCAATCCCTTTGCAAATCAAGATGGAACTCCGAGATTGCCATTCGAGAAAACAGTCCTATACCTGAAGCGGGCGGCGGAAATCTTTCAAAGCTATGCGAATGAGAGGCATACAGCGACATCGCTGACAGTGGGGATGACGCCTATCCAATACTTTGAAGGAACAATGCAGTATTTCTGTGATCCTCAATTTTTCGCTGAAATGCGATTTATCCGGGAGCACCGTCATATTAGGAGGAAACCCACTGTCTACAGTAGGTATATCAGGAAGGCCTTCAGTATATTGCTCCCAAATTGGTCTCATCTGATTATGAAATTTGATCAACTTTTACATCTCACTAGCCGGTCCACAGCAGAATTAATAGTGGATGGATTTCATGCAGTAGAGGGAGCGACTCGCAGGGACCATCTTGAAACAGTAAGGAGGGTTGTCGGTCTTGACTACATCACTTCCGTGAGAAGGTCGACTAGCTTGGCTGATGAGCCACTCTTACAGTTGGCAGACCTTGTTGCTTACACGCGCCGTAGATATTTTGACGCCGAGAGCGGAATTGCAACAAAGCGAGACGAACATGCTCTCGCTATATACGGTTGTACTGTTGGAACGGGATTCGACAAGAAAAGGATAGATAGGCTTGAAACTGGTCTAAGTATGCGCAAGAAAAATTGGAGGGCGTCGGCATTAACGCTTAGCTATACCCTTGCGCGCGAACACGCAGAATCAGTAGACCCTGAATTTGCTCAAAAGCACCTCGTGTCTGATGAGGAATTTCACCGACGCGCAGAAGACTACTATAAATCACCCATACGTGGACCCGGCGTCTCAGTTCTAAAAGACCCTAGCGTTGCTGATGTCTACCGCCCAAAAATGTAGAAGGCCCCATGGCTTCAAGGGCCTCCCAAGTGGACTTATAAACAAAGTTAAACATATTGTCTACCCCGTGTCAAGCAATTCTCCTTGGAAATACGGGGAGATGTTTAGGATTTCGGTTTTGCGACTTTGAACGTAGGAAATGGAGGACGTGCTTCCAGGTCGATAGGCGACTCTTCCTTAGAGAGAAAGCTTATGGCTTTACGATATAGGCTTTCCCGATCTATGACACTTCCATTCGTAAAGCGTACGTTACCGTCCTCATCGATGCAGACTATTTTGTTCTTGTAAATCAATCTGATTTTCTCCCAGGGGTCGAGATCATCAGGTATGAGTTCGGTCGGAATTTCGTCGTCAATCACGGTATTGGGTCGTAGTGTGAGATTATCTCTGCCCCCCACTCGGATGAGTAGGTGAGCGAATCCAGCGAGTCCATCCTTGCAACTCCCGAACACTCCAAATCCGATCAGAAGGACGGATTCGCTGGATCCTCACACTCGTCGCATCCATTCAAGGACGGACAAGACCCGTAGAGTCCGTCTTTAGGGCTTCGTTGGAGCTACGGATCCGGGCAGTGCCATTGCGCCGCTCTATGATGCTGGTATTGGCTTGCGAGAAGCCCAGCCGAGATAGTTCCCTGGCTACCCGCTTACTACTTCCATGGGCAATCTGAGTTTCAACTCTGACGAGGCGCCGACCCTGCCTGGTCTTGCACACCATTACCTGGGCCTGACGCCTGTTGACCCGAAGAGTCCGGTCTTGGCGGTAACGAAAGTTGGGAAACCTGCCACGGGATCCTTTCCTAGCGGGACGGTAGGGGCTACCGAATACGGGGCGGACCCGAAGCTCCAACGAAGCCGTCCTTGTCCGATCTTCTGGTTGCTTATAGCTCGGCTCACCATCGCTGAATAGGACCACTCCCTGGGGATAGCAAAGGCGAGAAGCGGCGTCCTGCAGGACCTGTTCCATAAGCCTCTCGTTCCTCACCCCAGTGGCAAAGGCCACCACCAGCCTGGTCGCCGGATCTATCACTTCGGCTTGCCACAACTGCTCGCTCTTACTCCCAGCCCCAGCGCTCATCGGCCTGCAAGCTGGTGCTGGCCAAGCGTTGGACCCGCTGGTCGTGGAACTGCTTAGCATGCTGCCCAAGGCGGATTGCTAGCCGCCGGATCGCTTCTGGGCTAACGCCTGTGAGTCGGGCGGTACCCCTCACCGAGATACCCTCGGTGAGTTGTAAGGACGGATTCGCCGGATCGGCGATAGTAATGGTCTTGCTCTCACCGATCTTGCTGTTCCACACCCGAAGCGAAAACGGTCAAAGCCGGGGTCCCCCGCTGGGGGTACGGACTCTACGGGTCCAACGAAGCCGTCCTTGTCCGCCCTTAGGGGGGTTCTTACGTTCGCTGAACTCACTCTGGCAACTCAGACAGCGTATCCAGCGAATCCGTCCTTGGTAACGGATCTGGTCCGGTCCGTAGGTCTTGCGGGTCCAGCGAAGCCGTCCTTGCTTGAGATTGCCTTGTCCTGCCTGACCGTAGCTGGGGCACTCATATGGTGCAGGATGCACCAGGACTGGCCTCCCCCCTTCGGGGGGTAGAGATAATCTCACACTACGACCCACGCCACGAAGCGGGGTGATGCCCGTTCTGCGAAGCGCAAGAAAGCCCGACCTAAGAGTCTGTTCCATAAGTCGAGTGGCCGCCCAAGGTGCGGTACTCCAGATGGTTCCACATACCAGATTTGGGGGGGTGGGGGGTCTATTGACGTGCTGGAACTCTCGGGGGTGGTATTCCAAGTAGCTGTACCCACCAGATTTGGAGGGCCACACATCTTGGCAAAGGACCACTCGAGACTTATGGAACAGGCTCTAAAAGTACGAAGTAATCCCCATAACCCGTGAAACCCAACTGGGAACACCGCACCATACCCCTCACAACGTTACGCTAAGGCCGCAATCTTCGAGCCTTCTGAAGCCGGAGCTGTTCGGTATTGGCGATAAACTTATCCTTTCCAACCTCCCTGACCAACTCTAGGTCACGAAGAATCTTGATATCCCGCAGCAGCGTTCTCCTGTCGAATCGACCGTATTCCCGAGCAAGATCCATCGTTGCTAGGGCCATCTCGTCTGCCGTCAGAGTTTTATCAGTCGGCATCTTAAGAATGAGTTCCCGGCGCCGTTTGAAAACACTCTTCTTGTGGTAATCGTGTTCCGCGAAAGTATCATAGATGTAGCTATGCCAAGCGGTTTCCCATTGGTTCTTTTGAGTGACCTCAAGCGTCTGCTGAAGACCGTCACGGAGGCCTGTAACTGCGTAGCTGATGAATTCGGTGAGGTCGCCAGTCTTTCCAGCTAGGTCAAGCTGCCGGTAATACTCTGGCCGGGTGTCGTTGTAGTGGTTCGACAGGATATGTGAGGCAATATCGGGATTGCCCGCGCGAAGCAGGATGTAGAACTCCAGAAGGCGACCCGTCCTGCCGTTGCCATCGCCGAACGGATGGATCCACTCGATGTACACGTGCGCCACAATAGCTTCGACGACTGCTTCGATGAACGATTGCTCGCTACTACCAGAGCGGAACTCGCGCTGCAACCACCGGCAGAGACGATCGAGCAGGTCTTCGACAAGCTCTGGTGGTGGGGAGCGGTACTTCCACACCACCCGGACATCCTCCCGAAAACGCCCAGGAATAGCGTCGAAATGCTCCCCGAGACCCTCGCCAATCATCTCGTGCAGCCGCCGGATTAGACCCGGTGTGATCTGTCGGATATTCCCGGCTACAGTCGGGGACACAATGATCTCTTTGAGGACTTGGTTCATCGCCTTGAGGACGTTTCTTACCTCAATCTCCTGGTACTGCTTGCTCGGGGGAAGGGGATAACCTTCAGCCACCTTCTTGATCTCCTCTTCGGTGAGGGTGTTCCCTTCGATCGCAGTGGTGGCGCGAGCTCCTTTTTGCAGAGAGACGCCGAGTAGGTGTTGGTGATAGTTGGGATGGAGTGGGATCTCGCAGATAGCTTCGACGAGGCTTTCGCACTGTCCAAGCAAGTAGAGGATCTCTCCTGTGAGTTCCCAGGTCTTTCTAAACCGGATATGGGGGTGGCTATCGAGGTCGAGTTCTAGCGTAGTCATAGTCCTCCTGAAGGATTGTGGAGGGGGGCTCCAGGGGATCAGAGATCCAAATACATCATAGTATCTGGTAAATCATCTGTCATGAGATCTGGTTGCTTAGCCGTCACGCTATATCGGGGAGATCGCGACAGCGACAGCGATGATTGCAATAACCGAAGCCACCACGGTTGTCCGCCCCCGCCCCTATCAAAAGTTGGCAGCTGCCGGTTTTGTCGATACCTGGACTCAGAGGTCCTATGCCTTTAGCGACAGGTACGGATACACCTGCTGCCAGGGTCACGAGTTGACCAATGGCGAATCTGAGTTGGCTGAGAGAGTCGATCAGATCTGGGTAAGGCTTCCAGGTGAGGACTCTCAAATCGGTTATACCCGAGTGAGTTTGTTGGGGAACAGCCCTGAGGAGATGATTCAAGGTCTGTGGCCGTCAGTTCATGCGGGAGTTTTGGCGAGGCTTAGGATACCGGGGGTGGCAGGGGAGTAGTGGGGATGAAGAGACTCACTACATCGGTGGCCGTGGTGGTGCTGCGTTATCATCACAAGAACGATTGCGAAAGGGCCATAGAATTAGTGAAAAAATCATCGGATGCTCGCATTCATACTGTGCCAAAGTGAGTTAGTTTCCATTCCGACCTTTCCCATCCCAGACGTGCTTTCTCGCTTTTTTTGGTCGTTAACGGTGTGGTCACCCAGATCTTGGTAGCATCCGTGGTCTGGGAATTGGTGCCGGTAGGGGGGTCAAGAGTGAAGGGGCGGTTCTCGAATAGGCTTCACCGAGACTCACCCATGGGCAGGAAGAATGATCTGGGGGATCGCCTGCCGGACGGGGGAACTCCATTGTGGAGAGCGGTTTGAAGGGCGTAACAATCGCACACCACGTCCCAATCCTGTTTCTGAAGCGACTCGCTCCGGCGTTGGGCTTGCCGGGGGATACGTATACTAGGGGAATTATATACGGTAGTGCCGAAACCCTTGACATCTTCGGCACCATTGTGTAAAATTAGATATGGCACAAAGCGCCCCTGGCAAACACTACCGCAAGGGTATCTCGCTGATTGAGATTACCCGGATGTTCCCCGATGATGAGGCCGCCGAGCGGTGGTTCACCGAGGGACGCTGGCCTACTGCCCCCCACTGCCCCCACTGTGGCTCTGCCAATGTTCAATCGGGTGCCAAGCACAAGACCATGCCCTACCGCTGCCGCGAGAAGGAGTGCGCCAAGCGGTTCAGCGTTCGTACCGGTACGGCTATGGAGGCGTCTAACCTCGGCTTCCAAGTCTGGGCCATCGCTATCTACCTGGTAGCGACCAACCTCAAGGGCGTTAGCAGCATGAAGCTGCACCGGGACCTGGATATCACCCAGAAGAGTGCATGGCACTTGGCCCACCGACTCCGCACGGCGTTAGCCGAAGACGGCGGCTGGCCGTTTGCGGGACCCGTCGAAGTAGACGAAACCTACATGGGCGGTAGGGAGCGCAACAAGCACGAGAGCAAGAAGCTCAAGGCGGGACGCGGCACCGTAGGCAAGACCGCCGTCATAGGGGCTAAGGACCGGGCCACCAACCAGGTCAGGGCGCAGGTGGTACCGGGAACCGACGCCGAGACTCTGCAAGGCTTCGTTCAGGAACACGCCGATGACGGCGCGATGGTGTACACCGACGACCACCGGGCTTACCAGGGACTACCCAATCACCAGAGCGTCAATCACTCGGTAGGTGAGTACGTGGATGCGATGATTCACACCAATGGGGTAGAATCCTTCTGGTCGATGCTCAAGAGAGGTCACAAAGGCACCTTCCACAAGATGTCTCCCAAGCACCTGGACCGCTACGTAGCCGAGTTCGCAGGGCGTCACAACATCCGCGAACTGGATACCGCCGACCAGATGCGCCGCGTTGCTACCAGGATGGACGGTAAGAGGCTTCGCTACCAAGACCTGATTCGCTAAGCCATGTCCAGCCTCGCCCCCGGCTCCCTCTACTATGGTGACTGTTTGGACTGGATGCAGCGCTGGGATGATGAATCCGTAGACCTGATATACCTCGACCCACCCTTCAACTCGAACACCGACTACAACATCCTCTACGGGGCCAATGGCGGGGGCAGCGCCCAGTACCGGGCCTTCACCGATACCTGGAGCTGGGACGAGGCAGCGGCAGACCGCTACGCCATGTTTGAGAGTGCCGTAGGGCGCCCTGCACATAGGGCAATCGTGGGGCTTCACTACGCCCTCGGGCCCTCGGGGATGCTTGCCTACCTGACCTATATGGCTGAGCGGCTAGAGCATATGCACCGGCTCCTAAAGCCGCCTGGGAGTCTGTATCTCCACTGTGACCCTACCGCAAGCCACTATCTCAAGCTTCTGCTTGATGCCCTATTCGGACCAAAGCATTTTCGCAACGAGATTACGTGGCGGAGGTCAAACCCGAAGAGTCACAGTACGGTCAATTTTCCCAACTGCCGAGATACGATATTGCGGTATAGCCGAGAATCGGCGTGTACATTTCACATGGTGTACGGTCCACATGACCCGGAGTACGTCAGGAAGGCGTACAAGAATCGGGATTCAAAGGGGCGATACCAACTTCTGCCGCTGCTGAATCCGAATGACAAACGCCCAAACCTCACATATGAGTTTCTTGGCGTGACGCGCGTTTGGCGGTGGACCAGGGAACGAATGCAGGCTGCGTATGATGCCGGAATAGTCGTTCAACCCAGGCCGGGGGCGGTTCCGCGATACAAGAAATACCTGCACGAATCACGGGGACGTACAGTCACAAACGATTGGCACGATATCCGACCAGTGCTTGGTAATGAGGAGATAGGCTACCCAACCCAGAAGCCGCTAGCACTCTTGGAGCGCATCATCAAGGCTAGCTCTAATGAAGGCGACCTGGTGCTAGACCCCTTCTGCGGCTGCGGTACCGCTATCGAGGCAGCAGAGCGCCTCGGTCGCCAGTGGGCCGGTATCGACATCTCCTCATTCGCTATCGACCTTATCCGCGAGCAACGTATGCGCAACCTCTCAATACCGGTTCAGGGTATCCCCTTGGACCTGGTATCGGCCAAGAAGCTGGCTAGGGAGCAACCCTTCAACTTCGAGTCATGGGCCGTAACCCGGCTCCCCGGCTTCGCCCCCAATACCAGACAGGTAGCCGATGGTGGTGTAGACGGTCGGGCTACGCTAGCAGTCAAACCGGACGATATAGACTCGCGCTTGGCCTTGGCACAGGTCAAGGGAGGGAAGCACAGCCTCAGCGCCCTCAGGGACTTCATAGGCGTAACTGACCGAGACAGGGCGGCACTGGGCTACTTCGTAACCCTCGACCCCTTCGAGACTGGGGCCGCTAGACAAGCCGTTGCAAGTACGGGCAAGGTGAGAGTACACGGTCACGAGTACCGGCGAATGCAGCTATGGTCGATTCAGGACTACTTCGAGGACCGTCTACCCCGGATGCCTGTCATGATGAACCCCTACACTGGCAAGCAGCTAAACGAGCGGTCGCTATTCTAAGTCCTAAGGAGGTAAACTGTCGGCATGGTTGACTTTCAGGAGCCGCCCAATTGGGTAGCAAAGCGTGGGGAGTGCAACCTCGAGCTGATATTCGAGGTGCTATCCCAAGTCGTAACGAGAGACGTGGCAGAGGCAAACAAGCTACCAGCCGAGAGCCGACAGGGTTTCCAGTTCAAGGTAGAGCGAAACGGGGAGGGTATAACCCCTATGCTGCGGGTAAGCAGGTTTGTAGGCGGCAATCCAGCCGCGCCCGACCGCTACCACGTTACTTTCGAGAAGTCTGTCTTGACAATCAGGGTTCACCGACCCCCAAGCACCCCCTTACTCGCTCGCCCAGAGTGGGATGATGAGGCTCAATCTTGCAGGCTGTATATTGACGAGCGACCGTATAAGGTATGGGAAGTAAGCCAGAGGGTTCTAGGTCCTCTGTTCTTTGAGATTCCGGGAAAAGAGTAACTCCAAGGGGAGTACTGCCATGCGCATGACGACACAGCAGAAGCTAGACTGCCTACTTAGGCGATTCGACGAACTCGCCGAAAGCCAAGGAGATGGCGTAACCCTGAGCGCACAGGACATAGCACTACTGATGGAACAGTGCGGCTTTGCGAACCGAAACGAAATCGGCTTCTACATACGCTCCCTGGAGGGAAGGGGGCTTGTAGTGGCTGACTGCTCGGCAGACAACGTTATCCTGCAAGCGAGCATTACGATTGATGGATACTGCTATCTTGATTCCCTCAACGGGCATTGAGATTCCGGGAAAAGACTAGCCCTTTTGGGAGGCAGCGATGAAGAAGGCTAAGGCCAAGAGACAGGCCCGCCCTAAGCCGGTCGACCCGCGTCACCAACCCTCTAAAGCCGAGCTGGAAGCCGATGTCAGCCTGCCCGTGACCCCTGAACGCCTGATGCGTGCGGTGGTAGCTGGGGGAGCCAAGCGCAGGGACTCATAGAGTTTGCGTCGGTGAGGGGAAGGCTAGGGGGTTTCGGCACTACCGTATATAATTCCCTATACTAGGTTAGGGGTGCCGATTATCGTGACTCACGAGTCGGATTTTCCCAGGTCTGATGTCGCCCGGGGTCTGTTCGCGGACCGGGAGTGGCTGGTAGGGGAGAGGCTGGCTGGAGCGTTCTTCACCAACCTCGGCCCTGGCCGCGCCGGCAAGTCCGTCGGCTAGCCGCTTGGCATGGCACAGATCCACACCGTCTGCGGTCTCGTTGCCCCGGAGGCTCTCGGTCGCACGCTGATGCACGAGCACCTGCTCTGCGACCTCTACCGGGTCACGGGCAGTCTCGACCACCTGCTCAACGATGAGGCGCTGGCTTGCGACGAGTTGGCGGAGCTCACCTCGGCGGGTGGGAACGCCCTGGTGGAATGCACCACCCTCGACCTCGGACGGGACCCGGAGGGACTGCGCCGCATCTCCGAGCGCACCGGTGTCCACATCATCATGGGGGCCGGCTGGTACCGGCAACCCTACTACCCTCCTGAGATCGACCGGACGGCCACCGACGAGCTGGCTGCAGTTCTGACTAAAGAGCTGATCGAGGGGGTGGGGGGGAGCGGCATCTGCGCGGGCATCATCGGTGAGATCGGCACCGATCTCGACTACGCCAGCGCTCAGGAGGAGCGGGTCCTGCGGGCCGCCGCCCGGGCCCAGAAGGCTACCGGGGCGCCGCTGACCACCCACGCCTCGATGTATCCCGTCGGCCTCACCCAGTTGCGGATCCTCGAAGATGAGGGGGTCGACCCCGAGCGGGTGATCATCGGCCACTGCGATACCTATCTCGATCTCGATTATCACTTGTCGATCCTCGATGCCGGTGCCTACGTGCAGTTCGATACCGTTGGACGCAACCATATGAACCCCGATGACCGGCGCGCCGAAGCGCTCGTCGAACTGCTGCAGCGGGGCTGGAGCGACCGACTGCTACTCTCCAGCGACCGCTGCTTCAGGTCGGACCTCAGCGCCTTCGGCGGAGTGGGGTACGGCTACGTATTCACTCGCTTCCTCGGACGACTCAGGTCGCTGGGCGTCGCTGCCGCCGATATCGAGGTGCTGACTGTGGCCAATCCCCGGAGGGTCCTCGCCTGGTAGACCCTCGCTCGGTCGCTAGAGCAGCGAGCTGGTGGTCCGACTTCGAGTGAGGCGCCCCGGAACTGTCCGGGGTGACATCGTATTGTCGGTCCATTGGCAGACCGTGCATAAGTACTGGACAACCGGTGGCAGTTGGGAGCGTATCCATGAGGCCCTCCGGCCTCAGGTTCGGCTCCTGGCAGGAGGAGACCCGACGTCCAGCGGGTAACCCGTTGTAGAGTGCGTCGAGGACGAGACAGACCCAGAAGTCCTTCTCCACATAGCTGGGCAACGTGTCGAGGCGGCTCGCCGCCGCTGCGAACACATCCCGCTGGTCTTGTTCCGGGAGGATGAGGGAGGATCCGAAGGCTCCATTCATGCAGCAACAACTTGGTCGGTCGTGATGCTGCGCACGAGTGGCAGCGCCCAACCAGGTAGATACCGGCTGTTTTTCCGTAGGTTACGCTTCACCTCGTCGGGAAGATGGCGCTTCAGAGTTGAAACGACCTCAGTGTCCGCAGCGGCGTCGGGGCCGAGCCACCGTAGCGCTTGGGCCACCGGGGCCGCTGGCTTTCCCGCCCACTGCATGACGCTCGGGCTTGCGCGTCGGAACTGGACCGTTTGTCCGCCAATCTTGACCGTTCTAGAGGGGCCGCTCGTCACGTAGCAGGCCTGAGCAGGGACCGCGTTGGTGAGGCCAAGCTGGTTCGCGGCTTCGAGGCCACCGAGCATGATGCGAGCACCGGTCTGCCTTGCAAGCGCTGCGATGGCGGCTTCTAGGTCGACGGGTGCAGGCCGCTTCAGCACACTGCTGATCCTCGGCATGTCGTACAGGCCGCGACCGACCCGGCGTAGTTGGCCAGCCTTGACGAGGCGCGACAGCGCTTGGTCGACGGCCTCACGGCTCCCGAGGTCCAAAAAGTCCTTGGGCGTGCACACCCATTTCCCTCTACCGTGTGCGGACACCCTCTTCATGATCTTGTCGGTCATACGCGTCATTTGATCACACCTCGATCGACTCTCGTCTGTCAGAAAAACAGTCTATATTATCTTACCATAGTCCACCCTGCCGATGTGCAGGACCGCGACGGTGCGAGGTTGATCTTCAGCGACCTGGCCGGTCGCCGTCCTCAGTTTGAAGCAGGGGCCGACGGGGTCGGTGGGGCCTTGAGTTCGTAAGGGGTCCACGGGGCCGTCCTGAATGTACATGCTGCGCAAGCTGGGTAGTGGACCCGAAGCGAATACGGGCAAGAACGGGCTCTACGGCTCTACGGGTCCAACGAAGCCGCACTTGCCCGCCCTTAGGGAGCTTGGCTGAGTTGCTGCCGTCGCCTCAGCGAGGATATGAAGGCTAGGCTGTTACCGGCGAGTCATGGGTGCGCGTCGCCCTGATTCGACTCAGACTCAAGACGGCTTCAACCCCTGGGAATGACTTTGAAAACACCCTCTAAGATTTTGCTATCCTTAAGGCGTAGTCCGTCCAGGTGAGAGAGTAGCTAGCCAGCGTGGGTGGGGGGTCTAGGGCTGGCGGCAGCTAGAGCCAGGGCAGCAGGTTTGAGAGTAGGGCTGATGAAGAGCTTGCGCTTTAGGGGTGGATCGGAGATCGATGTCGTCGAGGTCGCCACCCCGGTTCCAGGCCCCGGCCAGGTCGCCATCGACACCGTGGCTTCAGCGCTATGCGGCAGCGAGTTGAGGGGCTACGAAGGCGTGGGGGCCGAAACGGGAAATAGCGGCCACGAGGCTGCCGGAGTCGTGTCGGCACTGGGTGCGGGCGTGACCTCCTTGCAGCTAGGAGATCGGGTCGGCGTCAGCGCGATCGCCGGTTGTGGGGACTGCGGCTACTGCGAGCGCGGTCAGTATACCTGGTGCCCGGACCACACCTTCGCCGCCAACATGCATGCGGAGACCTTCGTGACCTCGGCCAGGGCCTGTCACAACCTCCCTGACGACCTCCCCTGGGATGTGGCCGTGCTCATTACCGGTGACGCCCTGGGAGTCCCCTATCACACCTCGACCATGCTGGCCCGTTACGATATCGAGACCGTCGCCGTCTTCGGCTTGGGCCCGATCGGTCTGGGCCAGGTCCTGGTGCAGACCTACCTCGGCAGACGGGTCATCGGGGTCGATCTGGTGGCCGAGCGCCTCGCCCTTGCCGAATCCTTCGGGGCCTGGCAGACCCTGGACGCTGGCAGTGGTGACGCCGCTGGGCAGATTCGGGACCTTACCGGCGGCGGTGCCGATGCCTGCATCGAGGCTGCGGGGAGGCCGGTCACGGCGAAACAGTGCTTTGCAGCGGTAAGGAAGGGGGGGGTGGTCGTCTTTAATGGCGAGCAGGGTCCGATCGGCCTGTCCCCGAGTGAGGACTTCATTCGGCGAGACATCACCGCCTTCGGTGCCTGGTACTACCACTTCGGTGAATACCCCGCCATGTTGGAGCTGTACCGAAACGGTCTCCCCATCGCCGATCTGATCACCCACCGGCTGCCCTTGACCCGGGGTGCCGAGGCCTTTCGCCTGTTCGCCTCCGGCCAGACCGGAAAGGCGCTGCTGACCGAAGAGCCCGGGTGAACGCCTCCGGCGGCAGCCAGGACGGGAGCCGGGCCGGTGCAGTTCGATCAAGCCGACCTGGGAAGCTCGGTGACGGTTGCAGGAGAGTCCGGCTTCGGTAGGTTTTGCTGCCAGGAATGGGTCGTGTCAGGTTGAGGGCCTGCACCGGGTGACAGCTGCAGAGAGATGGAGGGGTATCTTTGCGGCCCTCATCCGAACCCGGTCTATGAGCGACTGCCCAGACCCTTCGAGCAAGCGGCTGGCTACAGCAGCTGGCCCTGGTTTGGTGCAGCAGCGGGTGCTTAGTCGGTTCTGGCCCGCAGCAGGCTACCGCCTGACCCCGACGATGCTCCCCCGGTAGGTGCCGGCAGATGCGGCTGGAGAGTGACCGCGTAAGGGAGCCTCCAAATGCGGTAGCCCTTGCCCGGATATTGAAGGAGAGCGTTCCGCTCAGTGGCGCATAGATCGGGCAGTTCAGCGGGTTGAAGCTGACGCTGGCTCACCACCGATTGCCACTCATCCTGAAGAAAAAAGCGGGGTTAATAGCCCTCTCTTGGGGAGAGATATTAACCCCCGAACGTATACACCAAATGTATGTGCCCAGTGCTGGCGCTGAGGCGTAGGCCCCCGCCGAAACCAGAGAAACCCGGCACCACCTCAGCCCCTTTCCCCGACGCTGCCGGGATCGGAAGTCAAAAGCCAAACCCCCCACTAGAGGGAAAATCAAAGCCGAGGGCAAACCGACCGAAACAGAGAACCCGTGCCGGGGTAGTGAGGGATCATCCCCGCCGCCGCCGTTCGAGCTCTGCCCCTACTTGCGTATTTATCAGCTCCTCATGAAACAACTCGCGGAAGAAGATATCCAATCACTTATTAAACGGGAAGAGAAATTCCAGAGGTATGCGAAGGGGCATTTCGGAACGTAAGCATTCTGGTAGCATGTATGATCGACACGCTCACCATCGCTCGTGACCTAGAGGCCTCCGGTATCGACCGGAAGCAGGCCGAGGCTATCGCGGCTGCGATAGGTAAATCAGAGGAGCGGACCGCCACGAAGGGTGACATCGCCGCGCTCCGTAGTGAAGTCCGCTTCCTGTTCGGGTTCCTGTTCCTCCTCAACCTCGCCATAATGGGCAAGGTCTTCGAGGTGTTCTAGTTCGGCGCGACTGCAAGCATTAAAACTCAGGCACTATTGCCTCTGAACCACCACCGGCGCGGCTGGGGTAGTGCATCCCGCCGCTTTAGCTCACCTACCAGCTAATCGACCCGCCGTTTAAGGTCGTCATTCTCAGCCCGGAGCCTATCCCACTCCTGAAGTAAAAACCCTTCGAGCTGGGCTATGCGCTGCCCGTGGTTGCCCAGCACATCCACCCGGCTAGGTAGGGATAGGGCCGGGTGCTAGCGCACCGTCCCGCCCCTGGAGTAGGGCGGCTTCGAGGCTGATGTAGTGACCCTCTACTACCGCCTGGTGCGCCTAGAGCCGTTCGACTACCGAGGCGGTATAGAGCCTATGCCCCCGCCGGTCCTTGGCTAGCGGGCCGTACACCCGCTCAAAGGTTCTGATACAGCGCCGGGCTTGGCTATCGGATACCCCGAGGCGGGCTGTACCTCTGCTGCCGGGATTAGAGTCTCCATACCCTCAGCATCGGCACGGGCGGCAGAGCGGACAGTGAATTGCCTTACCCGCGCCCCCTTACCCGTGTACACGGGCAACGGGTACCCCCCTACCCGCACGGGTATCCGCTACCCCAAAAAGTTCGGTTGGGAATAATGAGGCTCCCAGCCTGGCAATCACGCTTGCCCAATACAAGCACCCTCAGTCTACCGCGCCGGGGTTAGTCCTTGAAATCGAAGCGGGTAGGTCGCCGGATATTCTGCCGGATCGAGCGGGCCACATCGCCCTCCAGCTGCTCCGACTCAGCAAACGCAGGGTCGGCAGCGTACCGCTCGCGCTCGTGGACGATAGCCCCATAGTCCACGGTTTCGGGGTCGCCGTGACCGTAGGCAATCGAAATCGAGTCCCTATCTTCCTCGATCCGCCCCGACGCCTTGAGCGCCCCGGTATCGACGGGCACCCGCTCCTGATTGCACTCATAGACCCGTTCGACGTGGCCCCGGAGCCCCCCTCGGCCTGCACGTTCGATTGCCTGCACAATGCCCCTAGCTGGCCTGATGTCTTGGGTCTGCTATGCCCTGATTCTAGCGCGAGCGACCTAGGGGAATCGGGTAACCGCAATATGCCTTATCGCGTGAGGGACGAGCTAAGTTTGACAGGGAGCTAGCTAGAGGGGGTACACTGCCTCATCACTGGCCCTCGAGAGGGCCGAACGACCTGGGTGCTGATGACGTACCCACCTGTCAAGCGCTTGTCTAGTTCCTACCGTCACCCAGGTAGCCTTCAGCATTTTGCAATTTCCCCGGTGGTTGATTGCATATACCCTTGGTTGTGCTAATAAGTCCCGACTGGCGGGGCTAAGCCCGGAACCGCTCCGTTTCAGTGCAGGATCGCTCGGGACCGGCCCGGGGGCTGGAGCCTTGAGCTCGCGCCCCGGCCGGGCTCATTCACGGCCGCCTCCGGCCACTCTCCGAGCGTGCCGGTATGCCAGGCGAGGTCGGTCCTGCCGAGGAGTTCAGGCCGGGCTGCCCGAACGGCCGTGCGCTCAGCCGGCGGCGCCGACCCCTGCCCAGGGTAGCGGAGCTGCCAGGCAGCTTGCGGCCGGCAGCTCGGAGGTTGCTGAGGGCCGGGCGACCTCGGCAGCTTCGGCTACAGGATGCCCCGGTTCCTGAGCACGAAGTAGACTATGACGGCGACGATCCCGTAGCCGACCCAGCGCAGCAGCTTCGTGCCCTGGGTGCGAGTCCGCTCGCTCAACTCTGCCCGGGCATCTTCCCGATCCTTCCGGCCGACCGCCCGCTGCGCCTTGCGGAGCGACCGGACGCTCTTCGAAACCTGTCCCTTGCGCCGGTAGGCGACGCCCAGGTTGTGGTGGGCGTTGCCGAATTCACCGTTGACCTTCAGGGCGGCCTGGTAAGAGGCGATGGCCTCGTCGACTCGCCCCTGCTCGAGGGCGACGTTGCCCAGGTTGGTGAGCGCCCGGTAGTGTCTCGGGTCGAGGTCGATCGCCTTCCGGAACAGCTCCTCGGCCTCGTCTAGGTTATTCAGGAAGATCTGGGCGGTCCCCCGCTGGGTGAGGACCTCCGCCTCGAGGCAGGGGAGGCTGACGGTCTCGAGTTCGGCCAAGGCCTCCTCCGGGCGCCGCCGGTCGAGCGAGGCGCTCGACGTTTTGAGCGAAGAGATCTGCTCGGCGAGCTCGTCCCAGGGCAGGAGCTCGGGTGGGGATTCGAGACGACCCAGTCTGCGGAGGGCCTGATTCCACGACTTGCTGCGCACCAGGGCCTCGAGTTCGGCCAGATTGTCGAGGGCGTGCAGCACCTCGGGGTCCTTGACCTCGCGGAGCAGGTAGTACTTGTGGGCTTCAACAAAGCGTCCGCGGGCGAAGGGCTCCTGCCAGCTCTCCTGCAGTGCCCTGCTGGTTTCGTCGATCATCGCCTTAGCCTCCCGTAGAGTTCGCTGTACCGCCGGGCCGAACGCGTCCAGGAGAAGTCCTCCTGCATCGCCTCGCCCATCATCACCGTCCAGCGCTCCGTACCGTAGCAGGAGCGCGCGTAAGCCGCCGCCTCGACCAAGGCTTCGGGGGTGGCCTGTTCGAAGAGGAACCCGGTCCGCCCCTGCTCGATGGTATCGCGGAGGCCGCCCGTCGCCCGGGCGATCGGCAGCGTCCCGTAGCGCATGGCGATCATCTGCGCCAGCCCGCACGGCTCGAAGCGGCTCGGTATGGCGAGGGCGTCACAGCCGGCATAGATCCGGTGCGCCAGCCCCTCGTTGAAGCCCAGCCGGACCGCCATGGTCCCCGGGTTGGCGGCGGCCAGCTCCTGGGCTGACGCCTCGAGACCGGCGTCGCCCGAGCCGAGGAGGGCGATCGACCACCCCAGTTCGAACAGGGCGGGGCCCCCCTCGAGCAGTAGATCGATACCCTTCTGATCGGCGAGCCGTGAAACCAGACCCAGCAGAGGCCGCTCCTCTCCCAGACCGAGCTCTGCAGTTAGGACCCCCTTCGCCTCCGCCTTGCCCCCGAGATCGCCGACTCGGTACGGTCGGGGGAGGTGGGGGTCGCTGGCGGGATCCCACAGGTCGGTATCCAACCCGTTGAGGAGTCCGGAGAGTTTGGGGGCGACGGTCCGGACGGTCTCGTCGAGACCGTAACCGTACTCGGGGGTGGCGATCTCCTGGGCGTAGCTGGGGCTGACCGTGGTGATCTGCCCGGCGAGACTGAGCCCCGCCTGGAGGGCGTTGGCCGCACCGAAGTGACCGCTGCTGCCCTCTTTGAGAGTGGCGGGCAGGCACAGCCAGTGGAGGGTCTCCTCCAGCTCCGAGACCCCCTGGTACTGGATGTTGTGGATGGTCAGCAGGCTCGGCAGACCGGTCCAGCCTTCGGGGAGCTGCCGGCCCTGCTCGAACAGCAGGGGGAGATAGGCGGTGTGCCAGTCGTTCGCATGGACGACCTCGGGCAGGAATCCGAGGTGCGCCCCCACCTGCGGGAGCGACCGGGTGAACAGGCAGAAGCGGCGGACATCGTCGCTGTAGCCGTAGAGTTGGTCGCGTTGAAAGGCGTCGTGCCCGACGAAGGCGAAGCACACTCCGGCACACTCCAGGGTGCCGACGCTAACGCGATCAAAACCCCCGCCGAAAGGTACTTCGGTGCCGCCGACCCGAGCGGGATCTGCCGCCAGCGTGCGGTACCAGGGGGTTGCCACGGCGACCTCGTGCCCGAGTTCCGCCAGGGCTCGCGGTAGGGCGGCCGCGACATCGGCGAGTCCTCCGCTCTTGCTGAAGGGGAACACCTCGCTGCTCGCGAAGAGTAGGCGCATGGCCCGTAGTATAGCGGTCACCTCTCACGGTCGCCCTGAGCTAGGCCTACCCTTAAGTCAGGAAGGATCTGGAGCGGGCATCGCCCTAGGGTGAGCCGGTGTCGACTAGCGGTCTGGGAGCTGAAGCTCTCTCAACCCGCGCTGGACTCGACCTCGTCAAGGCCGTAGGTCCGACTCCGGGCTTATCTAAGAGCTTGAACGAAAAGTAATGAGTGGCTTAGGGATGTGGTATATCCATCGGAGTTTCCCACAACCGATGGAGGATGCCATGCCCTGGAACAAAGCCACTCAGGAAGAGTATAAACGCAATGGCAAGGAATTGGAGACGACCCTGACCGATGACGAATGGAAGCTGATTGAGCCGCTGCTGCCAGCCCCACTAAGGACGGACTCTACGGGTCCGAGCAGTGTTCGACGCGATTCAATTCATTCTTGGTACGGGAAGCCAATGGCGCCAGCTACCTCGTTGCTTTCCTCCCGTCACTACCGTAAGGACGGACTCTTCGGGTCAGTACTACTTCTACAATTGGCGCAATAACAGCGTCTTCGACCGAATGATGGACCCGAAGAGTCCGCTTGAGGCGTTGCGGACTCTGGCACGGGCGGAGGCGGGGCGTGAGGCCAAGCCGAGTGCGGCGATCATCGATAGTCAGTCGGTGAAGACGACCGACCCGAAGCTCCAACGAAGCCGTTCTTGTCCGTCCTTGAGTGGCGGCCCACGAGGCTACGACGCTGGCAAGAAGATCAAGGGCCGCAAGCGCCAGCTAGCGGTCAACGTGGAAGGCTCGCCGCTGGCGGTCCAGATTCACGAGGCCTCAGTTCAGGACCGGGACAGTGCCCCGCCCCTGATCCTGGAGTTGCTGGCGAAGACCCCGACAGTAGAGAAGCTGTTTGCTGATGGCGGCTATGCGAGACCGAAACTGGCCGGGAGATTAAAGGGACTAGGGCTCTCCGAACTGATCGAGGTCGTGCCCAAGCCCAAGAGAGAGACCCGAAGAGTCCGTCTTTAGGGCTTTACTCTTCTATCTCGTCGTTGGGTAGTGGACCCGAAGAGTCCGTCTTTAAGGACCTTTGCCTGGTTAGGTCGGTGTCGGCGGTTGGCTAAGGACTTCGAGATCCGAGCGAAAGCGAGAATCCGCCCTTCGAACTGTTGCCAGTTCACTAGCTTGGGTGAAACTGGCAGCCTGCCGATTCATGATGCGACGAGTAGCAAGACGCCAATCAGTTGGAAAGATCGGTTGATCCTGGGAATGATGACTTTTCGTTCAAACTCTAAGTGACCGGGGTGGGGG